>Ga0164243_10008862_pt1 | contig 14764 bp, 12 predicted proteins | sample OricompcompostOP_FD_108781 | JGI IMG/M metagenome (GOLD analysis project Ga0164243, IMG submission 108781) | Organic Plus compost microbial communities from Emeryville, California, USA - Original compost - Organic plus compost (OP) | ecosystem: Engineered > Solid waste > Mixed feedstock >... | reverse complement strand
CGGTTCGTCCCTCGGTGGATCGGCGCGACGCTCCTCGCGTACGAGGACGGCGAGGGCGCGATCCGCGTGTGGGACGCCGCGGCCGGGCGGCAGGCCTACAAGATCGAGAACACGCCCGGACTCGGGCTCGAGATGCTCTCGCTCGCACCGGCGCGCCGCTGCGTCAGCACGCCGGAGCCCGCGTCACCCGACGAGCCCGCGGCCGACGACGACGAGCCGCCGATGCCCCCCGAAGAGCCGGTGACGACGCCCGAGTGATCCGCGATATCATCTCGGGCATGCGGATCTATCTCGTCCGGCACGGCGACGCGGTCCCCGAGGAAGACGCGGGGAGCGACCGCGACCGCTGGCTGTCCGCCAAGGGCCGCGAGCACACGCGCGTCCTGGGCCGGCTGCTCCGGCAGCAGCGCGTCGAGCCCGACGTGATCCTGTCCTCGCCGCTGCCGCGCGCCGTGCAGACGGCCGAGCTGCTCGCGCAGGCGCTCGACTACATCGGCATCGTGACCTCGCTGCGCTGCCTCGAGCCGAGCGCGCAGCCGCGCGTCGCCGCCAACCACGTGCTCGCGGCCGAGGGCGCGGCCGTGATCGTCGTCAGCCACGAGCCCGCGATCTCGAGCCTCGGCGCGTTCCTGCTCGGCCGGCCCGCGTTCCCCCAGTTCCGCACCGCGCAGTGCTTCGCGATCGAGGACGGCAAGCCGACGTTCACCGCGCGCTCGGACCTCGACCAGATCCAGGCGCTGTTCGTCGACTGAGTCGGGACAGCACGTGGCGACCGCGCGGACCCAGACCGGCTCTCTGTTCACGTTCCGCATGATCCCGATGATCTCGGGCATGCTCGCGAGCCGCGGCGTCGACGCCGTCGAGCTCGTGCGCGAGGCCGGGCTGCCGCCCGAGTCGGTGCGCGGCGAGATCACGGCCCCGCTGGTCCGGATCCAGCGGTTCATCGAGCTCGCCGCGCGCCGGCTCGAGGCGCCGCTGTTCGGCCTCGACCTCGCGGAGCGCGTCCCGAGTGGCGCGTTCGGGATCACCGAGTTCGTCGTGCGCAGCGCGCCGACCGTCCAGCGCGGCCTCGAGTCGCTGTGCGAGCTCTCGGCGCTGATCAACCCGATGCTCGCTTTCCGGCTCGTCACGGACGTGCGCGAGGCGCGGCTGCACTGGGCGATCCCCGCGCAGCGCGACACCCTCGGCTGTCACCTCAACGAGTACACGAACGCGTACCTCCTCCGGCAGTTCGGGATCGTGCTCGACACGCCCATTCCTCTCGAGCGCGCCTGGTTCTCGCACACGCGGCGCACCCACGCCGGCGATGTCGCGCGACGGCTCGCGTGCCCGACCGAGCTCGGCGCCGCGGACTGCGGGTTCGCCGTGTCGCGCGAGGTCCTCGCCAGCCGCATGCGCACCGCCGACGAGCCGCTGTTCGACTTCCTGCTCGGCCAGGCGCGCGCCCAGCTCGCGCACCTGGGCACCCACGACGTCGTCTCGCAGGTCGTGCGCGTGCTCGAGGTCCGGCTCGCTCACGGCGACGTCAGCGCCGCCGCGACCGCGAAGGCCATGGCCACGACGCTGCGCAGCCTGCAGCGTCACCTCGCCGAGGCCGGCACCTCGTACCGCGACGTGCTCGCGCACGTGCGGCTACGTCGCCGCGCCGAGCTCGCGCGGAGCGGGCTCTCGGAGACCGAGATCGCCCGCCAGCTCGGGTTCGCCGACGCGCGCTCGATGCGGCGCTCGCTCGACGAACCGCAGACCGACTAGCTCAGCGCTCAGCGAGACAGCTTCAGGTTACGCAGCTTGATCCGCTGATCGCTCTTTCCCCTGAGGTTGGCCGGGGCCGGCTGGACGTCCGCCGTGAACGACATAGAGCCGATCGAAGACGTGCAACCGTCCGGGTCGGGCGTGCTGGTGAAGCCTTCGATGTTGACATGCTGGAACGTGGCGTTCGTCAGTGTGCCGGCGACCTTCGTCGGAGACAGCATCGTCAGCTGGAGCGTACCACCGGTGGCGAGATAGTCGTGCGTCCCGCCAGCCTGCGTGTAATCCGTCTGGATGAGCACGCACGCACCACACGTCGCGTAGTCCGATTGTTCCGCCAATTGGATGGGGGAGGTTGGAACGGAGAGCGTGTCACCGAAAGGTGGAATACCAGCCCAGTACTCGATCAAAAGGACGTCGGGAGAGGGATCGGAGTTGAGATCGGCGAAGGACGTGATCGCATACGGCGAAGTGTCGCCCTCTTCCGTGTACGAGTAGGCCTCTTGCAGTGTTGGCGTGACCGAGCCGTACGTCGCGGCTGCCGTGCAGTTCGCCGCCGGCGGCGCATCCTCGCCACCGCTGCCCGGGCCTGCGTCGACGAGCATGGGGTTGCCATCATCATCACCGCCGCACGCCACGAGAGAGAGCAAACAAAGAGAAACGAGGGACAGCCGCATCATGGTCTCCTGATGAATCGAAGCTGGGACACTACGGCGAGCAGCGGTCGCGCGTCTAGACTCTACGTCGCAAGAACCGAACCTCGCACCAGCCGTCTCGTCGCGAACGGCTGCGATCCGCTGTTAGTACGCGATGGTGGACCGTTGGACAGTCACGCTTCCGCGCAGGCTCGCACCGTCCACGGCGAAGGGGTGTTCGTCGGGCACGCGGGCTTTGCGTGTCGGTCGGGTCCACGACAGCTCCGCCACTCGAACTCCCCCTCGACAACGCCGAGGTCAACGTGTCGCGAGGGTCCCGGGGGTCCGGTCGCCGTTCAGCTCGAACGTGCTGCTAGCCGTGTAGGAGGCATCTTTCGAGTTGATGCGGATACGCCCGAGCCCACCGCCACCACCTCCACCTCGCCGGTAGCGGGACGTACCCGTGGGTTCCCCGCCCGGTTGCGCCATCGAGCCTGCCTGCGCGCCGGATCCCCGCGCTCCGCAGCCGAGGTCAGACGACGTGCATCCCCCGCCATCACCTCCGCTGGCGACCAACCCGCCTCTGCCTTCGAGCTCCACGCGTGGAGCCTCCAGCAAGATCCCGCCCCCGGCTCCGCCACCGGAGAAGGCGTACCCATTCGTCGTATCGCCGTGTGTGCCGCGGACATCGATGTGCCCCGCGACGCGGACCAGTCGTCGACTCGTCATCTGTACCGCGCCGCCACCACGGACTCCATGCGTCGCGGGTGCAATGGTCGAGGACGTTCCGCCCGCCGCGCATCCTCCGCGAAGCGGGACGAGCTCGGCGGTGCCCTGGGCACGACCACCCTGTCCGCCTGGCGTCTCCCCTGGGCTCGTCGCTCCGCCGGCGGCGCCATCCGTTGCGTGCGCACCTCCTCCACTGCCGCTCGCAAGCCGAGTCGTCTCGCTTTCCTCATGAACGCCGTTGGAACCGCTGCAGCCCGATGAAAGCAGATCACCGGACTGCACGCCCACGCTCCCAACCACGTCGATCTCGCCCCGCGCGACAATCGCGAGCGCAGGGCCCCCGTACGGGCCTCCACTCGTGACGCTCACGTCGCCGAGCACGACGTCGTTCGCGACGAAGACGCGGATCGGCGCTCCGCCCGCGGGCGCGGGGACCAGGAAGGTGGGAACGTCGAGCGACACGTCACCCGCGGTCGAGATCGTTCCCTCGGTCGTGTCGATCGTTCCGCCGCCGCCGAGATCGAGGTCGGGCGGCGATGGGACCATGTCGAGGTACATGCCGAGGCCGTTCGACGGATCGACCTCGCGGCACCTCGGCTCGCTCTCGTAGCAGCCGAGCGGGCAGTCCTCCACGACCGTGACGTCGCCTGCGGCATTGCACGTCACGACGGAGCCGTTCGCGCACACCGTCTCGTTCGGGTCGCACGCCAGGCAGCCGATGCCCGGCTCGCAGCCGCGCTCGCAGCGCGTGACGTCGTAACCATCCCCGGTCGCGTTGCACCGGACCTCGCTGTTCCCGCGGCACTCCGCGAACGTGTTGCTCTCGCACGCGGGCGCGATGCACTCGTTCGGCAGCCCGCCCAGCGTGCCGTTGACGTCACAGAACGGAAGCGCCGGATCGCCGCAGGTGCCGTCGGCGCAGGACTTGGGGTTCGGAGCCGTGCATCCGCCCACCACCACCGCGATACCCAGCCAGAGCCATCTCATGGCCGCGCATTTTCTCAGGTGAGCACGAGCGTGTCGAGCGAGTCCCCACCGGTCGACACGACGCGAGGAACCCTGGAGCATCTTGCGCCAGGCCGTTCCCTCCCTCTTGTCTGCACCCGCGCGCGCACCGACGCGGGAGAGGCCGTCCGCGCATGTTGCAGCGCAGGGGCCTCGTCGGTGGTCCGCAGCAGTGCACGGGCTCGCCCGGCCGCGCACTGATCGATCCGAGCTCGTCGGCTCGGTCGCACAAGCCGATCGATCAACACAGGCTCGACGGCTATCGCAAATTCGGGCCCGCCCGCCAGGTCTCGCCGAGGTGAGAGAGGAGGTGGTCGCGATCGAGTGCGAGATAGGTCATCGCGGTGACGGCCACGAGCACGAGGCCGACGTGCAAGGCGAGGCGCAGCCAGGAGAGCCGTCGGCGGGGCCCGCGTGCGGCGTCGACCGCGACGCCCGAGAGCCACGCGAGAAGGACACCGCCGACCGCGAGATCGCGCACCGCGCGCGCGACGAGCGGGTTGCCGGCGGAGGCCGTGACGACGAGCGCGAGCGCGAGCGGGGCCAGGAACAGGGCCTCGCTGGGTGGGCGCGCGAGGCGGCCTACCACGCGCGAGACCGAACCGAGGGCGCGTCGCAGCGAGACGAGCACCGCCGCGAGGAGGATCGCGAGCACGAGCCACGCTGCCGGGCGCAGCCACGCGCGCAGGTGGGCGCGGCGGAGCATCACCACGGTGCGCGCGACGCCGACGGGATCCGCGAGGTCGCGCACGCGCCCCAGCTCGGCCGTGGCCTCGTCGAGCGCGCCCGCGCGGATCAGGGCCCGCACGAGCTCGAGCCGCGCGGCGGATGCGGTGTCCACGGGCGCGCTGTCCGCGGCCGCGCGATACCAGCGCAGCGCGCGCGCGGGCTGCCCTTCCTGCTCCCAGCCGCGTGCGATCGCGAGCCGGACGGCGCTCGCGCGCGGATACGCTGGATGCTCCGCGACCAGCGCCTCGAGCTCGGCGAGCTCCGCGCGTGGATCGTCGCCGCCGAACACGGCGTTGACGAGCCGCTCGTGCGTGGCCGCGACCGCGTCCCAACGCCCTGCCTCGGTCGCCGCGTCGAGCCGCGCGAGCGCCGCACGCGCACGGCGCACGAGCCGGGTGTCGGTGCCTGTCGCGATCACCTGCGCGAGCGCCCGGCGCGCACGCCCGTGGTCGCCGGAGAGCTCGGCCAGCCGCGCGGCCTCGGCCCACGAGTCGTCGGTCCACCGGGTGACGGGGCGCGCCGCGCCGAGCCGCTCGAAGGCTTCGAGCGCACGCGCGACGGACTCCGGGTCCCCCCGCGCCGCGAGCTGCTGGGCGGCGCGAAACGCCTGGTCGGCGCCGGCCTCGGCGTCGGACGCGACGTCGGGCGCGACGTCGGGCACGACCTCGGCCTCGACGTCGGGCTCGGTGAGCGCCGCGCTCCGATCGTCGATGATGGACGCGGCCTCCGCGGTCGGCACCTTCGCGTCGTCCGCGATCGCCGTCCCCACGAGCACGGTCGCGAGGAGCGCGACCCCGAGCCGGATCACGGCCGGGTCTTCGAGAAGCCCGCCGGGATCGGCGTGCCGTCGGCGCGGAACGCCTCGAGCACGAGCTGATCGCGGCGCACGCGGATCAGCGCGCCGCCGTGCGTCTTCTCCGAGTACTCGGTCCAGTAGTCGGTGCCGTTGCCGTAGAGCGGTGCGCCCGCGCCTCCGGCCACGACGTACACCGTGCCCTCGGCGTTGGACGCCTGGACCTCGCCGCCGCGCAGCGGCTTGGTGATCTCGATCTCGTGCTCGTGGCCGTTGAGCACGAGATCGACGCCGTGCTCGTCGACGATCGGCCCCCACGCCTCCTGCAGCGTCCGGTTCGAGCCGTGGTTCGACGCCGACCACTGCGGCTGGTGGTGCATCAGCAGCTTCCAGCGCGCGGTCGTGCTCGCGGCGAAGTCCGCGCGGAGGAACGCGGGGATCTTGTCGGTCAGATCCGACGGCTCGTTCGGCGTATCGTTCGCGATGGTGATGCGCGCGAAGCCGTAGTCGAAGCCGAAGTTCTCCTGGTCGCCCGGCATCGCGAACTGCGAGTAGAAGTTCACGGCGTTCGTCTCGTGGTTGCCGTGCGCGATCACGACCGGCACCCGAGCGAACAGCGACTCGGCGCGCGCGAGGAACAGCTCCCACTCCTCCTGCAGCAGGCCGATCGTGACGGCGTCGCCCGAGTAGAGGACCAGATCCGGCATCCGCTCGAGGTACAGGTCGACGAGCTGCCCCCACACGTCGTAGCCGTCGCGCGAGTCGCCGACGAACGCGAGCACGACCTCGGCGTCCGGGGTCGCGGTGACGTCGGGCGCCGTGTGGAACGTGTAGACCGGCGAGAAGTGGCCCTCGGAGCCGACCTGGTAGCTGTACGCCGTGCCCGGCTCGAGACCACACAGGTGGGCCTGGTGGACCCGGTGCATGCCGGCATCGATCGACTCGTACGCGAACTCGATGCCGGTCACCGTCTGGGTCAGCGCCGACGCGGGGAGGTCGGCGCCCTTGGCGAACCGCAGCGTCGTCGCGCGCGTGGTCTCGTCGGCTGTCCGCCACTGCGCGACCATCGACGTCCGCGGATCGCCGACGATGCCGAGGTGCACGAGCCGCGGCGTCGGATCCGGGCCGACCTCGTCGCTCGCGCGGCGCGGCGCCTCGGCTCCCTCGCGGGTCGTGATCGTGTAGCCGCACTCGGCGATCTCGAGCGCCCCACCCTTCAGCTCGACGGGGTACTCGGGCTTCTCCGTGCCACCACACGCGGCGAGGACGACGAGGGCCAGTGTGCGACGCATCTCTCGATCTGTAACAGCTCGACGCGGGCCACGTCACGCGGCATGACAGGCGGTGTGGAGCTGCGGCGCTCGCAGCGGTGGCCCCGGCCCCCGACGGCACGGACGCCCGCAGCAGCGAGCTCGCGATGTCGCCGTGTCGACCGGGACGCGCGCGCCCCGAGATCGGGAGTCGGATGAACGAACGTGAACCGGCGCGAACGGGCGTGAATCGATCGCGGCCGGATCGGTATGCTCCGCGCCATGAAGACGAAGGCCGCGATCGCGTTCGAACCCAACAAGCCCCTCGTGATCGAGGAGGTGGACCTCGAAGGGCCCCGGGCCGGTGAGGTGCTCGTCGAGATCAAGGCGACGGGCGTGTGTCACACCGACGAGTTCACGCGCTCGGGCGCCGATCCCGAGGGCCTGTTCCCCGTGATCTTCGGGCACGAGGGCGCCGGCATCGTGCGCGAGGTCGGCCCGGGCGTGACCACGGTCAAGCCCGGTGACCACGTGATCCCGCTGTACACGCCCGAGTGTCGCAACTGCAAGTCGTGCCTGTCGCGCAAGACGAACCTGTGCACCGCGATCCGCGCGACGCAGGGCAAGGGCCTCATGCCCGACGGGACGAGCCGGTTCTCGCTGCGCGGACAGAAGATCCATCACTACATGGGCTGCTCGACCTTCGCGAACCACACCGTGCTGCCCGAGATCGCGGTCGCGAAGGTCCGCTCCGACGCCCCGTTCGACAAGATCTGCTACATCGGCTGCGGCGTGACGACGGGCGTCGGCGCGGTGCTGTGGACCGCGAAGGTCGAGGCCGGCGCGAACGTCGTCGTGTTCGGCCTCGGCGGCATCGGCCTCAACGTGATCCAGGCGTGCCGCATGGTCGGCGCGAACATGATCGTCGGCGTCGACATCAACCCGGCCCGCGAGCCGATGGCGCGCGCGCTCGGCTTGACGCACTTCGTGAACCCGAAGGAGGTCAAGGGCGACCTGGTCGCGCACCTCGTCGAGCTCACCGGCGGCGGCGCGGACTACAGCTTCGAGTGCGTCGGCAACGTGCAGCTGATGCGGCAGGCGCTCGAGTGCTGCCACCGCGGCTGGGGCGTGAGCACGATCATCGGCGTCGCGGGCGCGGGCCAGGAGATCAGCACGCGACCGTTCCAGCTCGTCACCGGCCGGGTGTGGAAGGGCAGCGCGTTCGGTGGCGCGCGCGGCCGCACCGACGTGCCGCGGATCGTCGACTGGTACATGGACAAGAAGATCGAGATCGACTCGATGATCACGCACAAGCTGCCGCTCGAGCGGATCAACGAGGCGTTCGACCTCATGCACGAGGGCAAGTCGATCCGCACCGTCGTGGAGTTCGCGTGATCACGCGCAGCGAGCACCGCTGTTTCGGCGGCACGCAGGGCTTCTACGAGCTCGAGAGCGAGGCGTGCGGCGGCCCGATGCGGTTCGCGGTGTTCCTGCCGCCCGTCGCCGAGACCACGCGCGTCCCGGTCCTCTACTACCTGCCTGGGCTCACCTGTACCGAGGAGACGTTCTTCGCCAAGGCGGGTGCGCAGCGGCTCGCGGCCGAGCTCGGGCTCGCGCTGGTCTCGTGTGACACGAGCCCGCGCCACGCGCGTTATCCCGGCGACGACGCGAGCTGGGATTTCGGGCTCGGCGCCGGGTTCTACGTCGACGCCACCGAGGCGCCGTGGTCGGCGACGTACCGCATGGAGACGTTCGTGACCCACGAGCTGCCCACCGTGCTCGGCGGCGCGTTCCCGATCGCGACCGAGCGCGCGGGCATCACCGGGCACTCCATGGGCGGCCACGGCGCGCTGACGCTCGCGCTGCGTCACCCGGGCCGGTACCGCAGCGTGTCGGCGCTCGCTCCGATCGGCGCGCCGAGCCAGGTGCCGTGGGGCGAGAAGGCGTTCACCGGCTACCTCGGCGGCGATCGCGCGCGGTGGGCCGAGCACGACACCTGCGAGCTGCTCCGCGCCGGCAAGACGTGGCCCGGCACCGCGCTCGTCGACCAGGGGCTCGCGGACAAGTTCCTCGAGCGCGAGCTGCGCCCCGAGCTGCTCGAGGCCGCCGCCGCCAAGGCGGGCGCCGCGCTCGAGCTGCGCCGGCACGACGGCTACGATCACAGCTACTACTTCGTGGCGACGATGATCGACGACCACCTCCGCCACCACGCGCGCGCGCTCGGCGCCGGTCAGCCGTAGATCTCGCGCGCCCGCGCGGCGAGCCCCCACGCGACGCTCGTCAGCTCCTCGCCGCCGACGAGGCGATCCGCGCCGAACCGCTGCGCGAGCCGGCCGCGCACCGCGGGCACGAGCGAGCTGCCACCCGTGGCGAACACGCGATCGATGTCGGTGGCGGCGACGCCGGCGCGCGCGAGCACCTGATCGAGGACCTGCTCGATCGCGGCGAGGTCGTCACCGATCCACGCGTCGAAGCCCGCGCGCGTGACCGGGAGATCGAGCTCGAGCGCGTCGAGCGCCACGTGATCGGCCTCGCGCGACGACAGCCGGACCTTCGCGCCTTCGACGGCGCGGTGGAGGACGAGCCCGAGATCGTCGTCGACGACGCGCACGAGGCGGCCGACGCGCGCCGGCTCGATCGCTCCCCGCGCGACCCGCTCGAGCAGGCGCAACGTCTTCTCCTCGCGCAGGAACGACAGGTAGTGCCAGCGCCGCAGGTGACCGTAGAGCCACGCGGGCACCGGCGCCTCGGCGCCCATCTCGTCGCGGTAGCGCGTTCCGCGGCCGAGCGCCGGCGCGACGACGGCGTCGATCACGCGCGCGTCGAACGCGTCACCCGACACGCCGATGCCGCCGGTCGCGAGCACCGCGCCCGGCTCGTCGGGGCCGAGCCGGATCACCGAGAAGTCGGTGGTGCCGCCGCCGAAGTCCGCCACGACGATCAGCTCCTCGTGATCGAGCCGCGCCGCGTAGCTCGCCGCCGCGCCGACGGGCTCGTACTCGAACGTCACCTCGTCGAAGCCCGCCTTCGCGAGCGCCGCGCGCATGCGCTCGACCGCGCGCGCGTCGTCCTCGGGCGTCTCGGCGCCCCAGTAGCGGACCGGGCGGCCGACGACGCACCGGCGACCGAGGTCGACGGGAGACGCGGCGCGGACCTGCCGCAGGTACGCCGCGATCATGTCGTCGAGCGCCCACCGCCGGCCGTGGATCGTGGTCGCCTTGAACGACGCGCTCGCGAGGTGGGACTTGATCGACTGCACGAGCCGACCCTCGCCCTCGGTCTCGAGGTACCGCGCGATCGCGGGCGCTCCCGCGGTCAGCCCGGCGCCGAGCGCACCCCCGGTCTCGAAGAACAGGACGGTGCGCCAGTGCCGCCGCGTGCCGCCGGGAGCCGCCGGGTCCGGAAGAGGAACCAGCTCGACGCTGCCCGACGCCGAGGCGATGGCCACCGCCGAGTTGGTGGTGCCGAAATCGATGCCGACGAACATGCGGCTCACCCTGAGCCATCGCGTCGGTATTTACTAGCTGCTGTGAGCTGGGTATCCTGTGGGAGCCAATCGGGATGAGCGCAGGTACGACCGAGGAGACGATCACGATCCGCGGGCGTGCCTACCAGCGGCGCGCGACGCTCGCGGTGAACGGCGACACGCTGACGTGGCGTGCGCAGCGCGGGCTCCAGCCGATCGCCGAGAACATCGCGACCACGACGACCGACGTCCGCGACGTGACCTGGCTCGAGAAGCGCTGGAGCACGGGCGGCGCGGTGCTCGCCGCGCTCGCGGCGCTGTGGCTCGCGACCGGCGAGGTCGTCGCCGGCAGCATCGGGCTCGCGATCGCGATCGCGGTGATCGTGTGGCGCAAGCGGCGGCCGCGCTACTGGCTCGGCCTCGATCTCGGCACGCGCTGGCTCGTGCTGCGCGTCGACCCGGAGCACGCCGCGGCCGCGCGCACCCTCGCGGCGCGCATCGAGCACCTGCGCCTCACCGGCGAGGTGCCGTCGACGCCACCCGCCCTGCCCTGACGCGGCGGCCCTACCTCTGCTTCAGCAGCGTCTTCGCGGGGCCGGCGCCCTGGATGCCGGCGAAGAAGTCGTTGCCCTTGTCGTCGACGACGATGAACGCCGGGAAGTCGACGACCTCGATCCGCCACACGGCCTCCATGCCGAGCTCGGGGTACTCGAGGACCTCGACCTTCTTGATGCAGTCCTTCGCGAGCCGCGCCGCCGGCCCGCCGATCGAGCCGAGATAGAAGCCGCCGTGCTGCTTGCACGCGTCGGTGACCTGCTGCGAGCGGTTGCCCTTCGCGAGCATCACCATGCTGCCGCCGTGCTGCTGGAACAGATCGACGTAGCTGTCCATGCGCCCCGCCGTCGTCGGCCCGAACGAGCCCGACGCGTAGCCATCGGGCGTCTTCGCCGGGCCCGCGTAGTACACGCAGTGGTCCTTCATGTACTGCGGCAGGCCCTCGCCGCGATCGATGCGCTCCTTGAGCTTGGCGTGCGCGATGTCGCGCGCGACGATCATCGGCCCGGTCAGCGACAGCCGGGTCCGGATCGGATACCGCGACAGCGTCGCGCGGATCTCGCTCATCGGCATCCGCAGGTCGATCTTCACGACCTCGCCGGCGAGATCGGCGTCCGTCGTCTCCGGCAGGTACTTCGCCGGATCGGTCTCGAGCTGCTCGAGGAACACGCCCTCGCGCGTGATCTTGCCGAGCGCCTGGCGATCCGCCGAGCACGACACCGCGATCGCGACCGGGCAGCTCGCGCCGTGACGCGGCAGCCGGATCACGCGCGCGTCGTGGCAGAAGTACTTGCCGCCGAACTGCGCGCCGATGCCGGAGCTCCGCGCGATCTCGACGACCTTCTGCTCCCACTCGAGATCGCGGAACGCGCGGCCGAGCGGGTTGCCCGACGTCGGCAGCCCGTCGAGGTAGCGCGCCGACGCGAGCTTCGCGACCTTCAGCGTGTACTCCGCGCTCGTTCCACCGATCACGACGGCGAGGTGGTACGGCGGGCACGCCGCGGTCCCGAGCGAGCGCAGCTTCTGATCGAGGAACGCCGCGAGGCTCCTGGGGTTGAGCAGCGCCTTGGTCTCCTGGAACAGGAGGCTCTTGTTCGCCGAGCCGCCGCCCTTGGCCATGAACAGGAAGTGGTACTCGTCGCCGCCGGTCGCGTAGAGCTCGATCTGCGCCGGCAGGTTGTTGCCGGTGTTCTTCTCCTCGAACATGTCGAGCGGCGCGACCTGCGAGTAGCGGAGGTTCGACTCGGTGTACGTCGCGAACACGCCGCGCGACAGCGCCTCCTCGTCGGAGCCGGCCGTCAGCACGTGCTGGCCCTTCTTGCCCATGACGATCGCGGTGCCGGTGTCCTGGCACCCGGGCAGGATGCCGCCCGCGGCGATGTTCGCGTTCTTGAGCAGCTCGAGCGCGACGAACCGGTCGTTGGCCGACGCCTCGGGATCGTCGAGGATCGACCGCAGCTGCGCGAGGTGGCCCGGCCGCAGGAGGTGCGCGATGTCGCGCATCGCCGTCTTCGCGAGCAGCGTCAGCGCCTCGGGCGCGACCTCGAGGAACGTCCTGCCCTTCGCCTCGAACGTGGAGACGAAGTCGCCCGTGAGCTTGCGGAACGGCGTGTCGTCGTGGTGACCGGTCTCGAGGATCTCCTGGAACGCGAAGGTCGGCATGGCGGCGGCAGCATAGTACGTGGCGACCGCGCGCGTGGCCCGTTGCGTGGCCTGTCGACGATCAACGTCGCCGCGCACGAGCCGCGTTCGCGTCCGAGGCAGGGCGCCCAGCCTGGCTGGCGGCGTAGGTCGCGCGCCGGATCGCGTGCACGAGCCCGACCGGCACGATCCCGAGGCCCGCGCGGAACGGATCGAACCGCAGCGCCGCGTCGTCGACCGCCACCTCGCTCTCGATCACGAGGTGCGCGAGCGGGTGCCACCCGAACGTCAGCGTTCGTCGCGCCTCGAGCCGCCACCGCGCGCGCCCGGCCGTCACGGCCTCGCGGAGGCGCGCGATGCGGGGCCCCTGCCCGTGCTTGCCCTCGAGCGCGCGCAGCCGCAGCTGGACGCGGCCGGTCGTGGGGGTCGCGAACGGCGACACCGCCCAGTACGTGTTGCTCGCGAAGTCGCTCGCATCGGTGACGAACGGAGAGAGCACCATCGTGAACGGGCTCCGGATCGTCGCGAACAGCAGATCCTGATCGTGCTCCGACGGACGATGATCTCGCACCGGGGTGCGCCGGATCCGCAGCGCGATGCCGAGCACGTCGGGCCACTCCGGCCGCCCGCGCCACAGCGCCGAGGAGACCCGCGCGAGGACGTAGCCGTCGAACCGCCGCGCGAGCGCCGGCAGCTCCGTCCTCTCGACGGGGAACAGGCGCCCGGAGAACGTGTGTCCCTGCGGGTGGAGGATGCGCGCGTTGCGGGATCGGCTGAGCGCCGCGACCGCCGGCGCCGCCCAGCGTCCGATCGCATCGCCGATCCACTCGCGGATCCCGGTCCCGTGCGCAGGAGCACGCGCCGGTGGCGTCGCGCGGTTCGGGGGCGCGATCGAGGGGTGCATGCGCGCAGGCGGTGCAACCGGCGCGCCGTGGCGGCTCAGAGCGGCCCGAGCGCGTCGAGATCCTGCGTGGTCGCCGTGCGCAACCACACGAGGTACTCGGCGAGCGCGTCGAGCTCCACGATCGAGAGGTCGCGATCGAACCGCGGCATCTCGCCGAGCGAGCCCATGTGCAGCGCCGACTTCGGGTTCGCGAGGAAGCTCCGGTAGTACGCGCGGCTGCCGAGGCCCGCGAGGCCCGGGCCCGACGAGCCCGGCACGCCTTCCTCGAGGCTGTGGCAGTCGGTGCACGCGCCCTCGAACACCTGCAGGCCGCGCTCGCGCTTGGTCGCGTCGACATCGGCGGCCCCCGACTCGGCGTACAGCGCCTCGACGAGCTCCGCGAGCTCGGCCGGCGGCAGCTCGACGGGCCCCATCGCCGCCTCGGTCTTCGCGAGCTTCGTGCGCCCCCAGAACGCGTCGTGGTTCGGATTCCTCAAGAACGCGGTGAGCCACGCGCGATCGCCATGGCCCGGCGCGATCACCGGGCCCTTGCGGTCCGCGCTGTCGGCGGCGTGACACCCCGCGCAGCGCTGCGCGAACAGCGAGCGTGCCCGGTGCATCGGCGGCGTCGAGAACACGTCGAGCGCGCCCGAGACCGGCACGCCGTAGGTCACCGCGAGCTCGCGCGCGCGCGTCGCACGCGCTTCGGCCTCGGCCTGGCGCTTCGCGAGCTCGCCGTCGTTCGCGTCGCGCGCGAACGACGCCACGGTCAGCCCGCCGAGCACGGCGAGCACGCCCGCGAGCGCGCCGAGCCACAGCTTGCGATCGCGCGGCGCGCGCGAGGGTCCGCGATCGAGGAGCGGTAGCGCGACGAGCAGCCCGCCGACGAGCGCCGGCGCGACGAGCGCCGCGAGCTGCTCGGCGCTGCCCGCGAGCGTGCGTAGCTCGAACAGCCAGCGCATCGGCCACAAGGGCCGCGCGTCGTAGGCGACCGTCGGATCCGCGGGCGCCGCGAGCTCGACCCCGTGCCGCGTGATCACGGCGCCGAGCAGCACGGCGAACGCGATCGCCATCGCGATCACGTCGCGCAGCGTCTGCGCCGGCCATCGTGGCACCGCCTCGTCGTCCGCCGCGGTGGCACGCACCGGCGTGAGGCCGTGGCGCCGCGCGAGCCGCACGTGGAGCACGGTGACGAGCACGACGATCGCCGGCAGCACCGCCACGTGGAGCGCGTACGCGCGGGTCAGCGTGAGGTTTCCGGGTGCGTTGCCACCGAGCGCGAGGTCACGGAGGGCCTCGCCCGCGATCGGCGCCTCGGCGACGATCCCG
>Ga0164243_10008861_pt1 | contig 14765 bp, 13 predicted proteins | sample OricompcompostOP_FD_108781 | JGI IMG/M metagenome (GOLD analysis project Ga0164243, IMG submission 108781) | Organic Plus compost microbial communities from Emeryville, California, USA - Original compost - Organic plus compost (OP) | ecosystem: Engineered > Solid waste > Mixed feedstock >... | reverse complement strand
TCTGTAGTAGGTTGCTGGTCCAGCAGGTTTTTGGTGCAACCGGTAGCCAGCATCGCCACGGAAGAAGCGAGTACTGCGGTGCGTATAATAGATAATGACTTTCTCTTCATAACAATTTAATTAGAATCCAACATTCACACCCAGGGAATAATTCTTCAGCAGCGGATACGCAATGTTCCTGTTGCCGGTCATTTCAGGATCCAGGCCGCGGAACCTGGTAATGGTAGCCAGGTTTTCAGCGGAACCGTAAATCCTCACACTATTGATCTTGGCCAGTTTCACGAGGCGGGCAGGAATGGTGTAACCCAGCTGAATATTTTTCAGGCGCAGGTAGGCCAAATTATCCAGCCAGAAAGTGGTTTCCTCGCGGTTACCGCTGCCGCCGAGCCGCGGCCAGATGCCATTCGGATTGTCCGTACTCCATGGATTATTCCAGTGGTCCCAGGTAGCGGCATAGCGGGTAGCGCTGAAATTGACATTGTTATAGTTGTTGAGCCAGTAGTCCTTACGGCCGGCAGCGCCCTGCAGCAGGAAGCTGAAGTCGACGCCATGCCAGCTGACGTTGCCGGACAGTGCATAGTTGGTAGTCGGCCTGTCGCGCTGGAACTTATCCTGCGCCACCTTATCATTCCCGTCGATAATACCATCCCCGTTCACGTCATTGCGGAGGATATCCCCCGGCGAAGCGCCCTGTGGTGTGGCATTATACACATCCTGCCAGGTTTTGGCGATACCCCTGTCAGTATAAGTGTACACGAAGTGGTAAGGCATGTTCAGGAAGGTATAACCACGGCCCAGGTACTCATTCCATTTTTCCAGCGTAGTGCGGTTGTAGGAGATATTACCATTCAGCATGTAGCTGATGCCGTTGGACAGCTTGTCCGTCCAGTTCAGGTTCAGCTCCACGCCCTGGTTACGGAGGTTACCGATATTTTTGCGGGGCGCATCGTAAGCGCCGGTGAGCAGCATGGACAGGTCGGAAGGCCTGTTCATGCCGGTGGTCAGGCGGTTGTAGTAATCCAGCTCGGCGTTGAGGCGACTGTTAAAGAAGCCCAGGTCCAAACCGAGGTTGAATACAGAGGTGGTTTCCCAGGTCAGGTCCCGGTTCACCATTTTCTGGTTTACGAACCCTTTCACGATGTCCTTATCCAGGAAGTAGGAAGCCATGGCCAGGGTTTCCTGTTGCTCATAACGGCCTACCCCGCTGTTGTTACCCAGCGTACCGTAGGAAGCGCGCAGCTTACCGTTGCTCAGCCAGTTGGATACATAGCGTTTCACAAAGTCCTCTTCAATGAATCTCCAACCCAGTGCGGCGGACGGGAAGAAGCCGTACTGGCTGCCTTTCAGGAATTTCGAAGAACCATCCGTGCGGAAGTTGAGTTCCAGCAGGTATTTATCGTACGCGGTATAGTTAATACGGCCGATGTAGGAACGCAGCCCTTCCGTGCTGGAATTACCGCCGGTTCCCTGGATGCTGGTCAGAGCCCCGTCGATCTCATGGAGGTCCGGATAGAGGCGGTCGTTACGGCTCGCGCTCAGGTTACGGTCGTACCAGTACTCTTCGGAGTACACACCCAATACCGTGAGGTCATGGTTTTTATTGAAAGCCTTGTGGTAGGTCAGGCTACCGTTCAGCTGTGTTTTATAGCCGCTGCTGGTTACGTTGGAAACGCCGGAATTTGCGCCATAATATACACGGCTGCCGTTCATCATGGTCTGGAAGTTCCAGGCCGTGGTCGGGATAGGCGCGCTGTAACGGAACTGGTTATAGTAAGCCAGGGAGTAATCGATTTTGGCGGTCAGCCCTTTAATGGGGGACCAGTCATAATACACGTTGGCATTGAGTTGCTGGCGGTTCTGGTCATTTTTGTTCTGGGTGAACATCATGTACGGGTTGAACGCCTGCGGGTCCTCGTTGGCCGCCATTACGCCGCCAAATTTGCCAGTGACCGGATCGTAGGGAGTGATACCGGCAATCGCGTATTGCAGGTCAAAGTTGCCGGAGCCATCATCGTCCGTGAAACCGTCTTCCAGGGCATAGGTAAACTTGGTCCATACGCCGGCGAATTTCACGCCCACGTTCATATTCGGGCGCAGTTTATAATCGAAGTTAAAACGTGCGTTATACCTTTTGTAATCGTTGTTGATCTGTAACCCTTGCTCGTTCTGCATACCAACGGACACGAAGAAGTTGGATACATCGTTGCCCCCGGAGGCGGAGAGGTTATAATTCTCATTCACACCGTCGCGCATGATGATGTTCCACCAGTCCGTATTCGGATACGCCAGCGGATCGATCATGCCCATAGCCATCCACTGGTCGATGGTACCATCGTGGAAAGTGAGCAGGTCGCGCAGGGTACCCACGCGCTGCTGCATTTGCGCCAGGGTGAGCGACCGCGGGTAGTCCGCCATAAAATCATACGATTTCGTAGGCTTGGCTACGCCGTAAAAGCCGTTGAAGTTAAACTGCGTCTTCTTGTTGCCTTTACCTGATTTGGTAGTAACGAGGATCACCCCGTTCGCAGCGCGGGAACCATACACAGACGCAGAGGTAGCATCTTTCAATACCGAAATGCTCTCAATGTCGTTCATGTTAATGGTGTTGATGTCCACGTCAGGCATACCGTCCACCACGATGAGCGGGTTGGCGTTGTTCACCGTACCCAGCCCGCGGATGGTGAGGTTTGCGCCGTTTTTACCGGCCATCCCCATCGGCTGGTTTACTGCCAGGCCGGGCACCATGCCGCTGAGGGCGGAGGAGGCGTTGGACACGGCGCGGCCGGCCATCTTCTCATCCACTTTAATAGCGGAAACGGCGCCCACCATGTTTACTTTACGCTGGGTGCCATAACCTACTACTACCACCTCTCCCAGCGCCTTCTGGTCGGTGGTCATTTGCTGATTCAATGTTTTCTGATTGGTGTATGGCACTTCTTTGGCGGAAAATCCCAGGGAGGTAAATACCAGTACGGGCGATTTCACACTGGCGGGGAAACGCAGTGAATACGCCCCTTTTGCATCGGTCACTGTGCCGTGCGAAGTACCTTTCACAGCGATGGTAACGCCGGGCACCGGCTGTCCCTTCTCGTCGGTTACGACCCCTGTGATAACATGTGATTGCGCCGGATCCTGCTGAAAAAATTCAGCTGCAGCATTACCGGATGCACCTGAGGCCGCATAGGCAGGCGCGGTACAGATCATACCCGCTGCGGGTATCAGTGTCAGCATCATCCAGTGTAAACGTAGTTTACCCGATGAAGAACGTGGTAAATAGTGAATCATTAGGTATTAATTTTTGAGCAATAAAAGGCTGAATCGGGTTACAGTCCGATACCTGTGTAATTAGAATGCATGATAAAATAGCAATAGAAAGCCTGGCCGGTAACCGACAAATTGGAATGGCACAGCAAACGTTTGCATGAAAAAGTTAGTACACTACACCTTAAGTCATGAGCCAATTAATTTCATACGTGGGAAAAATTTTGGTCTTTTCTCTTCAGTTGATTTGTTTTGTTTGTATCAGTGAATATCAGTACACGATCAAAAATATAAAAAACAATCGATTGAAATAAATAAACTTCCAACAAAATAGAAATTATTATCCTGAAATTTGATAGTTTCTAACAAAATTTCTTTAGAATGTTAAAATTCTATAAAAATCCAGTGAAATAATATCAGTGGTAAAAACAGGGCGGAAATAAATTAGTACCGTTGAAATCAAGGAGGGCAAACGTTTTCGGAGGAATTATCCGAACTTATCCTGATAAGGAAAGCCTTAGCTGGTCTTCCTGTAATTAAATACCGCCCAGGCATTCAGCACCACCGCAAACGCAATCTCATAGCAAAACTCCCATCTCACATCCGCAAAGCCGCTCCCCTTCAGCATTACCATCCGGATCACCTTTACAAAATGCGTAACCGGCGTCAGCGCCGATATCGTCCGCGCCCAGGCAGGCATGCTTTCCGTAGCCGTAAACAACCCGCTCATCAGCATGAATATCATCATAAAAAAGAAAGCCAAAAACATCGCCTGCACCTGGCTGGCGCTATACGTAGAAATCAGCAAACCGAAACCCAGCAAGGCTACCAGGTACACCGCCGCAAACAAATACAATAACCATAACGGCCCCACGGAAACAATCCCATACACCACATACGCCACCAGCAGCCCAATCGTAAAGATGATCAGCCCCATTATCCAAAAGGGAATCAGCTTGCCGCTGATGAACTCCCATTTTCGTATAGGCGTCACGTTTATTTGCTCAATGGTGCCTATCTCCTTCTCTTTTACAATATTCAGGGCGGACATAAAACCGCCGATCAGCGTCAGCAACAACACGAAGATCCCCGGCACCATGTAATATTTATACTGCTCCCTGGGATTGTACCAGGTGTTATAGGTCACGTTAATTACCGGCGTACCCGCCGCTGCCAGGTGCGCCGCACGCGCAACGTCGAGGTCCGTACCCTGACTGAACTCAGTTATGATGTAATTCAGGTAAGCGCCGCCAATCGACGCCCTTGCCCCGTTGATCGCATCTATCGAAAGCGAGACCTGCTGCCTCCCCTCCCGCACCAGGTTCCGCTCAAAATCCGCCGGAATCTCCATCACCACATCCGCCTCATTGCGCTCCACATAACGCAACGCCTCCGCGTAGGAACTAACGGCGCCGGTTATACGGAAATATCCCCCAGCACCCAACTTGCCCAGCATCCGCTGCGTAAGCGTGCTGTGATCATGATCTACCACCACCACCTTGATGTCCTTCACCTCGAAATTAGCCGCCAGCGGCAGTATGATCAGCTGTATGGTAGGCATGGCAAATATCATCGCCAGGATAATCCTGTCCCGCAATATCTGCCTGAACTCCTTCTGCAATAAAAAACCCAGTTTCTTCATTCCAGTCTGGTTTTAAACTTCAGTAATGCCAGGGATAACAAGGCGCCCGTCATCCCGGCCAACACCAGCGTTTCCTTCCATACCGCGCCAAACCCAAGCCCCTTCAGCATCACCGCCTTTACAATCAGGTAATACCACCTGGCCGGCACCAGGTTCGAAATCAACTGCAGGAACAACGGCATATTCTCCAACGGGTACATAAAACCCGTCAGCAACAGCGTTGGCAGCATCATCCCCATCATGGAAATCAACATGGCCGCCTGCTGCGATGCGGCAATATTGCTGATCAGCAACCCTACTGACAAGCAGGTGATAATAAACAAAGTACTCTCCGCAAACAGCAACAGCAAACTGCCCTTCACCGCAATATCCAGGAAACCGACGGACAACACCAGGATGAACGTAAAATTCACGAGGGACAATACCAGGTAAGGAATCGCCTTCGCTATCAGCACCATGATCGGGTGAAAAGGCGATACCAGCAGTATTTGCATCGTCCCCAACTCCTTCTCCCTCACCACTGAAACAGATGTCAGCGTAGCGCATACGATCATAAAAATCAACGCTATCACCCCGGGGATGAAATTCAGCGAGCCATTGCCCTCCGGGTTATACAGCATGCGCAACTCCGGTACAATCCCCACCGGCGCGCCGCCTCCGCCGCCCAACTCCTGCTGGTAGCCCGCCATAATAGCCGTCAGGTAATTCACCAGCGTCTTAGCCGTATTCGGATCGGAGCCGTCCGCGATAATCTGCACGCTCGCCTTCCCATCATGCCGCAGATCGCTGCCAAAATGCGGCGGAAAGTTCAACACGCATTTGATGCGCCCGCGCTTAAACGCCGCGTCTATCTCCGGCCCCGCCAGCTGCTGCTCATGCACAATAAAGTAGGAAGAGGACTTGATCTTACTGATGATCCTGGCCGTATTCGCATCCTGCGCCTCGTCGATGATCACGATATCCGCATTTTTCACCTCGCTGGTCAGCGCATAGCCAAACAGCAATATCTGCGCTACCGGCAGGCCAAACATAATCAGCAGCGTGCGCCGGTCGCGGAACACGTGATAGAACTCTTTGCGGATAAATACCAGTAGCTGTTTCATACATTAATCAGTCTGATGAACGCTTGGCGGACCTGGCCAGCTGATAAAATACTTCCTCCATATTCCCGGCCCCGAAGCGCTGCTTCAGCGCCTGCGGCGCATCCAGGGCTTCAATCTTCCCGTCTACCATGATTGTCACCCGGTTGCAATACTCCGCCTCATCCATGTAATGCGTCGTCACAAACACCGTGATCCCGCCGGCAGCCGCCTCATAAATCATATCCCAAAACTGTCGCCGCGTCACCGGGTCCACCCCGCCCGTAGGCTCATCCAAAAACACGATCTGCGGCCGGTGGAAGATCGCCACCGAAAAAGCCAGCTTCTGCTTCCAGCCTAACGGTAACTCCCCTACGAGCTTTTTAGTTTCTTTTTCCAGCCCCAGCGTCTGGATCAGCGCCGCGCTGCGCTCCCGGATCACCGCCCTGCTCAGGCCATATACGCCTCCGTAAAACTCAATATTTTCCGACACGGTCAGGTTTTCGTAAAGGGAAAATTTCTGACTCATGTACCCAATGTTCTTTTTAATTTCATCCTGTTGGCGATACACGTCAAAACCCGCCACCGTAGCCGATCCGCTGCTGGGGTACGACAACCCGCACAAAATGCGCATGGCCGTCGTTTTCCCGGCCCCGTTCGCCCCGAGGAAACCAAATATCTCCCCCCTGTTCACCTCAAAACTGATGTTGTTCACCGCGTAAAAATCGCCGAAACGCTTCGTCAGTTCTTTACATACAATTACCTGCTCTCCCATACTATTGCGTTTTTTGATTCATCAACCGGATAAATGTATCTTCTATTCCCGGCGCTATCTCTTTCACGGTAATACCCGTATGCCCCCGCTCCCGGGCAAATCCCTCCAAAGCCATGATCGCATCCGCTGTTTCACTTTTCATCGTCAGGTGCAGGTACTCCCCGAATGCATAACAACTCTCCACCGCAGGGTTTTCCCGCATATCTTTCAGCAGGCCGTAAATATCGTCGGCCTTCGCTGCGTATAGCCGTACGGGGTAGCTCCGCACAATCTGCTCCGGCGCGTCTATCTGCATAATGCGCCCCGCCTGTATCAGCGCAATCCTTTCGCAAAGGCTCGCTTCATCCATGTATGGGGTGGACACGAGGATCGTGATGCCCATGCTCTTCAGCCGGGCCAGCATGTCCCAGAACTCCCGCCGGGAAACTACGTCCACTCCCGTAGTGGGTTCATCCAGGAACAGCACTTCCGGCTTATGGATCAGCGCACAGCAAAGCGCCAGCTTTTGCTTCATCCCGCCGGAGAGCTTGCCGGCGCGCCGGTCCTTAAAGGGCTTCAGCTGTTCGTATATTTCCCGGATAATGCCGTAATTCGCTTCGATGGTAGTGCCAAACAGCGTGGCAAAAAAGTGCAGGTTCTCCTCCACCGTCAGGTCCTGGTAGAGGGAAAACTTCCCCGGCATATAGCCCAGTATTTGCCTGATACGCTGGTAATCCTTCACCACGTCCAGGCCCTGCACCGTCGCACTGCCTTTGTCCGCCTGCAACAGCGTAGTCAGCACCCGGAAAATGCTGGTTTTACCGGCGCCGTCAGGGCCTATCAGGCCAAACAGCTCTCCCGGCTTTACGGTAAGGGACACATTGTCCACCGCCAGCACCTTCCCTCCTGCATACGTTTTGGTGATGCCGTCGAGTACTACTGCCTCCATTTTGCGAAATTTATTGTTGTGACCAAAGCGCTTCTCCGTACATCCCGATTTTCAGGAACCCGTCGTTTTTCACTTTTATCTTGATCGCATACACCAGGTTGGCCCTTTCATGCTTCGTCTGTATCGTTTTGGGAGTGAACTCCGATTTCGCGGCAATCCAGGTAATAGTGCCCGTGTACGATTTATAATCTTTCCGCCCCTGGTCTATCCGTACCGTTACCTGCTGCCCGAGCTTGATCTGCGGCAGCTGCGTGCCGTCCGCATAAGCCCGCAGGTACAGCGTATCTGTATTGGCGATTTTATACAATGGCCTGCCCACCGTAGCCAGCTCCCCCTGCAACGCATAACGGGTAAGCACCACGCCGGTGATAGGATTGATGATCAAACCCTTTTGCACCTGTTCGGCATACTGCGCCGCGGCCATTTGCAACGGGGCTTTCTCGCTGAGCACGGAGCGGTTCTGCACGCCGGTCGTATAGTCGTCCACGTTAATCTGCTGGCGGGTGGCCGCAATTTGCCTGCGCATCTGCTCCACCTGGCTGTTTATATCATCCAGCTGTTTGCGCGTGGCGGCGTCTTCTCTGACCAGGTTTTCCGTACGCCGCTGTTCCCGCAGTAGCTGCTCCAGCTGCGCTTCCTGCACGGCCAGCTGCTTTCGGACCAGCTGGTTCCTTTCGGCCGGACTGCTCGTTTTTTGCTGCAACGCCGCAATCGAGGCTTCTACCTGCGCCTGCTGCAGCGCTGGTATCTTCACGTCAATCTGTCCAACGGTATCGCCTGCACGAAGCGTAGCGCCTTCCTGCGCCTGGAACGAGAGCAGTTCCCCGTTTTGCCTGGCGGATACAATCACTTCATCCGCTTCAAAATTGCCGGAAGCATCCGCCTGCGGGCCTTTGTTGGTACAGGCAGCGAGGAGGGCCAGCGAGGCAGCAATACTAACTAGCTGTTTCATGATGTACTATTGTTAATTACCCGAAGTAAATTTATATTGATACATAGCCTGCAGGAGCTGCAGCCGGTGCAGGATCAACAGCTGCCGCGCCTGGTTTTCCGCGTTCAGCTGATTGATAAATTCATGCACGGTGATCACACCGTTTTCCAGCTGGGCTTTGGCGGATTGTTTGACGGAAGCCCGGTAGCCAATCGCCTCTTCATCCGCGGCAATCATCTCCCGGTATTTCCGCAGTTCCCCCCGCTGCTGCACGAGTTGCAGGTTGGTGTTGAAAAGAAATGTCTCTTCCTCCACGGCAATGGACCTGCGGTTGTTTTCCAGCAAACGCCGGTTGTTCCGCAGGCTGTACAAGCTGCCGAAGTTCCAGTTCAGCCGCAGGCCGGTCACATACCAGGCCCCGAAGTCGTTGTCCAGGAAGTTGAGCGTCGGCCGGCCGTAAGCGCCCTGGAAAAACGCGTTGAACCGCGGCAGGTAATCGGATTGCAGTTGCCGCTCCTGCGCATCTACGGCGTTGCGGCGGTATTGATACAACGCCAGCTCCGGCCGGCGTACCTCCGCCGCCGGGGCCTGCTCCTGCGGCATTTGCAGCGCCACGCTGTCCGCCAGCTGCCGGCCAATAAAAATGCCTAACATCTGCGTATAGGCGCTACGGTTAGCTATAAACGTAATTTCCTGGGATTGTGCCGAAGCCCGCTCGGCCTTGAGTTCATCCACATTGCTGCGGTAGGCGACGCCGTTCCGGTAAGCGGCGCTCACTTTTTCAATGGCATTGTCCAGGTCCGCCATGCGCAGCCGGTGCTGCTTCAGCTGCTCGTCCATCAGCAGGATGGAAAAATACAGCTGGTCCACTTTTTCCCGCACCGCGTACAGACTCACCGCCACGCTTTGCTTTTCCACCTCCGCATTGGCGCGGATGGCGGCCTTATGATTGCGGGAAGCGTTGGCGTCAAAGAGAGTCTGCTGCACTTCCGCAGCTATTTTATACTGGTCCTTACTAAGCGTTGGGAAGGATATACCTATGGCCGGCGGCAGCTGGGGAAAGCGCACCACCTCCGACTGGTAGGTGGCCTGGCCGGAGAGGTTGAATTGCGGCAGGTAGATTTTGCCGGCATTGGCCAGGGAGTAGTCGCGACTGGCGCCGATCAGGTCATAGCGCCTGATCAGCGGATAATTGGCCGCCGCCAGGTCATGGCACTCGTCCAGCGTGAGTACAGGCAGTTGCCCCGCCGCCGGCGCCCCCGTCAAAAGCAGCCACAGCGCCAGCTTCAGGGCGATTAGCTTCTGCGTCATAAAACCGATTTATTAAGAAGGTTAAAGCATCGTCTTCAGCCACGCGGGTATCAGCGTCTTTCGTTCTTCCATCATCGCGCGGAACTGCTTCATGTCGATCGCCCCGGTTTTCAGCAGCAGGTGCCGCGCCACGAAAGGCAGCGTGAGCATACTGACCATATTCATCACCAGGTGCAGGGGCGCCGTTTTCAGCTGCCCCTTCCCATGCAGTTCCACCAGTTGACGGACGAAATAGGAAGTCAGGAAAACGTTATTCTCTACCAGTTCTTTTGTAATGTCGTTGGAGCTGTTCGCCACGCCGTTCATTACGAACAGCGGCAGGTCGGGGTGTACCAGCAGCATGTCTATCCACTGCGCGCAAACGAGGTCAATCTTTTCCTGCGGACTGGTATGCACATCGTCCAGCAGGCCTTTGATGCCATGCAGCAGCTGCCGGATGGCGTCCTTCATCACCAGGTCGTACAGCTTCTCCTTGCTGCGGAAATAATAATTCACCAGCGAAAAATTCAGGTCCGCCTCCGCGGCAATATCCCTCACCGTGGTAGCGGCGTAACCATTACGGGTAAACACCGCCCTCGCCGCCGCCAGGATCTTTTCCTCCGCCGGGGCATCCGCATCTTTTTTCTTCCGCGTCGCTTTTGCCATGGTACTGCTGTTTGCGATTCAAATGTAGGAGTGATTTCTGAATTAAACAAATGTATTAAACAATTGTTCAAAAATAATTTTCACCCACGCCCCTGTGGCATAAGCCTATTGTTTTTTTATTATGTAGAAAGATCCAGGTGCGCAGGATTAAAAAGTACCGTCCCCGGGAAAGTTGACTGAGGCAACTGCCAATATTGACACCGTCAAGTAAATGCATTCACTGCCCGCAGAGGTGCTTTTGCTCCAATGCCGCAGTTTGCTATAGGAAATTTTTTTAAAAAGCAACCCGCACTTATCCATTTTCGTATTTATGAACAGCTGATGGTAAATTCGCCATTACTGCTGTTAAACTGACATTATAATTATCGTGATTTCGATATATTCGCTAACGTAATTTTTCCGACTGACCCCAAATTAGTCGCAGCATCTTCAATACACCAACATGCGCTACCTGTTATTTATCCTGCTTTTCGCCACAACGGTATCTGCACAACAACGCATCACGGAAGCAGAAACCTCGTTTGCAGCCCTCGCCAGAGATTCCGGTATCAAGCGGGCCTTCCTGCGCTACCTGGACAGTTCCGCCGTCACCTTCCAGGACGGGATCATCCAAAACGGCCGTCAGCAAATCTGGAAGCAACCCGAATCCAACGTACAACTGATCTGGAAACCGGTGTACTCTTATACCGCCCTAAGCGGCAACACGGGCTTTACCACCGGCCCCTATGAAGTACGCGTGCCCGGCAGCGATTCCGCCAGGGGTCACGGGCAATTCAGCAGCATCTGGGCAAAAGATGCGTATGGTAACTGGAAAGTAGTGCTGGACATCGGGGTGCCTACCCCTCCTTCAAAAGTGGATACCATTACCAGGACGAGGATAGCGAAGGTAAGCAGCCTCCCCTCCGGCATCGGGGATATAAGGGAAGTAGAAGCCAGGTTCCTGAAAGCCTATCAGACTTCCGGGAACCTGGCATTCAGTGAATATATTGACGGAGCCACCTGGTTTAACCTCGAAGGCTTCCCTCCTTTGCACGACAGCAGCAGCATCATGCAGGCCATCAACCAGGTGCATGGGAGGATTATGTTCAAACCTGTAGCCGGCGGCCTTTCGGAAGACCGTGACCTGGGTTACGTGTACGGCTACACGCTGGAAGGAAGCAAAAGAAATAATTACATGCGGGTGTGGAATCACACACAGGCAGGATGGAAAATACTGTTGCAGATTATCCAGTGGTAAACGTTACGCCTCTGCGCCCACGCCATTGTACGCATCGGTAAGCGCCTGGATGTCCAGTTTCCCCATGCCCATCAGCGCCTGCATTACCCTGCCGGATTTCGCCGGATCCTTATCCGCCATATACTGCCCCAGCTGTTCGGGAATGATCTGCCAGGAAAGGCCGAACTTATCCGTCAGCCAACCGCAACGGTCTTCCTTACCGCCATCCGCCGTCAGCTTTTCCCAGAGCTCATCTACTTCCTGCTGGGTTTTACAGTTCACAAACAGGGAGATGGCAGGCGTAAAGCTGAATTGCGGACCGCCGTTCATCGCGTAAAACGTTTGGCCTTCCAGCTCAAACACGGTGGAGAACACAGGCCCCTGCTGGCCCGGCTCCTGGCCCGGCATGCGGTTAATACTTACTACTTTGGAGTTATTGAAGATGCCGGTATAAAAGTTAGTCGCTTCTTCAGCGTTACCATTGAACCATAAAAAGGGGGTGATCTTTTGCATAGTAATCAGTTTTTTATTCTGATACAAACCTACTGATAGCTATGCAATTTTGGAGGGGTACAAAACGACATTTTACAGGCCAATTCCGACAATCCAAGCGGCCGGCAAATACCTGGGAGATTTGCCGGGCCGGCCTTGGTTGCCGTCACTTAAGCATAAGCTTCCGCCCATGCGGGCACATTATTCCGCAGCATGCGCTTGGCCATGTGGATGCGACTTTTGATAGTCCCCATCGGCTCTTTCATCATGTCCGCAATTTCCTGGTATTTATAACCCTGGCTGTACAACTGGAAAGTAAGCCTGAACTTGCCCGGCAAGCCATCCATCCCTTCCTGCAGCTCCTTCAGGGTAAGCGCCATCTCCGTACTGTTGTAATGCAGGTTGCGGTCCGCCGCATACGCTACCTCATGTTTGCTGTAGGTTTCATATTTATCGTGCAGCTGCTTTCTCCTGTAATTATTCAGGAAAATATTCCGCATGATCACCAGCAACCATGCTTCCATACTGGTGCCGGCCGCAAATTTATCCTTGTTGACCAGCGCGCGGCAAAGCGTGTCCTGGCAAAGATCCCGGGCCGCGTCCCTGTTGCGCGTCAGCTTGATCGCAAAAGGCATGAGCGCCTCCACTACCAGTGGCAACTGGCATTCAAATTCCTGGTTAAACATAACTGTGGGATTTTGAAGTTAACTAAGATAGGCACGGATCATCCAGGCCCATTTTTCATGCACCTTCAGGACGTTGGTCAGGAAGTCGACCGTACCGGGATCATTGTATTGCTCCGTCGTACTGATCTTCTGCTTGATCTCCCGCACCAGCGTTTCGTGGTCGTTGAGCAGGTTGGTCCATTGCTGCACGCGTTCGCTGGTGCTTTCCCCTTCGAGCAGGCTGGCAAGCTTGAGGTAATCTTCCATGCGGCCCATCGCAAAGTGGCCTACTTTGCGGATACGTTCTGCAGTATCGTCAATTACATCCGCCAGCTCGGTGTACTGCGCTTCATAGAATTTGTGCAGTTCAATCATGTTGGTTCCCGTAACATTCCAGTGATAGTTCCTAACCTTATGATACAAGACCTGCTCATCCGCCAGTAACCCGTTCAATAATAATCCTACTGCCTGCGCATTTGCGTCGCTTAAACCTATGTTCGCTTTCATGTTAAAAAATTTTCCGTTTTCCGATGATGTAAAATTCATCAATGATCCCCGGCCGCTCAATGGACAGATAACGGATTCTGATGTACATAATGATCCTCTTCCTATTTTGTACTTCCAAGCGATAGCGTTAGAAAAACCAACGTCAATTCGGTATATTTAAGCCCTGTAAAATTTTAACTTAAAAAATTGCTTACAATGGAATACAGAGTATTTGGCAGAACAGGCTGGAAAGTGAGTGAGATCGGCTATGGCATGTGGGGCATGGCCGGGTGGACGGGCTCCGAAGAAGCGGAAGTCAACGCCGCACTGGACCGCGCCATCGAACTGGGCTGTAACTTCTTTGATACGGCCTGGGGCTACGGCGAAGGCCTGAGCGAAGAGATACTGAATAAGACCATGAAACGGCATCCCGGGAAACGACTGTATGCCGCTACCAAAATACCGCCTAAAAACAGGAAATGGCCATCCAAACCGGAGTACTCCCTGCAAGACGTATTTCCGGCGGACTACATCGTGGAGTACACAGAAAAAAGCCTGAAAAACCTGGGGGTGGATTGCATCGATCTGCAGCAGTTCCACGTCTGGGAGGACCATTGGGTAAACCAGGACGAATGGAAGGAAGCCATCACCAAATTACAGCAACAGGGCAAGGTAAAACACTGGGGCATCAGCGTCAACCGCTGGGAACCGGATAACTGCCTGCAAACGCTGAAGACGGACCTCATCGATGCCGTACAGGTGATCTACAATATATTTGACCAGGCGCCGGAAGACAACCTCCTGCCGCTCTGCCGGGAAAAGAACATCGCCGTAATCGCCCGCGTACCCTTCGACGAAGGCACGCTCACCGGCACTTTCACGAAGGAAACCACTTTCCCCGCGGGCGACTGGCGCGCCACCTACTTTGTGCCGGAAAACCTCATCAGCAGCGTGGAACATGCCGATGCCCTGAAGCCGCTGATCCCTGAAGGCATGACCATGCCGGAAATGGCCCTGCGCTTCATCCTCAGCAACCCGGATATCAGCACTACTATCCCCGGTATGCGCAAAATCAGGAACGTAAACGCCAACATGGCCGCCAGCGATGGCAAAGGATTACCGGCCTCCCTGCTGGCAGCGCTAAAAAACCACCGCTGGGACAGAACGCCAACGGGCTGGTCACAATAGGATTTTTTTCTCGCAAAGGGGCGTAAGGTTGGTAAGCTCGCAAAGGATTGTGTTATGTTATAGGTTAAGAATATTCTCTGAATCAAAAAAATCTCTTCTTTGCAAACTTCCCCAACTTATGCCCCTTTGCTATCTTTCTCCCTTTT
>Ga0164243_10008860_pt1 | contig 14765 bp, 18 predicted proteins | sample OricompcompostOP_FD_108781 | JGI IMG/M metagenome (GOLD analysis project Ga0164243, IMG submission 108781) | Organic Plus compost microbial communities from Emeryville, California, USA - Original compost - Organic plus compost (OP) | ecosystem: Engineered > Solid waste > Mixed feedstock >... | reverse complement strand
GCAAGTGTCAGTGTAGGTGCCCCGGATACTCCGCCGTTAAATGACAATTCCGGCGTCACAAGCCATGTCGGACCCGCTGGGTTTGTACACCTCAGAAATCCACGCCAGTAGACCGGCCGCACGCCGGAATTGTCCGTCACGTTGGCCATGATCTCGACCCATGCCGAGAATGGCGTTGTCAGTGCGGGTGACCCCACGGCAAAATCACATATATTGAGCGATGTGCTTCCGCCGGTCGTGGTCTTGGGTCGCAGGAAATAACGGGATTCGACCTGCCCCGTCTCATCGACCGAATAGTTGTTACAGTGATTCAGATCGAAGCCCGCGCCGCTCGTCGAGTTGCCGCCGAGGATACGGAAATTCTGCATGCGGCGCAGGCGATAGGTTGCCTGACCGATGCCGTCCGGATGGCAGGCCACGAAGGTGATGTTCTCGCGATAGCGGGAAAGATCGCTGGGACCGATGATGTTGATGCCGTAATTCGCGTTGAGCAAATGCACGCCCACAAACACCTGATCCCCAACAGCATCGTTAGGACCACCGGCACCCATCTGAATGCAGGCGATTTGGGCACTCAGGCTGCCGCCGCAAAAGACGTTGTGTGCGCCGGGTCCGCCCTTGAACAGGATGGCGTATTGCATCTGCCCGCCGTCGCTCGTCGTCTTGATGTTATGGAACATCATATGGCCGTAGTCGGCAATCTGATTTACACCGCCCCAATCGTTGAGCTTGGCGCGGTCGAAAACGATTCCGTTCGCATGATTGCGCAGCGTCAGGTTCCGGAATTCATGGATTGTGCCGCCGCCCTGCTCCAAACCTGTCGAATCCCAAAAACGTATGCACGAGCCGTTAACGGGCGTCCCCGATCCTGTGTACTCGACTGCGAAATCGCTCCATTCGGAAAGGTGTCGGAGGACCGAAATATCATAACGAAACACGTCGATGTCGTTAGGCGTGAGAATACGTGCCGACATTTTTCCGTGCCCGCGAACGGTGAAATTAGTGGCCGCAACATCAATTGGTGCCGTTACGAGGTAACGACCGCGCGGCAGGAAAATGCCTTTTCCGTTGCCACCGGGCGCATTCTGGGCAGCCGTGACCGCCGCCTGAATAGCCGCAGTATCGTCGGTAACACCGTCACCGGCAGCGCCATAATCTCTCACATTGAACAGGTCGCCAAAACCCGCACCAATGGCACGAGAAACCCCGCCCGTAAACGGAACAGTGTAATTACCACCGCCTGTTGACATGGGCACCCAGTCGCCAGAATCGTCAAGGACATAGCCGTTTGCAGACCCCGGCAAGTCAATAAGTGCCAAATCTCCCAAATCGCCCGGCTGCAATGCAGTATTCGCGGTTTGCTGTACACTGTATAAAGCACCATCGATAATATCCAAATTGTTATTTAGTTTATCACCCCACAGGTTTTCACCAGCAGGGTCATTTACCTCCGGTTTTACTAAATCAAAGTGGGTAGTATTGGTATCAGCCATGGCTCACAACTTTATAATGGAGTTAACAACAAGACTGGGTTGTGTGTTAGTATGTGCTTCGTTGTTGCCTGCACCGCCGATTTGTTGACCAGAGCTGGCATTTGGAGACCCACTGTATGCAGGTCTATCCACATTTCCTCTGGTGTTCTGCATAATGCCACCAGAAGTGTGTTGTTGCGCCGTACTATCATTGAAATCAGACATACGCGTCGGGTGGCCGTGCCTAGGCATCTGGCCAATTGTCAATATGTGGGTAGCAACGCCGAAAACACGACCCAGAATGGAAGAATTACCAACTTCCGGGGGAATTATATTAACAGGTGCCCCGCTCATCGACCCATTGCCTACGCGCACGCGATCGGATTGGTTGGGAAGAGTTATTTGACGATTCGCCGCCCAGTCCGCATCGGCGCTTGCGCCGCGCGCCACAACTACACCTGAGCTGTTTCGAACTGGAGCGCTGGTTTGATCCAAATTGTTCCACAGATGTGTGAACAACGCTTTACAGTCGGTATTAGCACGGCTAGAAGCACCGGACGACTGATTACCGATGGTCAATCCATTCAGAAGGACAAACCCATCTGGAGCAACCATCCAAAACCCATCGAAGATCGTACCCACCGGTACAAATCTATGAAGCTCCGTCTTGGTGGCGAAGGTTTCACCCGCTTCTACCTTAAATTCGGTAAGGCTAGTACTAAGGGCATCCAGATCATCGGACTTTTCTTTGAGGATGGAATCAACGCTATCCCAGTTACCATTTAGCTTATTGCCCCAAGAATTCTTGGAAGCCCCAATCTCTGGCTTAGTGAAATTGTAGTTAGTGGTGGTTGTGTCAGCCATTTGTTAATTCCATGCAGTTGAAGGAACGGGCTTCCAAATATCACCGCCGGGGTCAGTGTCGTTCCAATCCCCACCGGGTTGCGGTTGGTCCTGCCAGAAATCCCCCGCTGAAATTCGGCCAGTCCACCCGATTGACAACTGCCAGACAGCACGGGACGTAAACGTCCCAGACGCATAAGCGTACCATTGCGGCACAACGTTCAATACCCCGGCGAACCGAATCTCTGTGAAATATTCCGGCAGAGCGTACCACGTAATATTTATTGGAAGGGCACCGGCGAAAGGACGGACCAGCAACATGTGAGCGGACATACTCAAATTGATAAGTAAATTCCCCTCAAACCCCCGTACGCGCAAGGTTCGGGCCGCTGGAACGACCACGTTGCAAGTAAGGGACCCAATAAATGTTTTGTCATGGACCAACCGACCATACAAGTCGAAAATAATATTTAAAGAAGCCCCGAAATCAACATATGATGCGTATGAGTAAAGACCCATACCATATCGTTTCATGCCGTATCGAGAACCAGCCATTAGTCCGCTACCACCTGCAGATAGCCCGCAAGGAACCGGGCCACGTCATCCACGTTTATAGCTTTCGCTGTTTCCAGCTCGTCGCCGCCTAGATACGTGCCCCCTGTCGCGGCGCTCCAAACACCAAAGTGGGTAAGCGTGCCCCAGTTGGCCGTCGCCACAGGAAACTCCACCACGGCGTTGTTTGCCGCAACGGTAGGATTAGCACCCGTTTGTACGAACGTGACCGACTGGCGGGCATAAGCGCCCCCGGATACCTCGGAAGCGCCCGTGTTGCCGGGGTCTGCTGTGTGCAATGACACAAACCGCCCGGTGAGCAACGAAGTAAGAATTATGCTTTCGCCGTTGGATGAAAGGCCCATTAGAAACTCCTGCGGCTTTGGGCGACGATATTAGACCCGCTGTGGCGGGAAATCCGGTGCTCGTCATTGAGCTGTTTGATTTGGTTGTCGACGAAAGAAACCCACGTGGACAACCGGCTATCTTCGATGTCATACAAACATCCTGCTGCCATCGTGGCGGCGATAAGCAGTCCGGAATGTCGTTTCACCACCCAGTTGGGGTCGTTTCCTAGCGCGGGCAGGTCTCCGTAATAGGAAACTTCCAACTGCCGCCCGTCCACATCATTCACTGCCCCACCAAGTACGATGTAATTACCAGTGACGGTATAAAAATTATTGGTCCGATGAGGGTCATTGTCCCGGTAGAATTCGTCCCGGCTCATGTACCGAATCGGTCCACCGTCCGCGAACCGCACAAAATCCAATTCTCGCCAGTCAGACGGGAGAGTGACACGGCGCTGGTAAAGCGTACCTGTATCAATCTGCAACATGTCCGCAATGCGGAGGTTCAGCGAAAGGTTCTGTTCAGCAATGCGAACCCACGAAGTGATAACGGCGTCATCGTGGTCGAAGTTTGCCCAGTTTCGAATAACTTGGCAAAAATCAGTTAAAGCCGTCATACTCGCCCCTCCCACACCCGGAAGCACCTGTTATCAGGGTCGTTCAACCAACGTTTCCAGTCGTCCTCATCCCATTGCTCACGAACAGACTGTTCGTAAATAGTCATTGGAACGCGCGCCACGATTTTGTCAGTTGCACCCGCCTTAAGGTTGTCCCGGTCTCTCTTAATACTTTCGAGGACAGCATCCAGCTGGACTTCGGTAGAAATGTGGAATTTATTCTCGTCTTCCACATGCATCGTACGTTTTACGCCGTCCCGATGCTGATACACGAAGCTTTTAGGCATGTACATGGTAACACTGCTCCCGCATGGTGTCAAGTTACTTGGGGGTTCCGAACCAATTATTCCAAAAATTAGCTATTTGATCCACAGCCACTACCAACGCAACCAACGAACCGAGTACGAATACAATAAAGTACCGCACAATCCGGCTGAAGGACATTATAGATTTGAAAAACTTGATGATGTCCATTAACTGGCCCATGTCTTCTGGACCAATTTTTACTACCATTTTTAAGGCTTTTAGATCATCCTCATCCATTTGGTTTAGGAATTTGTCGATGTCAGGCTTGCGGTTTCCATCCACAGTGTTTTTCCCCATGCGAATTGATAACGTCCATGTGCCGCTTATCAGGCACAGACATGACGGAATATTCTGCACGGGTAGGGCGTTTTGGCCACCCCTCCTCTTCCATCACTTTACACCAAGCGTTCGAAGACGTTGGCTTAGTCGCGCAACCAGCGGCTGTTCCGCTTGTCAAGATCACGCTCAGAAGAATTGTTCGCGCGACTTTTGCGCTTCTTGTAATCTTGGACGAACGCGTCATCGACTTTCTCCTGATCGCGGCGGGCCTTATCTTGACCCGCTCGGTGGATTTTGCTGACGCTCGCAACCACCGCCATTCCGGTAATTATCGCAAGCGCTCGGTCCCAACTGCCGGTAAGATACCGGAGAAATACAACAATGATAACGCCACCAATTATGTACATCCACCATTGGATCATTGCAATGGTGTCCATTATGGCAGTAATCATTTCTTCACCCTCAAATAGATGGTGATGCCGAGCGAAATGATGGTAAGAGCGATGAATATCTGCACCGCAATTTCCGAAATGTGTGTAAGGCTTTCGAAGCGGTCAGCGCTCTCCGAAATGACGGCGCCCATGGTGGATGCGGTGGCCACCGAGATACCTTTGCCTGTGGCGTCTTTCGTAACAGCGCGAGTAACGCTTTGATCTTGATCGATCGCGCGGGCGACCGGGAAATTCGCGGGCACATTCACATAGCTGTTGTCGTTCGCAGCCATGGACAGAGAAACTTTCAGCACCTTATCGATGCGTATTTTCCAGCCACCTTTGTGTTTATTAAAGGTTTTACGCCCCTTCATATATTCCCAACGGGCGGCGAGATACAAATGCAAAAATTGCTGCACACCATTTTTGCCGCGCTTCTTGATCCAAGCGTTCAACGCATTCCTTGTGCTATCACCAAGAATGCCATCAACGCGAGCGCCAACAATGGCTTGTAATTCCCGAACAGCCCGAGCCACTCCTGAATTGATTGCATAATCGAATACAGCATAGTCAATTCCCGACGGGAGTTGGTCCCCACCAATCATATTCCAGAAGTCGCGCGTGTAAATCTGAACCGCTTGGGCGCGAGTTAAATTTTTGATGTCCAAATGTCCGTAGGTGTTGGCTGCGATACCGTATTTGGTGCCCTTAAACTCACCGACGCCAACCTTGCCGCCAGTATAGTTGCCGGGGTCCCCACGGTCCGTTGAAAATGTCCCCTCACTTTCGATGGATAGGTCCATAATTTTCTTACGGTTTTTCGCAGCCATGTTGCACCATACGATTAAGCAGTAACAGTGATGGTGAACGTAGTATCCCTAACATTGGGAGGCGTAGTGTAATAGTTCGTTTCACGAACAATTACGTCGAAAGTGCCAACCTCCAATTCAGCGGAGCCTACTTTAAGGTCGGCCCCGTCCAACACCACTGCACCGTTTCCATCGTCCACCAACGTCAGAACCGAATCCGAAGAATCGGCCATACCACTAATGGTTCCGATGGTATCACCTGCCTCGGCGTCCGCCCCGATCTCATCATTCGAAAGGGTAAGTGGTCCCAAGGGTCCATATTCCGGTCCGTCATATACGGACATGTAAACCGGTGCGTACTTCATCGACCTCTCCTAAAAGTTTGCCCCGCCCTCAATGGGCGGGGCTAGCTGCGGGGAATCCCGTATTACGGGGTGCCGATCACCGGTCCTTGCTTGATCCCGTTGAACAGGATGTGGGCCAGTGCATTGCGCATTTCCACGCCCCATTCCGCAAGGATCATGCGGGTTTCCGCATCACCGATACGTGCCAGAGGATACTGGCGGAAGTTTCGGAAGTAACCCGCCGCGATGTAGGCCGGATCGATCAGCAGTCCAACGTCCTGCGGAATCCAACGCGATGGGATTACCTTGATGCGGCCAAAGTCGGTGGCGATGATGTCCACCGTCGCAACAACCTCGGTTTTGCCGACGAGCACCTGCGAGCTGGAGCGACCACCGAAAGTGGACACCGTGCGCTTAATCGCCGGGGGGACGATCAAGAGGGACGGGTTTGCGCCGTGCTCGTAAGCACGCTGCATAGCATCACCGAGCATTACTTCGGTGAAGTCCACCTGCGAACCACTTGCAACCGGGGCAAAAGCACCGGAGGCCGTGGTAGGAAGACCGGTGGTAACGCCGAGGACAGCCGCGCCCTGCACGTTGTTCCGGTCCGCCGCTCGGGCGATCCAGTGTGCAATGGCCTCGGTCCGACGCGGGGTCGGGGTGGAGTCATCGCCGTTGTTGCGAGCCTGCCGACCGGACATGATCGTTTCGATGTCTGACTTAAGGACCTTGGACTTGAGCGCCATCTGGTGGGCCATTTCGGACCCCTTACCAGCGGCGTCCGACGCTTCCTGCGAGCCGGAAACGGTAGCGTCACGCTTCGAAATCTGCGTAACGTTGTTCTGGCGGATGGTCGGCTGAGCCGCCGTTCGCGCTAGTTCGAAACCTTCCGGCTGAGCGTTGTCGGGGTCGACTTCCGGCAGATGCTCGGTTTGCCAATCGAAAGTACGGTTACGCACGTTCCGGCGACGGACGGCCGAGAGGATGGGGGTGTCGAACGGATCGATGTTGTAAATCGCGTTCGACAGATCCTCACGGTTCGCCTGGGCCTGATACGTGGTAAAGGCGTTTGAAACCTTAGGCATGTATCACTTCTCCAACATGGTAGCGAACACAGCAGCGGCAGCATCCACGCTACCGGTGCGGCGAAGTTGCGCATGTGCCTGAGAGGCCCCTTTTTTCGCACGAGTGTCCGACTTATTCGCCGGGGTCCCACGTCCTTCGGGCTTTGACTTGTCACTGCGGTTAATCTTGCGAACCGGCTTCGGCTTTGAAGCCTGCAGACGGTCCCAAGCGGCTGCTTTCTGCAGCACCCGGAGCATACGAGAATCGTACACTGCCGAGATTTCTTCCTCGGAGAAACCGAGGTTCGACGCGGTACGCCGCATCGATTGAATTTCGGCGTCAAGCTGCTTGTCCGACTTGATGTGCGGATTGGCTTGAACAAATTTGCGAAGCTCGGTCTGCACAAACTTGGCCATTTCTTGGCCCTGAGCTTCCTGAGCTTCCTTGTGGACATTCTTCCGTTTGGCGCGAACCTCTTCCAGCTTCGCCTTAACTTCGTCATACTGCTTCTGCAGCGCCCGTGCCTTGGCCGGATCTTCGGCGAAAAGCTGATCCCAATTCGGCTCCTGCGGAATAATAGCCTGAATTTCTTCTTCGAGCTGTTGCAAAAGCTCAACAGCTTTCTGGCGGTCTTGCACCACCTTGGCAGCCTCGGTTCGCAGCTCGTTGCGTATGCCTTCAAGATGATTCATCCGGCGATGGAACGTTTCCATGCGGATGTAGCCTTTAATGGCTTCGTCCAGCGTTACCTGAACCGGCTCACCATCTACGGTAACTTCGACTTCCTGCTTGAGGTCAAGGTCACCCTCTTCTTTTTCTTTATCCTCTTCCTCTTCTTCTTCTTCCTCCCCGTCCTCTTCCTCTTCCTCTTCTTCTTCTTCCTCTTCCTCTTCCTCGTCGATGGGATCGAGTTCTTCTTCCTCTTCCTCGACCTTCCTCGGGGCCTTTTTAGCAGGTTTCGGATCAGGCAAGTCATCGCCACCGCCGTGCGGATCGCTGTCGTCATCCAACACCCCCACTTGGCCGAATACCTCTTCCATCCCGATCTGAGACGGACCGTTATCCTCAGAGTTTACCTGCGAAGATGGGCTAAGGGCCTTTTGGAAAGCATTGGCTGCTTGTTCAATACCACTCATTATTTTCTCCTGCCTCTAATACCAGCATCACCAACAACGGTGAAGCTCTCCAGCTTAGAACGCAGTAACCCCACGGCATGAAGTATAGCATGCTGCCCCATGGCCTGGGAAGTACCCACCGGAATACCCTCTAATGAGCTTACCGCGTCGTCTCGAATATCCTCCAACGCTTCCCGAAGAACGGGGTCGTTTAAGAGGCGTTGTGCCTCTCGGGCACGTTCTTTTGGATCCATCCATATTACTCCCGAAGTGGGACCGGGGTATTGCGCCCTTCGATACCGGGTTCGGGCGCAGCAGGAAACTTAGCGAAGATACCCATAGCGTCGACGACTGCATCAATTTCCATCTTATCACGCCGGAAGTCATCGTCCATACGAAGCTTGTCGTAATCAAAATTCTTAGTGGCGATATCCTTGACCGTGCTAGCCCGTACTTTCTCCAGCTCGGCTTGGGCGAGAAGTACCGCAGCATCCGGCTCCTTGGGCTGTGCCGCAATAGCCTGCAGCGTAGCCTCGTCAACCTCCTTGAAGTACCGGTTTACATTCTTGATATTATTTAGTGCAAGAATGTCCGAGATTGTATTGTAAACCTCGGGGATACCACAAACCGGATTATCAAGCCCGTACTTTGTGATAATCTCCACCTGCATTCCACGGACTTCTTGGAGAGCCATAAGCCGGGTAATGTCCGACCCCTTACCAAGCGTTGGGTTCACCTTGACACGAAGATCAGGGTCAAATGTGGATGGGTTTACCTGCACCCATTTACCACGAAGCTGAATTGTGCGATCCGGATTGGGGTTGTTGATTACTTCCTTGAGCAAGCCCTTCATAAGATCACGGAAACCAGTTTCAGCGAGGATACGGGCAATCAGCTCAATACGCTCCTGCGCCCCAGAAACAATAGCATCCACGCCGGAAACAGTAGTCGACTGCAGTGCCTTCGGATCCAAACCTTTCGATGCTTCGGTGATGCCAGTACGAGCGTCCCGAACCCGGTTAACCTGATCGACCATCCCGAACACTTCTTTGCCGACAAAAGGAGTAAGCAAAGATGCTACAGCGGACCCAACATCGCCGCGTGTACGGATTACGGCGTTCTGCTCCATGTTAAGAGCATCATTAACATTAGTAATAGTCTCGTTTACCACCGTACGAGGAACGACGGCATTAGCCAAATTATCCAGAGCGGCCCGGAGCATATTGGTTTTGATTCGCTGAATGTCACGCACATTATCCACCATCGACGAACCAATGGCCGTGTGCGGCTCCGGATCAGGACCGAACAACGCGAAGCGGGCGCATGGGACGGCCTCGTCCTCTATGATGAACCGCTCCGACGAACCGATGGTGCGGATAAACCGCAATTCGTCGATGCCATCCCCGTCTTGATCAACCCGGATGAACCAATCACCAACAACCACGCCGTCATTCATCGAAGCATTATCGACTAGACCGGGGTTGCGGAGGAAACGCTCATCGGAGTGCCAAGTCCCATCCTCGACGAAATTCATCGCAACTTCGTAAGGAACGCCCATCTTCACAACATCTGACACCGAAAGGAGGCGTTCATGTCCGACCAATCGGGCATCTTGGACGCTCTTGGCGTTAGAAGAAATGCGGAACTCCTCCGGGGGTACGCTTGCAATGCGGTGGACCGGCTTGGACTTTTTGAATTTAAACCGGAGGGACTGGATGATTTCCGGAGATTCCGGGTCGAACACTATATCTTCAATCTCACCCTCGGGATTCTCCTGCATCAGCAACGCCAACCCATCCTGCGTGATGTTGCTGAATTGCTGGACGGAAATCTCATGATCGATGTCGGTCCACCATTTTAGGACGCCCATGGCATTAATGAGGGCGTCCTTGAATGTGTTGTGAAGCAACAAAAACCCGTCGTTATCCTCCCAGAACACATATTGAATGTAGTCGGTAGCCTGCGCCGCCATTTCGGTCTGCTCCGAAGTATTCGGGGCAAAGAAAACAACGTTCTCGGCGGACGTAAAAATACGAATAAGGCTCGGAAGGATAGCCATAACCGTATCGCGCGCGTCGGTGGATACAAACGTCGACCGCCCGTCATTCTCATCATCGACTTCGGGCGTGGCGTCCATAGAATCATAAGCGGCGGGCATCACATGGTCGATGTCCGGAACCTGTCCCTTGTAGTACCGCGTGTCAATTTCGCGGCGACGGGACAGATACGATTCTTCGAAATTAACCGCATCCGCGATAATATCTTGGACCCGCCCTTCATAAGTTTCCGGGTCCGCCGATCGCGGGCCTCGCTCATCCAAGTATTCAAAAATGCGTTCCGTAGGATTCACGGTGGTGTCGTGAAGATTCATACCAGACCCCTTCTGCGGCGTTTCAGCGCACCGCTAAATGAAGAAACACCGCTGCCAACCCCGGTGTACGCCAAAACCTGATCGAGAGACACCGAACCAACGCGGAAAGCGTCGGATGGGTGGGAAGCCCAGTTGTGAACCGGCTTCCCAGCTTTGTTACGGTGGTAATTTCGCAGCGCGGATATACCTTCCTTGGTACGCTCCGCGTCGAACCAACACATCGGGAGGACAGACCGCACCGAAGTAATGCCGTCCTCTACCTTATGCATTGGGCACACAAATATATCCCCTAGAAGTTCGCTAAGAATATCGTACCGGCTTCGACCGGTAGATAGTTCGCGCGCCATGACGTCGTTAGGAAGTACATGCGTCGCGTAGACATAGTCCTTACGATGCGTCGATCCTTCGATCTGCCCCAACAGCGCTTTCGTATACCAATCAAAGCCCTTCCCGGTGTTCTGCAAAAAGTCGATGACGTGAAGCTCCCGTCCTGTAATTTGCACAAACCAAATAGACGTCGCGTCGTCGATACCGATGTCCCACCAAGTGATAACGCGGGCTTTCCCATCGAAAGGAACCTTGGTGATCCGACCCGAAGCCTGCAGATCGTTTATCTTCTCGGCGTAATATGAACCCTCGATCGGCGCGTCAAAGGCACAAAGCATTTCGCGCGCATATTCTTCGGGGGTCATATCCTTTGTCATTTCAGCCACTTCGTCCGGATGCAACGCATCAGTGTCAGTGACCGGAATGATGAATATATCCCACGAATCTTCATCCAGATTAGCTCGCTTCAAAAGTTCGTGGAAATGATCGTCGCCATTAGAAGTACCGGAAACAATAGCCCAACCACGATAATCAGCAAGGCAAGGACGGACAACAGTAGAAAAAACAGAGGGATTAAGAAGCGGGAATTCATCGAGAACGATCCCATCGAAATACATGCCGCGCATTCGTTCCCAAGCCGCCGCGCCGCCGTAAAGATTAATGGTCGCCCCATTGGGAAGGGTTACTTCAAGATCGCCCTCGGAAACCTTCACATCGCTGCCGAAAACGGCGGTGTAGTGCTTTAGGTAACCCCAGATAAGGTCCTTGGTCTGAGCAAACGACGGTCCAACGTATGCGTAACGGGGTTTCGGGAACACTCGGGGGTTCAGAAGTGCCCGCTTAATAACCTCATTAATTTCAGCGACTGATTTCCCGGCGCGTCGATGCGCACAGACAAATTTGAATCGCTTTTTCGACTGATGCAGCCCAATAAAGTGCTTTCTCGGGGAATATGGGATGACGATTTGACGCACATCCTCGTCTTGAAGCAGCACATCAGCCATCCACGACCTCCCCCTCAATCGTCTTGGGGCTGTCCCCGGCGATTTGTTCGCCATTGTCCCACGAAATAACGACCCTTCCTTTGTTCGGGAGATTCATCTGAACACCGCCCGCGCCGTTCCCGTACCCTCGCTGCTTCCCGATGGTACTATTCAGGACAAATCGGGCCATGGAATCGCGCCGCCCCTTATCCTGATCGTCTTCAAGCGCTTCCTTAACGACTTCTTCGGCCATATCGGCTAATCTCTCCCGAGCTTCCATTTGCTCGGATTGCAAATAAGCTGAATTCCGAATAAGTCTACGCAGACGCGACGAGGGCACCTTAAGTATCTTCGCCGCCTCGGACACGTTCCCGTTGCTCATCCACAGCGCTGTTCGACATTCCTCGATATCAAGCGGCAGCTCGTCGGGCCGCTCGTTCCAGGGCTGCGTCGGAATAGGAGTCAAATCTTTCGGAGTTTCCATGCAACTGCGCCCGTAGTGGAAGAAGTCTACCAGCTACGGGCGCGTGTGTCAAGTATTCGAGGGTTACAGCCCGAATGCCTGCCGCATATCAGCGAAAGTGATACGGTACGAGCCATACCCGAACAGAATATGCTCGTCCGGCGTATCACGCGGATACGTTTTCAACATGTTGCTAATCTTCTTCGCGCCCTCGGACGAATCCGGGGCCACTCGGAAGTTACCCACATCAGTCGGCTTCTCCGATCCGGTGAGTTCCTGAGCCGTGCCGCGCTTGTCGATGATATCCTGGAGTTCGGTAATTTTCTGGATCAGCGCTTCCTTGGATTCGTCGGCCTTGTTCAGCTCGTTGCGGGTCTCCGCGTGTCTGGCCCGCTCGTCTTCCAGCTCCTTGCCGCGCGCCTCCACTTCCGCTCGGAGATTCTGGACCGCCGCCTCCAGCTCTTCGTGGCGGCTAAGCAGGGTTTTGTGGGTGTCAAAATCGATGGTGCCGGTAACGACGTTTGCGCCGGCGTTTTGGTGTACATCGCTAGCTTTCGCAAACGCTTCAGCCGCAGCTTTCTCCGCCGCCTTCGCTTTGGCGTCCGCCGCGATTTTGTCCGCGAGCGGGTTACCCTTTGGTTTTTCCGTCATAGTGCTCTCCTGTGGGTGTTCAGCTGTACCACTTAAGCATGTTAGCACGCACGTACGTGCGTGTCAATTGGCCGGGCCTAGTTCCGGATTGGACGTATAATGTGATCTCGCCGAAAGGTAGCCCTTTACAACGGCGCGGAACAGATGATCCTTGTACTGCTGCGATACGGGCAGCATATCAAATATCATGATACAGGGATGCTCTTTCTTGATGGGGTCCTTAACGGGGCCATACTTCCACCCCTCCTCCATTTTCTGCTTCATCCAGTTTTCGTGGGACTGCGCTGGCGTCACGTCCGGGTTTTCGTAGACGAAAAGCACACCCGCCCGCGCCGAATCTTTCTGCCACTCCGGCGCTTCATTCCAATGCACCTGCGAAAAGTCCCCGAGGCTTTCGCAATATACCTTATTCGCCTCGTGAGCCACTATTGCGGCGCTTTCGAGCAACGAGTTGTTCAGTTTGGTCATGTTCGTATCCCCGTTATTGTCCATCGCGGCTGATGGCTTTGTTAACCCACATCGCCGCCTCTTCGATCTTGGTGCGGGCAATGGACTTGGTACGACCATCCCGGAGACCACCAAGCAATGCATCGAGCTGCTCGAAGTGATGCTGTGCGATCTTGCAATCGCGCTCCTGCTTTTCGCCCATACTGACATGATCGAAAGTACCAGGTTTCTTTTCTCTGTTCATCGAAAAGTGACTCCTGTGTTTAAATACAACAAGGCCCGCAACAGATTAGGGGGCTGGTTGCGGGCCTTGAAGAGGTCGAGTGGGCCGATTCTACACGGCACTCTCGTGGGACTAACCGCCTCGACCCTGCCCCTGAGTACGCCCTTATCGTACCACGCACACAGGCAGGTGTCAAGTATACAACAAATACACGAACGCCGTCCGCGCTGGTTAAACGGACGGCGTTCGCTCGACACAGGGTTCAGTCACTACCGTTCGATTTAATGGGCGGGGTCCTACCATCCCGCTGCAAACGGGTGGCTACGAGGATTTTCAGCCGGTTGCAGTCCGCCTACCGCCCAAGTATGATACTACCACACGAGGAGGGTGGTGTCAAGTTGAGGAGAGGATTCGTGGATTCTAGGATATGACGAAAGGCGCAGCGTAGATGGCTGGGGAAACCGAGTCGACGCCGCGACGGGTCCCCCGTTAACGTTCACAACGTGCGAGGCGGGGGATAAATGTACGTACTTACCGCGTTGTACAGACGTGTCGCTTCGTCGTTTCGTTGTTGTGCGTACGCACCGATCTGTTTCATCTGTACGTACAGACGCGCCGTATCTACACAACATCAGTACGTACAAGCGTGTGGGTACAGACGCGACGAATCGCTTCCATCCGTACGTACGCATCCACGCCATCTGTGCATACAATAGGAAGCGCTTCCTAGATGCGGGATGCGGCACCCTGTCACATATTCGTGCTGTCTCCGCTCATGTTATCCTTCTCCTATCGGCGCTTCGTTGTGCCACGAACAGACACAGGAGCACAGCACCATGACCATCCAGACACACCACGCCGAAGCCATCGCCGCCTGCCGCGCCATCCAGCAGTGGTGGGACAACATCCCATCCTCCCTACGAGGTTTTGCATGGCTATCTGCAAATCCTGCTCCTGCCCCTCAAATTCAACTATCTCATGCCGAAAGGTGTACGTACATGACCACACATGCGCCGAGGCCGCGCCTTCGCTTCACCGGTCGCCTTCGCTTCATCGGCAGCGGTGTTTACGCTTATCGGAATACTGAATATCGCGTCGAAATGATGGGCAACGGTTTGTG
>Ga0164243_10008859_pt1 | contig 14765 bp, 15 predicted proteins | sample OricompcompostOP_FD_108781 | JGI IMG/M metagenome (GOLD analysis project Ga0164243, IMG submission 108781) | Organic Plus compost microbial communities from Emeryville, California, USA - Original compost - Organic plus compost (OP) | ecosystem: Engineered > Solid waste > Mixed feedstock >... | reverse complement strand
TTCGCGGCGGGCAACTTCTACGTCAACGACAAGCCGACCGGCGCGGTGGTCGGGCAGCAGCCGTTCGGCGGCGCGCGCGCCTCCGGCACCAACGACAAGGCCGGCTCGGTGCTCAACCTCATCCGCTGGGTGAACGCCCGCACGATCAAGGAGACGTTCGCGCCGCCGGTGGATTACCGCTACCCGCACATGGGCTAGTGGCCGCGGAACGCCTCCTCCAGCCACCATGAGCCGTGGTCCCGGGTGACCTTGGCGTCCACGACCATGGGGCGGTCGCGGGGGCCGGCGAGCCAGTCGGCCACCGCGGCCAGGTCGCCCGCCTCGCGCACGGTCACCGCGTCGCAGCCGAGGCCGCGGCCGACGGCCGCGATGTCGGCGGGCGGGAAGGTGACCGTGTCCAGCGGGTGGCCGTCGGGGCCGAAGTGGTGCACCTCCGCGCCGTACGCCTCGTCGTCGTAGACGACGACCAGCAGCGGCAGGCCGAGCCGTACGGCGGTCTCCAGCTCCGGCAGGGCCATGAACAGGCCGCCGTCGCCGAGCGCGGCCACCGGCAGGCGGTGCGGCTGGGCGAGCGCGGCGCCGATCGCGGTCGCCAGGCCGAGGCCGACCGACTGGAACGCCTGGGTGAAGCAGAAGGCGCGCTCGTCCGGCACCGACAGGAACATCGACGGGTCGCCCATGAAGTTGCCGGAGTCGATCGAGACCACGCGTTCGGCGGGCAGCAGGTCGTCGAGGCGGATGGTGAGGGTGCGCGGGTCGATGCGGCCGTCGCCGCCCTCGTCCCGGTACGGCACGTCCCGCCAGCGGATCTCGCGGGCGATGCGGGCGGCGAGGCCGGGGGTGCGGTAGCGGTCGTGGGCGGGCGGGCCGTACCGGTCGAGGGCGTCGGCGACCGCGCGGGCGGTGGCGGCGACGTCGCCGACCACGGCGAGGTCGACCTGGCGGTGCGCGCCGAGCGCGTCCGGGTCGTGGTCGACCTGCGCGACCGTGGCCTGCGGGCCGATGAGCGCGCCGTGCCGCATCGTCCACATGTTCAGCGCGCAGCCCCAGCCGACGATCACGTCCGCGTCGCGGATCAGCTCGGCCGCGAGCGGGGAGGCGAAGCCGCCGCTCACGTCCAGGTCCCAGGGGTTGCCGCGGAACAGGCCGCGGGCCACGGCGGAGGTGGCGAGCAGCGCGCCGGCGCGTTCGGCCAGCGCCTCCAGCGGCTCGCGCGCCGCGCGGGCGCCGCGGCCGGCGACGAACACCGGCCTGCGGGCGGCGGCGAGCAGTTCGGCGAGCTCCAGCACCTGGTCGTGGGAGGGTTCGACGGGTTCGGGGGCGGGCGCGGGCGGCACCTCGAACGGGCCGGTCAGCTCGGCCGCCTGCACCTGGAGCGGCAGGTTGAGCAGCACGGCGCGGCCCTCGCGGGCCGTGCGGAAGGCGCGGGACACGTCCGCGAGCGCGGTCTCCGCCGAGCGCACCCGTTCCGGCACGGCGCCGACGGCCGTGGCGAGGCCGTCCTGGTCCACCCAGAAGTTCGAGGTGGGCGCGGTGACCTCGCCGGCGAGCACGAGCAGCGGGGTGCGGCTCTTGGCCGCCTCGGTGAGGCCGGTGAGCGCGTTGGTGAGCCCGGGGCCCTGGTGCACGCTCACCAGGCCGACGGCGCCGCTCATCCGCGCGTACGCGTCCGCCATCGTGATCGCGCCGCCCTCGTGCCGGGCGGCGACGAACGGGACGCCGTGCCGTACCAGGGAGTTCGTCACGTGGAAGTTGCCGCTGCCGACCACGCCGAACGCGCGGGTCTCCCCCGTCGCCGCGGACAGTTCCGCGACGGCGCGGCCGACCGCCTCGGCGACGTTCACCGCTCCACCAGGGCGAGCACGCGGGTTGGGCTGCCGGAGCCGCCGACGATCGGCAGCGGCCCGGCGATCACCATGGCGCCGGTGACGGGCAGCCGGTCCAGGTTGCGGAGCTGGGTGAGGCCGTACTTGCCCGCGCCGAGCAGGAACGAGTGGCAGGGGAACGCCGGGTCGAACGAGTGCGCGGCGCCCGCGTCGGTGCCGACCGTCTCCACGCCAACGCCCGCGATCGGCGTGCGCTCGGCGAGATACTCGGCGCACTCGACCGAGATGCCGGGGGTGTGCCCGGCGTTGGTGAACTCGTCCTGGTCATGGGCGTACCTGTCCCACCCGGTCCGGTACAGCAGCCAGCCGCCCTCCGGCAGCGGGCCGTGCTCGGCCTCCCACGCGGTGATGTGCTCGACCCGCAGCAGGAAGTCGGGGTCGGCGGCGGACTCGGCGGAGAAATCGAGCACGACGGCCGGGGCGATCAGCCTCGCCGGCGGGACCTGCGCGACGTCCTCGCCGTCCTTGCCGGTGATCCAGTGGATCGGGGCGTCGAAGTGGGTGCCGGTGTGCTCGCCGGTGGAGATGTTGTTCCAGTACCAGGCCGGGCCGCGGTCGTCGTACCGGCTGATCTCCTCCAGACGGAACGGGACCGTGTTGCCGAACGGCTCGGGCAGCTTGAGGATCGGCGTCGTCTCCGTCAGCGGGGCGGTCAGGTCGACCACCTCGATCCCGCCGCTCGCGATGCCCTCCAGCAGGCTCTTCAACACCGACATCGTCTGCCTCCCGGCATATGCGCAGGCCCGGACGCCCGGCCCACTTTCTTGCAGAATGCCCAGATCTTCCTACATGACCCGCCACGAGGACCAGGCCGGGTGCTTGCCGTCGCGGCGAAAGCGGGGAAGGTTGGTGATGAGACCATGTGCCAGGACGGGAGCGCATCGTGAAGAAGCTGGTGAACAGCGCCGAGTCCGTGGTCGCCGACGCTCTCGCGGGCCTCGCCGCGGCGCATCCGTCGCTGCGCGTCGACCCCGTGAACCGGATCGTGCTGCGCGCCGCCGCGCCGCGCCCCGGCAAGGTCGGCCTGGTCTCCGGCGGCGGCTCCGGCCACGAGCCGCTGCACACCGGCTTCGTCGGGTACGGCATGCTCGACGCGGCCTGCCCCGGGGAGATCTTCACCTCGCCGGTCCCCGACCAGATGCTCGCCGCGAGCGCCGGCGTGAACGGCGGCGCCGGCGTCCTGTACGTGGTGAAGAACTACACCGGCGACGTGCTCAACTTCCAGATGGCCGCCGAGCTCGCCGAGGAGGAGGGCATCGAGGTCGCCACCGTGCTCGTCAACGACGACGTGGCCGTGTCCGACTCGCTCTACACGGCGGGCCGGCGCGGCACCGGCGCCACCGTGCTCGTCGAGAAGATCGCCGGAGCGCTCGCCGAGACCGGCGCGCCGCTGGCCGAGGTGGCGCTCGTCGCCGAGGAGGTCAACGCGCGCAGCCGCTCCTTCGGCATCGCGCTCACCGCGTGCGTCACCCCGGCCGCGGGCAGGCCCACGTTCGACCTGGGCCCGGACGAGATCGAACTCGGGGTCGGCATCCACGGGGAGCCGGGCCGCGCCCGGGCCGCCGTCGGCACCGCCCGCGAGCTCGTGCGCGTCGCCATGGACGCGCTCCACGACGACCTGCCGCTCGGCGGCGACGTGCTGGTCCTGGTGAACGGCATGGGCGGCACGCCGCTGATCGAGCTGTACGTGGTCTACGCCGAGGTGGCCGCCTACCTGCGCGAGAAGGGCGCGACGGTCGCCCGCCGCCTGGTCGGCAACTACATAACAAGCTTGGACATGCAGGGCTTCTCGGTCACGGTCTGCCGATTGAACGACCGGCTCACCGAGTTGTGGGACGCGCCGGTGGAGACGCCCGCACTACGGTGGGGCCGGTAGCCCGGCCAGAGGGAGGCAGAGTGGACGTTCACTTCCTCGGCGCCTGGATGGAGGAGAGCGCCCGGGTCGTGCACGAGCAGCGGGATCGGCTGACCCGGCTCGACGCGGCCATCGGCGACGCCGACCACGGCGCCAACCTCGACCGCGGCTTCACCGCGATCCGGGAGGCCCTCGCCGGGTCGTCCCCGGCCGCGCCCGGCCCGTTGCTCACCCTCGCCGGAACCACCCTGATCAAAAAGGTCGGCGGCGCCTCCGGCCCCCTGTACGGCAGCTCGTTACGGCAGATGGGCAAGGCCCTCGGCGACGCCGGGACCGTCACCCTCGCCGACCTGTCGTCCGCCCTCGACGTCGCCCTCGAGACGGTCCGCCGCCTGGGCGGCGCCGAGGTCGGCGACAAGACGATGGTCGACGCCCTCGCCCCCGCCTGCGCCGCCCTCAAGCAGGCCGTCGCCGACGGCCTGAAGCCGCCGGAGGCCCTCGCCCTCGCCGCCGAGGCCGCCGCCCAGGGCGCCGAGGACACCGTCTCCATGCAGGCCCGCAAGGGCAGGGCCAGCTACCTGGGCCCGCGCAGCATCGGCCACCAGGACCCCGGCGCCACCTCGACCGCCCTGATCATCCGCGCCCTCCGGGACGTGAGCGCCTGCTGATGGTCGGCATCGTGCTGGTCTCCCACAGCCTCGCCCTCGCCCTGGAGGTGGCCAACCTCGCCCGCGCCCTCACCGCGGAGAAACCCGCCGTCTTCGCCACCGGCGGCGCCGAGGACGGCTCCCTCGGCACCAGCATCGATCGCCTCCGCACCGCCGTCGCCGCCGCCGATCAGGGCGACGGCGTGATCATCCTCGCCGACATCGGCAGCTCCGTACTCACCGCCAAACTCCTGGTCGAAGACCTCTGCGCCGACCACATCGTCCTCGCCGACGCCCCCTTGGTCGAAGGCGCCGTCGCCGCCGCCGTCATGGCCGGCGCCGGAGCCCCCCTCCCCGACGTCCTCGCCGCCGCCGAACAGGCCCGCACCACCGGCAAACTCTGACGCCTGCTCCGCGTACCGGTTACTTGTGCCGGAAGTAGACGAAGAGGCGGCCGTGGTTCTTGGCGTCCTTGTCTATGCGGTGGTAGAGCTGCTTGATCTCTTTCTGCTCCAGGAAACGGAGTACGCGCTTCTTGAGCTGGCCGGAGCCCTTGCCGGGGATGATCTCCACTTCGGTGGCCTTCTTGCGGATGGCCTCGTCGATGATGTCGCGCAGGGCGCGGTCGATCTGGTCGCCCTTGTTGAAGATGTCGTGGAGATCGAGTTTGAGCTTCACCAGGGCCTCCCGGGGGTCGTCGAGGCGCAAGTCTACGGCCCGGGAGGCGCGGGTCAGCCGTGCAGGTAGCCGACCAGGTGGGCCTTCTCCGTCTCCAGCTCCTCGATGGCGCTCTTGACCACGTCGCCGATGCTCACGATGCCGGCGAGGCGGCCGTCCTTGAGCACGGGCAGGTGGCGGATGCGGTGGTTGGTCATGGTGCGGCGGAGGTCGTCGACGTTGGCGTCGGGGCCGCAGGTGAGCACCTCGGTGGTCATGATGGAGGAGACGGGCGAGTCGAGGACGCCGGCGCCCCGGTCGTGCAGCGTGCGGACGATGTCGCGCTCGGAGACGATGCCGGCGATCGTGATGCCGTCGTCGGAGACGACCACGGCGCCGATGTTGAGGCCGGCGAGGACCGCCAGCAGTTCGCGCACGGTGGCCGACGGGCGGACCGTCGCCACGCTGGTTCCCTTGCGCTGCAGGATCGTGCCGATGAGCACGCGCCACCACCTTTCGGGCTGGCCGGGCCGGGTCGCGGCTGTCAAGGCACCTGACGTGCCCGCCGCGCACAGGCACGGCGAAGGACCGTGATTTCAGGCAACAGCGCGGCATCCCCCCTCGTCAATAGCGTGCCGGGCGAGAAAGTCAAAGAAGAAGTCAGCCGAAACTTTCATCGCACCACCGCCGCATGGCTGTTTTGTCGATGCCGCGTCGACGCTTTGTCGGTGAACGGAGATAGATTCGACTCCATGACCGACGACGTCGAACCCCGCTGGCTGACCGGGAACGAACAGCGGGCTTGGCGTGCCATCCTGGCCGTTCACAAACTGCTGGAGCACCGCCTCGACCGCGACCTGCACGAGCTTGGGCTCTCCCTGAACGACTACGAGATCCTCGTCAACCTCTCCGAGAGTCCCGAGCGGAGGATGCGGATGAGCGACCTGGCCGCCGCGACGATCCAGTCACGCAGCCGGCTGTCCCATCAGATCTCCCGGATGGAGACCGCGGGGCTGGTGACCCGGGAGAGCTGCCCGTACGATCGGCGCGGCACGTTCGCCGTGCTCACGTCGCACGGGTGGGACGTGATCCGCAAGGTGGCCCCGCACCACGTGTCCAGCGTGCGGCGGCATTTCATGGACCTGCTCACCCCCGACCAGATCGAGGCGCTGGAGAAGGCGTACACGCCGGTCGTCGCCCACCTGCAGCAGGTCCGCGCCGACGAGGGCGACAAGTAACGGTCGGTGGCGGCGCGGTGCGGGGCCGTGGCCCAACCGATATCTCCGCTCGGCGTGGCGTGGCGATCAAGTGGCCTACCATCCGGCTGTGCGCATGTTGAGGGCCCTTGTCCTATTACTGCTTTTCACCGCCGCCGCCTGCTCCGGCTCGGGCGACTCGGGCGGCGCGAACGCGCTGCCCGCCGGCCAGGAGGTGCTGGCCAAGGCCGCCGAGGCGATGAAGTCGGTGCAGACCGTCGGCTTCACGATCGCGACCGAGGGCAAGCCGCCCGTGACGGTGCGCAGCGCCGACGGCGATCTCACCCGGGAGGGCGACGCCCAGGGCAAGATCCAGATCGAGGTGCTGGGCGCGCTGCAGGAGCTGGAGTTCGTCCTGGTCGGCGACACCGTGCACTTCAAGGGCCCCACCGGCGGGTTCCAGAAGATGACGCGCGAGCAGCTCCGCCAGGTGTACGACCCGTCGGCCATCCTCGACCCGGAGAAGGGCGTGGCGAACCTGCTGTCCACCGCGTCGAACCCGAAGACCGAGGCGGAGGAGAAGATCGGCTCCGCCGACGCGTACCGGGTCGCGCTCAGCCTGCCGCAGGAGGCGCTGGCGCCGCTCGTGCCGGGCATCCAGCAGGGCAGCGACGGCCAGGTGTGGATCGACAAGGCGAGCAACCGGCTGCTCAAGGCGAGCCTGCCGCTCGGCCAGGGCGACGCCTCGGGGACCGTCGTCGTCACCTTCGCGGACTACGACGCCCCGGTGACGATCAAGCCTCCGGCGGGCTGACCCGGTGACGACGCGTCCCGCCGCGGCGTCCCCGGCCGCCCGCCGCGTCGCCCTCGGCGTCGGCGGCACGGCCGTGCTGCTGGCGGCGCTCGACGCGTACGTCGTGGTCACCGTGCTGATCGACATCGCCAAGGACGCCGGGGTGCCGCTCAACCGGCTGGAGCGGGCGACGCCGATCGTCACCGGCTTCCTGCTCGGGTACGCGGCCGCGATGCCGCTGCTCGGCCAGCTCTCCGACCGGTACGGCAGGCGCCCGCTGATCCACGCCTGCCTCGCCGGGTTCGCGCTCGGCTCGGCGGTGACGGCCCTCGCCGACGGCGTCCCGCTGCTGGTCGCCGGGCGCGCGCTGCAGGGGATCGCGGGCGGCGCGCTGCTGCCGATCACGATGGCGCTCATCGGGGACCTGTGGGAGGCCGAGGGGCGGCCGGTCGCGCTCGGCGCGGTGGGCGCGGCGCAGGAGCTGGGCAGCGTGCTCGGGCCGCTGTACGGCGCGGGCGTGGCCGCGCTGATCGGGTGGCGGGGCATCTTCTGGATCAACATCCCGCTGGCGCTCGCCGCCGCCGTGGTGGTGCATCGCACGGTGCCGCCGGGGCGGCCCGCCGCCGCCGCGCGCATCGACTGGGTCGGCGGGCTGCTGCTGGCGCTGTCGCTGGGCCTGCTCGTGGCCGGGCTCTACAACCCCGAGCCGGCGCAGGCCGTGCTGCCGTCGTGGGGGCCGCCCGTGATCGCGGGCGGGGCGGTGTCCGCCGTCGCGTTCGTCGTCTGGGAGGCGCGGGCGCGGACGCGGCTGATCGACCTGACCGGGGTGGCGCGCCGCCCGTTCTTCGGCACGCTCGCGGTGAGCCTGCTGTCCGGGGCCGCGCTGCTGGTGACGCTGGTGAACGTGCAGCTCGTCGCGCAGACGCTGCTCGGCGAGGACAACGTGGGCGGGGCGCTCGTGCTGTCCCGGTTCCTGATCGCGCTCGCCGTCGCCGCGTTCGCGGGCGGGCTGCTGGCGCGGCGGTTCGGCGACCGGGCGGTGTGCCTGGCCGGGCTGCTCGTCGCCGCCGCCGGCTACCTGCTCATCTCGCGCTGGCCGATCGCGCTCGCCGAGGCCGCCTACCCGCTCGGGCTGCCGCGCGCCGACGTGGATCTCGTCGTCGCCGGGCTCGGGCTCGGCCTGGTGATCGCCCCGGTGTCGTCGGCGGTGCTGCGGGCCACCCCGCCGGACCGGCACGGGGTGGCGTCGGCGGCCGTGGTGGTGGCCCGCATGATGGGCATGCTGCTCGGCGTCGCCGCGCTGTCGGCGTGGGGCTTCTACCGCTTCCAGTCGCTCACCGCGCGGCTCGACACCCCGCTCCCGTTCGGCGTCGACCCGCAGGAGTACGCCCGCCGCCTCGCCGCGTACCGGGACGCGGTCAACGCGGCCCTGCACACCGAGTACACCGAGATCTTCCTGATCACCGCCGTGCTGTGCGCGCTCGCCGCCGCGCTCGCCCTCACCCTGCCCCGGCGGGCCGGGTCCTGACCGGGGTCAGGAGCGGAGGAAGGCGAGGACCGCGAGCACGCGGCGGTGGTGGTCGCCGTCGTCGGCGTGCAGGCCGAGCTTGACGAAGATGCTGCGGATGTGCTTCTCCACCGCGCCGTCGCTGATCACCAGCCGGCGGCCGATGGCGGGGTTCGACTTGCCCTCGGCCATCAGCGACAGCACCTCGCGCTCCCGCGGGGTGAGCGTCGCGACCGGGTCGTCGCGGCGGCGCCGCACCATGAGCTGGGACACCACCTGGGGGTCGAAGACGGTGCCGCCCGCGGCCACCCGGCGCAGCCCGTCGAGGAACTCGTCCACGTCCACGACCCGGTCCTTGAGCAGGTAGCCGACCCCGCCGCGGGCGTCGGCGAGCAGGTCGTCGGCGTAGGAGACCTCGACGTACTGGGAGAGGATCAGCATCGGCGCGCCCGGCACCTTGCGGCGGGCCTCCACCGCCGCGCGCAGCCCCTCGTCGGTGAACGACGGCGGCATGCGCACGTCCACCACCGAGACGTCCGGCCGCAGGTCCGCCACCGCCCGGACCAGCTCGTCGCCGGTCCCGGCGGTGCCCACCACCTCGCAGCCGAACTCCTCCAGCAGCCTGATCAGGCCCTCCCTGATCAGCACGGCGTCGTCGGCGACGACTACGCGCACGGCACCTCCGCCACGATCATCGTGGGCCCGCCCGGGGGCGACTCGACCACGAGCTCGCCGTCCACCGCCCGCAGCCGGTCGGCGAGGCCGGACAGGCCGTGTCCCTTGGCGACGTGTGCGCCGCCGACCCCATCATCGCCGATCGTGAGCAGCAGCACATCCCCGGTACGGCTCAGCGTCACCGTGCACAGTTGCGCCCGGCTGTGCTTGGCCACGTTCGTCAGCGCCTCCGCCGTCACAAAGTAGATCGCGTTCTCCACCGCCGCCGGGTAGCGCTCGGCGGTCTGCACGTCCAGCTCGACCGGCACCGTGCAACGCCCGGCGAGCGCGGCGAGCGCGGGCGCGAGGCCGCGGTCGGACAGGATCGGCGGCGCGATCCCCCGGGACAGGGCGCGCAGCTCGTCGAGGGTCTCCCGGGTGGCGGCGATCGCCTCGCTCAGCGTGGCGCTGGCCGCCTCGGGGTCCTTGCGCACCTGGCGCTGCGCCCGGGACAGCTCCATGGCGAGGTGCACGAGCCGCTGCTGCGGGCCGTCGTGGATGTCGCGTTCGAGCCGGCGCAGCGCGTTCGCCTCGGCTGACACGGCGGCGGCGCGGCCCTCGGCGAGGTCGTCGATGCGCTCCTGCAGCTCGGCGACGCCGGACAGCAGGCCGCGGCCGAGCGACGCCTGCACCAGCGCCGCGCCGCGCACCACCGGGAACAGCAGCAGCGCGGACAGCACGCCGCCGGTCAGGTAGAACGCGCTGTTGACCAGGTAGCCGTCGCCGAGGCCGAGCAGCTCGGGCAGCTCGGTGTTGCCGGGGATGTTCGAGGTGATCCAGCCGTACAGCGGGTAGCCGAGCCCGCCGATCGTCGCCGCCCACGCCGTCACGCAGACGCTGAACGTGACGACCGACACCGGGAAGAGCACGATGCCGTGCAGCAGGTCGAGCCACGACTGGCCGTTGGTCAGCGGGTGCAGCAGGCGGCGGATCGGGCCCGCGCCCTCGGGCGGGCCGCCGTAGCGCGGGCGGGCGAGCTCCCGGCCGAGCACGCCGGGCAGCCAGGCGCGGTGGACGTCGGCGAACCCGCGGGCGATCAGCAGGCACAGCCCGAGCAGCGGCAGCCCGACCCAGACGACGAGGGTGCCGACGCCGGCCGCGAGGAACGTCACCAGCAGGCAGAACGCGATGAGCGACAGCGGGAAGCCGAGCAGGAGATAGGCGGAGTCTCCGCGCAGGCGGCGGAGCAGCGGGAGGACCTGGGTTCGCATGCCTTGAAAACTACGGGCGCGAGCCGCGTTGATCGACCCGGAGAGCCGCCGTCCCGGGGGTAGGGCGGACCCTACCCCCGCGGGCTCAGCGGCGCTTGGCGGAGGCCGCGCCGCGCTTCTCCCGGATGCGCATGGTGACCATGATCGGGGACCCGGCGAAGCCGAACTCCTCGCGGATGCGCCGCTCCACGTACCGGCGGTACGTCTCCTCCAGGAAGCCCGAGGTGAACAGCACGAACCGGGGCGGCTCGACGGCCGCCTGGGTGGCGAACAGGATCTTCGGCTGCTTGCCGCCGCGCACCGGCGGGGGCGTCGCGGCCACCAGCTCGGCCAGGAACGCGTTGAGCTTCGCCGTCGGCACCCGGGTGGACCAGGACTCCAGCGCCCGCTCGATCGCCGGGACGAGCTTGTCAACGTTCCGCCCGGTCTTGGCGGAGATGTTCACCCGGAGCGCCCAGGGGGTGCGCACCATCTGGCGGTCGATCTCCCGCTCCAGCTGGTGCCGGCGGTCCTCGTCCAGCAGGTCCCACTTGTTGAACGCGACCACCATCGCCCGGCCGGAGTCGATGACCATGCTCATGATGCGCAGGTCCTGCTCGGTGAGCGGCTGGGAGGCGTCGATCAGCACGACGGCCACCTCGGAGCGTTCGAGCGCGGCCTTGGTGCGCATGCCCGCGTAGAAGTCGGCGCCCTTCAGCTCGCGCTCGCGCCGCCGGATGCCCGCCGTGTCGACGAAGCGCCACGTCCTGCCGCCCAGCTCGACGAGCTCGTCGACCGGGTCGCGGGTGGTGCCGGCCATCGGGTCGACGAGCACCCGCTCCTCCCCGACGAGCTTGTTCAGCAGCGAGGACTTGCCGACGTTGGGCTTGCCGACGAGCGCCACCCGGCGCGGCCCGCGCTCGGCGGCGAACCGCTCCGGCGGGGCCTCGGGCAGCTCGTCGAGCACGGCGTCGAGCAGGTCGCCGCTGGACCGGCCGTGCAGCGCGGACACCGGCCGGGGCTCGCCCAGGCCGAGCGACCACAGCGCGGGGACCTCCAGCTCCAGCTGCTGGTTGTCGACCTTGTTCGCGGCGAGGATCACCGGCTTGCCGGAGCGGCGCAGCACCGACCCGACCGCCTCGTCCGCGTCGGTGACGCCGACCGTGGCGTCCACCACGAACACGATCACGTCCGCGAGCTCGGCGGCGACCTGCGCCTGCTCGGCGATGCGCAGGCCCATGCCGGTGGCGTCGGGGTCCCAGCCGCCGGTGTCCACCAGCGTGAAGCGCCGCCCGCGCCAGGCGGCCTCGTAGGTGACCCGGTCGCGGGTCACGCCCGGCACGTCCTCCACGACCGCCTCCCGGCGGCCGATGATGCGGTTGACCAGGGTGGACTTGCCGACGTTCGGCCGGCCCACGATCGCGACCACGGGCAGCGGGCCGCCGTCCGGCTCCTGCTCGGAGCCGTCGAGCAGGCCCTCGCCGCCGAATCGCTCCAGTTCGGCGGCGACCCAGCCGTCGTCGTACTCCCCCGTCACGGCGTTCGCTCCTTCGTCAGGCGCAGCACCTCGGAGATCACTTCTTCGAGGGTCAGCGCCGTGGTGTCCAGCTCGACCGCGTCGTCCGCCTTGGCGAGCGGATCGGTCTTCCGGGTCGAGTCCAGGGTGTCCCGCCGGGCCATCGCGCTGAGCTGCGCCTCGACGGTGGTGCCGGACAGCTCCGCGGTACGGCGCCGCGCCCGCGCGTCGGCGCTCGCGGTCAAGAAGATCTTCACGGGGGCCTGCGGGGCGACCACGCTGCCGATGTCGCGGCCCTCGATCACGATGCCCCCGGCCTCCCGGCACGCCGCGTCCATGATGTCCCGCTGCTGCGCGACCAGCCGGCGGCGCACCTCGGGCACCGCGCTCACGGCCGACACGGCTCCGGTGACCTCGGGCCCGCGGATCGGCGCGGCGACGTCCTCGCCGTCGACGGCGATGCCGGGGGCGTCCGGGTCGGTGCCCACGACGATCTCCGGCTCGCCGCTGCGCGCGGCGATCGCCTCCGGGTCGCCGAGATCGACGTCCTGGCGCAGCATCCACCAGGTCATCGCGCGGTACATCGCCCCCGTATCGAGGTAGCGCAGCCCCAGCTCGCGGGCGACCGCACGCGACACGCTCGACTTGCCCGACCCCGAAGGACCGTCCATGGCGACGACCAGACCGGCCACGGTCACTCCATTCCGCTTGAGTTGTCGTCCATGAGGTTACCGGGATCGGGCGCCCGCTCGTGCATCGCGCGCGGCCCGGGGGCGGATCAGAACCCGTCGGGGACCCAGTTGCCGTGGAAGCCGAGCGGGATCCGGGCGGGCAGGTGCACGGTCGCGACCGGCTCGCCGGTGAAGTCCTGCGCGGACAGGATCAGCAGGTCGGCCGCGCCCCGGGCCGGGTTGTTGACGAAGGCGAGCACGTACCCGTCGTCCTCGGCCGTGCCGCCCTCGGCGGGGACGAACACGGCCTCGCCGACGTACGCGTCCCGGTGCAGCGTCCTGGTCTGCTTGGCGCCGGTGTGCAGGTCGTGCTTGATGATCGCGTTGCCGAACGCCGGGTCGTCCAGGTCGGTCAGCTCGGGGCGGCCGTCGGCGAGCAGCTCGCCGAGGTCGCGGGTGGCGACGGCGTAGCCGTACCGGTACGGCAGGGAGAGCCGGCGCTCGTCGGCGCGGGGGAACTCCTGCGGGCGGTCGTCGAGCCGGACGGAGGTGACCTTGCCGGACCGCACGTCGATCGTCCACCGGTCGAGCGTGGGCAGGCTGCCGGCGAGCCGGCCGTCGTCGAACATGCGCGGGTAGACGACCACGTCCACGACGACCCGGTCGTCGCCGTCGTCGAAGGCGTTGAGCGTGTGGAACACCCAGCACGGGTCCACGTCGAACCAGCGCACGTCCGCGGCCTCGCCGTCGCGGGGCAGCAGGCCGACGCGGGCCGGGTGCCGCTCGTTCCACGAGTACGGCAGGCCGACGCCCCGGGCGGCCAGGTTCATGTCGAAGGTGATCGGCAGGTCGAAGACGACCACGTACCGCTCGGTGAGCGCGCAGTCGTGCACCATCGGCGAGTCCGGCACCGGGATGTCCACGGTGCGGGCGACCAGGCCGGCCTTGTCGATCCGGACATACTGGACGTGCGGCCAGCCCCAGTAGTAGGCGATCGCGTGCAGCTCGCCGGTGCGCGGGTCGCGCTTGCTGTGCGCGACGTACCCGCCGGGCAGCGTGCCGCCGAGGTCGCACGGGCCGATCGTGTCGAGCTCGTACCCCAGCTCGTACGGCCGCGGCCCCGCCTCGACCAGCGCGAGCGTGCGCCCGGCGTGGCCGATCACGTGGGTGTTGGCGGAGAAGTCCATGTTCGCGTGCACGGGGCCGCCCGGCCAGCTCTCCCCCAGCCGCTCGGCGACGCGGGCCGAGCGCACCCACCGGTTGCGGTACCACTCGGCCCGCCCGTCCCGCAGCCGCACCCCGTGGACCATGCCCTCGCCCATGAACAGGTGCAGCTTCGGGTCGTCGAGGCTCATCGGGTTGGGGCCGTTGCGCAGGTAGCGGCCGTTCAGCTCGGCGGGGACGCGCCCGGTGACGGGCAGGTCGAACGCGGTGACCTCCTCGGACACCGGCCGGAAACCGCCTCGGTAGTTCGGGTGCTCGGTCGTGGCGGACATCGGGCTTCCTTTCTGTGGGGGTGGGGGGCGCCGGCGGTCAGGCCGGCGCGAACATGAGGGTCATCATCAGGCGGAAGGCCGCCGCGGCCCGGTCGGGCTCCATCATCCGGGCGAGCTCCAGGCTCACCGCGCCGTGCACGGCCGCCCAGAACGCCTCGGCGAACGCGACCGGGTCGCCCTGCGGGACGCGCCCGGCCGCCATGCAGGCCTCCACCGCGCGGACCGCGAAGCCGAGCGTGGCCTTCGCCGCCGCCACCGCCTCCGGCTTCGGCGTGAACCCGGTGACGACCTTCTGGAACATGACGCGGTAGTAGTCGGGCTCGGCGAGGGCGTAGTCGCGGTAGGCCCAGCCGAGGTCCAGCAGGTACGCCACCGGGTCGTCCCCGGCGGGCACCCGGCCGAGCCGCCGCCCGAACCGGGCGAAGCCCTCCAGCCACAACGCCTCGATCAGGCCGTCCTTGCCGCCGAACATGGTGTAGATGACCTTGGTCGAGCAGCCGACCTCGGTGGCGATCCGGCGCACGGTGAGCGCGCCCACCCCCTCCGCGACGAGCAGCCGGGTGGCGGCGTCGAGTATCGCCGTCCGCACCGCCTCCTGCCCGCTCCGCTGAGCCCGCTCATACGCGCTGATCGCCAT
>Ga0164243_10008858_pt1 | contig 14766 bp, 12 predicted proteins | sample OricompcompostOP_FD_108781 | JGI IMG/M metagenome (GOLD analysis project Ga0164243, IMG submission 108781) | Organic Plus compost microbial communities from Emeryville, California, USA - Original compost - Organic plus compost (OP) | ecosystem: Engineered > Solid waste > Mixed feedstock >... | reverse complement strand
TTCAGAGCGGAGGTTGACGTCGGCCAGCCCCCGCGAACTTCTCTCATCGAAGGAATGCAATGAAGCTTGAACACTTTCGTCTCGAGGTCACCGATGCCATCGCCACGGTTGTCTTCGACCGTCCACCGGTGAATGCGCAAAGCCGCGCGACACGGGAGGAATTCATCCGGCTGTTCGACGCGCTGGGCGATCGCGACGACGTGCGAGTGATCGTCCTGACCGGTACCGGCGACATGTTTTCCGCCGGTGCCGACATCAAGGAGCGTGTCGATCTCGTTCACGAGCCTGGCGACTACACCAGGCACAACCGCACGGTGCGGGAATTTTTCTACGCGGCACGGGACTGCACGCGCCCGGTGATTGCCGCGGTGAACGGGCCGGCGCTCGGCGCCGGGTTTGCGCTCGCGCTGTCCTGCGACATCGTGCTGGCTTCCGATAATGCAAGCTTTGCGATGCCGGAAATCAATGTCGGCCTTGCCGGCGGCGCCGGTTTCCTGATGGAGCATTTCGGCCGCTCGAAGACGCGGGCCATGTATTTTACCGGCCGCCGCGTCCCGGCTGCCGAACTCCACCAGCTCGGCGTGGTCGAGGCTGTCGTTCCGCGCGCGGAGCTGATGAACGCGGCCCTGGATCTCGCACGCGAAATCGCGGCGAAAAGCCCGCTGGCGGTGCGCCAGATCAAGCGTACGCTGAATGCCATCGAGGAAATGCCGGTGCGCGATGCCTACCGCTATGAGCAATCGGTGACGATCGAACTGTCGCATTCGGAGGACGCCAGGGAAGCGCAGCGCGCCTTCCTTGAAAAGCGCAAGCCGGTGTTCAAGGGGAAGTAATTTTTCTCTCTGCGATGTGACATTCGGCGCCGTGTCCCGGACGAGCGCGTTAGCGCGATGATCCGGGACCCAGGGGCGACGGCGAAAACAGTACGTTTGGCCCTGGGAAACAAGCCATCACTTGTTTGATCCCTTGCCATCCTCTTTCTTCTTCGCCGCGTTCTCCGCGGCCTTGGCCGCCGCGGCGAGTTGTTCCACCCGCGCCTGCAAACTTGCGACGGCCGCTTTCAACGACACAATTTCCGTATTCGCGGCGGCGAACTGCCGTTGGCTGTCGGCGGCGTTCCTCGTGACCAGTCCGTGCAGGTAATTCACATTCGCCTGCAGGCATCCGGTGCGGCGATCCATCGCCTTCTCGGCCGAACAGTTTTCAATACCAACAATGTCCTGCGCCGCCACCTGAACGACAAGGCATGTCATAGCCGCGAGGGACAACAGAAATTTCATCATAACCAACCCCTTCAAGCGCGCGCGTGAGCCGGCCTGCCCGCCAATCTCGCATGGACCGGAATGCCCGGTGAGTGCTAGGAAACATATCAAGAAAAACCGGGAGATCGCCATGGCCACGGCCGCCAAGCTCAAGGTGGAAACGAGCGGACTGGATGCAAATCTCGCGTTGCTGGAACAGGCGCTGAAACCGCTGCGCCGTGACGGTATCCGGCATTCGATCGGCGGCAGGCCTGTTCCTGCCGCGTCGGGCAAGACCTTCGAAACCACGTCTCCCATCGACAATGCGGTGATTGCCGAAGTGGCGCGCGGCAACGCCGCGGATATCGACAAGGCCGCGCAGGCGGCAAAGGCCGCGTTCAAGGACTGGCGCAAACTCGATCCGGACAAGCGGCAAGCGATCCTGCACAAGGTCGCGGACACGATCGAAGCGCATGCCGACGAAATCGCTGTGCTGGAAAGCTACGATACCGGGCAGGCAATCCGCTTCATGTCAAAGGCCGCGGTGCGCGCTGCGGAAAATTTCCGCTTCTTCGCCGACCGTGTGCATCTCGCGCGTGACGGGCTGAGCCTCCCGGCGGCGGAGCACTGGAACGTGACGATGCGCACGCCGATCGGCCCGGTCGGCATCATCACGCCGTGGAACACGCCGTTCATGCTGTCGACCTGGAAGATCGCTCCGGCGCTGGCGGCCGGTTGCACGGTCGTGCACAAGCCGGCCGAGTGGTCGCCGGTGACCGCCGATCTTCTGGTGAAGCTGATGCTGGAAGCCGGCGTGCCGGAAGGCGTCGTCAACACCGTGCACGGCTTCGGCGAGGACGCCGGCAGGGCGTTGACCGAGCATCCCGACATCAAGGCGATCGGTTTTGTTGGCGAGAGCGCGACCGGCTCCGCGATCATGAGCCAGGGCGCGGCCACGCTGAAACGCGTGCATTTCGAACTCGGCGGCAAGAACCCGGTCATCGTGTTCGACGACGCCGACCTGGACCGTGCCCTCGATGCCGCGGTGTTCATGATCTACTCGCTCAACGGCGAACGCTGCACCTCGTCGAGCCGACTGCTTGTGCAAGCGTCCATCGCGAAGGAATTTTTGGAGCGCGTCGCCGAGCGTGTGAAGAAAATCAGGATCGGACATCCGCTCGATCCGGCGACGGAAATCGGCCCGCTCATTCACGAGCGCCATATCGCCAAGGTGACATCGTATTTCGACATCGCGAGGAAGGAAGGCGCGGCCATTCCGGTCGGCGGCGTGCGTCATGACGGTCCGGGCCACGGCCATTACGTTAAGCCGACGCTGATCACCAATGTCGAAAGCCGCATGCGCATCGCGCAGGAGGAGATTTTTGGGCCGGTGCTGACCGTGCTTTCCTTCAAGGATGAAGCGGAAGCGCTCGCGATCGCCAACTCGGTGCGCTACGGCCTCACGGGCTATGTGTGGACCAACGATCTCGGCCGCGCATTGCGGGTCGCCGACGAACTCGAAGCCGGCATGATCTGGCTCAACTCGGACAATGTCCGCCACCTGCCGACGCCGTTCGGTGGCCTGAAGGCCTCCGGCATCGGCCGCGACGGCGGCGACTATTCGTTCGACTTCTACATGGAAACCAAGAACGTCTGCCTTGCCAAAGGCACCCACCGCATTCCCAAGCTTGGCGCTTGAGAAACCCGGAGATTTTTGATGCCGCTGCCGAAGCACGTTTTCAGTCCGCCGTTCAACATCGTTCGTTCGAGCCACGTCGTCCTCGACGTGACCGACATCGAACGCAGCCTGGCGTTCTACGAAGGAACGCTCGGCCTCATCGTGGAAGATCGCGTTGGCGACACGGCCTTCCTGCGCGCCGTCGAGGAGCGGCAGCATCACTCGCTGGTGTTGAGGAAAAGCGCCGCGCCGGCCTGCGAGCGGATCGGCTTCAAGGTCGGGAGCGAAGAGGATATCGACAAGGCCGCCACCTTTTTCAAGGCGCGCGGCCTGCGCCATGCCTTCGTCGACGTGCCCTATCAGGGACGCACGCTGCAGGTGACCGACCCGTTCGGCATGCAGATCGAACTTTATTTCACCATGGAGAAGCGCGAGCGATTGCTGCAGCTCTACGGCCGCTATCAAGGCGTCCATGCGCAGCGGCTCGACCACTTCAACGTGTTTTCGCCGGAGTTGCAGGACGCGGTCGACTTCTATGCGCTGCTCGGCTTCCGCATGACGGAATATACGGAGGAGGACGGCGCCACTGGCCGCATCGTCGCGGCCTGGATGCACCGCAAGGGCAATGTCCACGACCTTGCCTTCACCAACGGGCGCGGGCCGCGGCTGCATCACTTCGCCTACTGGGTGCCTTCGCCGCTCAACATCATTCACCTGTGCGATGTGATGGCCTCGACCGGGTATCTCGAGAACATGGAGCGCGGACCGGGACGCCACGGCATTTCCAACGCGTTCTTCCTCTATGTGCGCGACCCGGACGGACACCGCACGGAATTCTATTCGTCCGATTACCAAACCATGGACCCCGACCACGATGCGATCCGCTGGTCGGTGCGCGACCCGCGCCGGCAGACCCTGTGGGGCCAGCCCGCGCCACGAACCTGGTTCGAGGAAGGGTCTGCGTTCGCCGGCACGCCGGTGCGCGATGCCTTGTTCAAGGCGGATGTGATCATCGCGGCGTAACGGCTCCGATTTCTGACCGACAATTTCCCCCCACCCCTGACCCCTCCCCGCCGCTTCGCGGGGGGAGGGGAACGATCATCGCACACACAACGCACAAAACGAGCGCAAGCGCGTGAGGCTTGCGTTCCCCTCCCCCCATTGAGCGAAGCGAAATGGCGGGGAGGGGTCAGGGGTGGGGGGAAACCGCAGACAAGCATTATCCGCCCCATTCTTTACGGCGCGGGCGCGCCGGCGTTTCATTTCCTGTCCCCTCCGCGACGAGGGGAAGCGGGGCGCCGGGCGGCGCACCGTAGTTTGCGTTTCGAGCTTCGATGTTGGCGAAACACCAAAACTCTCAACGCCAGGCGTGCTCATCACACGCCGCGCCTTCCGGCGCCCCACTCACTGCGGTTGTTTTGCGCAATCGAACCCGCGCGCCCGGCTGAACTGCCGGGCGTGTCGAACTCCGATCCGCCGGCGACCGGGCGTGCGAGACCCTTCCGCCGGACCGCACCGGCCAAGGATTTCTCCCCGGCCACCGGAGCCTGCGAAGCCGTATCTCCAGCGCCGCCGCCCGGTCTGCTCCGCTGCAAGACGCCTCTAGACAGCGCCCCCTCACGAGCAGGGTTAGGCAGCGTTGCAGGGGAATGTGGTTATATTATGATTATTAGCCTATTATAGGAATAATGTTTTGAGAGGCAAATTTTTGCGTTCGCCATGGATTCCGCGTTGGCCGGAATGAGCGGAGAGAGTGGTAGCGTCCTGCGGAAAGCCGCGAGCGGCATCCCGAAGTTTTTGTCGCCGCCTGAAGCGACATGCGGGGACGGCGATGGCCGCAGCATCGACCCGGATTTCGCTTCGCTCCATCGGCTACCCGCACGACGTGCTCGGCCTCATGCTGAGGAGCGTTGCGAAGCGACGCGTCTCGAAGCGTGAGGCCGCCCCATCCTTCGAGACACATCGCTTCGCGATGCCCTCAGGATGAGGCGGAGAACGCACGGCAAACAAAGCTGCCTAGAACATGGTGTTGTCGTTCTGCGCCGTCTCCGGGATCGGCTGCACCGCGTCCCAGTGTTCGACGACCTTGCCCTTGTCGTCGAGGCGGAAGATATCCATGATCGCGTTGCCGCGCGTGCCAGGCTCGCGCACCGCGTGGACATGGACGATCACGTAGTCGCCGTCGGCGAAGATGCGCTTGATCTCGCTTTTGTTGTTCGGGAATTTTTCCTTCAGGAAATTGATGAAGCCCTTCATGCCCTCGACGCCGTCCTTGGCGGTCGGGTTATGCTGCTTGTAGCCGGCGGCGCCGATGAAGGTCAGCGCAAGATCGTAGTCCTTCTTGTTGAGCACCGCATCGTAGAATGCCGCGACGGTCTTTTTGTTGGCTTCCATTTTCGCGACGCTCGGCGTCTGCGCCGCCTGGGCGCTCACCGGCCGGGCATCGAGCAAGGCGCTGGAGACAAGCAGTGCACCGGCGATCATCAGATAACGCATTGCAACCTCCCTCTGTATTTATTGTGTGATGCTTATTTCATAAGGTTACTTCATGTGGCCCGGCAGAAACAGCGCGATCGACGGAAAGACGATGAGGATCGCGAGACGCAGAATATCCGTCAGGATAAACGGCAGCACGCCGTAGAAGATCGTCGATATCTTGACGTCCTCCACCACGCTTTTGATCACGAAAATGTTCATGCCCACCGGCGGGTGAATAAGACCGAGTTCCACGACCATCACAATCAGGATGCCGAACCAGATCGGGTCGAAACCGAGCGAGATGATGACGGGATAGACGATCGGCACGGTGAGGATGATCATCGCGAGCGCATCCATCAGACAGCCGAGCACCAGATACATCAGCATGATGAGCACGAGCACGCCGTAGGCGCCGATGCCAAGCCCGGTGAGGAACGCGGTCACCTTCTGCGGCACCTGCGTGACGGTGAGGAAATAGCCGAACAGCAACGCGCCGATGAGGATCGTAAACACCGCCGCCGTGGTGCGCGTCGCGTCCAGCAGCGAACGAAGGATGCCCGAAGGCGAGAGGCGGCCGCGCGCCAGCCCGATCAGGAAAGCGCCGCCGGCGCCCATGCCGGCGGCTTCCGTCGCCGTGAACATGCCGCCATAGATGCCGCCGATCACGAACGCGAACAAAAGCAGCGTCGCCCAGACATCCTTGAGCGCCGCGCCGCGCTCGGCCCATGAGGCCTTCTTGCCCTCCGGCAGGAACCCGGGCCGCGCCAAGCCGATCGCCGTAATCGTCAACATGTACATGGAGATCGCGAGAATGCCCGGCAGCACGCCGGCCACGAACAGCTTGCCGACATCCTGTTCGGTGATCAGGCCGTACACCGCGAGCACCGTCGACGGCGGGACCATGATCCCGAGCGTGCCGCCCGCGGCGATGACGCCGGTCGAGAACGACTGCGGATAGTTGAAGCGCCGCATTTCCGGATAAGCGACCTTCGAGAAGGTCGCCGCGGTCGCGACCGACGAGCCGCAGATCGCCGCGAAGCCGCCGCAGGCGGCGATGGTGGCGATGCCGAGCCCGCCACGCAGATGACCGAGGAACGCGTTCCCGGCGCGGAACAGTTCGCGGCTCATGCCGGAGGTGGTCGCGAACGCCCCCATCAGGAGGAACATCGGCACCACGGCGAAATTGAAATCCGTCACCGTGCGCATCGACGTCTGGCCGACCATCTTGAGCGCCGGCGTCGAGCCGACGATGTAGCCAAACCCGGAGACGCCCACGAGCCCCATCGCCATGCCGACCGGCACGCGCAACAGCATCAGCGCAAACAGCGAGACGAAGCCGACGACGGCCAGTGTGTCGGTGCTCATTCCCTACTCCGCCGTCCTGATTTCCTGCTGGTCGCGCGCCATTGCGTCCGGATTGAAGATCAGCCGATAGGTCCGGATCGCGATCAGCAGCACGGCGGAGACATCGCCGATCCACGCAAGCGCGAACCACGGCCATGTCGGCAGGCGCAGGTCGAACGTCAGAACGTGATCGTTGTAGGTGCCGACCACCTTGTCGAACAGCGTGTAGGTCTGCACCGACACCACGAAAAGCAGCACCAGCGTCGCGAACACGTCGATGGCGCGCTGCCAGCGCGGACCGACATTGGCCCACAGAAGATCGACCGTGATATGCGCGCCGCGATAGCTCGTCGCCGCGATGCCCCAGAAGATCAGCACGCCCATCAACAGGCGGCCGAAATCATACGCGTCCGGAATCTGGATGCTGAAAAAGTAGCGCAGCAGGACCGAGACGAAGGTGTCGGCCGCGACCAGACCGACAAAGAACGCGGCGATCAGTTCAATCGCGGCAATGAAGCGGTCCATGTTGTTGCGCGGCACCCACTCCGCGCCAACGCTGCTCCGCTCTTCTTCGCTCATGGCGTCCGCGATCCCACCCCGACACGACGGCGGCGGCTCAAGGCGCCGCCGCCGAAAATAAGTCGCCGGCCGCTGTCTCAGTAGCCGGCCTTGTATTGGGCCAGCGCGGCATCGAGATCCTTCTTGATCGCGTCGGGATCACCGCCGGCCTTGCGCACGTTCTCCGCCCACACCTTGCGCAGCGGCTCGGCGGAAGCCTTCCACTCGGCGAGCTGTTGCGGGGTGATGGAGTAGACCTCATGCCCCTCCATCGCCTTCATCTTGGCGATGCCGGCATGCTCGAAATCGCCCCACGGATCGGCAAACTTGCCGGCCCATTCGGTGGTGCAGTGGTCGTCGATCACCTTCTTCTGCGCGGCCGACATGCTGTCATAGACGCGCTGGTTGATGAGCCACTGGAACAGCGTGGTCGAGATCGGCGCATCCATGTGATACTTGGTGACCTTGTCGACGCCCAGGAGCGGCACCGACCCCCACGGGAACATCACCGCTTCGGCGACGCCCTTCTCCATCACGTCGCGGACTTCCGTCGCGCTCGCCTGCACGTTGGTGCCGCCGAGCTGCGTCACCCAGGTCGCGATCGTCGCCTGCGACGGGCGGATCTTCATGCCCTTGATGTCGCCGGGCACCAGGATCTTCTTCTTGCTGGAATGCCAGGTGGCCGGATCGAGGAGGAACGAGAAGCAATACTTCACGTCCTTCATCTCCTTGCCGGCGTATTTGCGATACCAGGCATCGATCGCACGGATGCCGCCATGGACTTCGCTCACGACGAAAGGAATTTCGCCGGCGGAGACAATCGGGAAGCGGCCCGGCTGGTATCCCGGGTTGATGTAGCCGACATCCGCGATGCCATCGCGCACCATGTCGTAGTGGTCGAAGGCCTTGCCGAGTTGCTGAGCCGGATACACCGTCGATTTGATCGTGCCGCCGGAGGCTTTCTCGATCGATGCGCCCCATTCCTCCGCCGCCTTCTGCAGCGGGTGGGTCGCGGGAACCCAGTGCGAGAGCTTGAGCTGAATCTGCTTGTCCTGCGCCGCCGCGGGCAAGGCAAACGCCGCGAGCACGGCACTGATCATCAGTTTGCGCAACACCATGAACGTCCTCCCATGTGGTCCCGTCCCGCGTGACCGCGGTAACGGGTTCGTTGGCATCAACCATAGTCGCAAGGCCCGGCGCTGTCAGCCCCCGAGAGCCGCTGCCTCGCTTCGCGCGGTCACAAACTCTTCCGACTCCACCGTGCCGCCGGGGCGGGGTAACATGCGTTCGTACCAACGCGACGGCAAAGACCAAAAACCACCGTCACATCGCCCGGGGACAAACATGCAAAGAACCAAGCCGCCCTTCCGCGCGGACCATGTCGGCAGTCTGCTGCGCTCGCCGCCCCTGAAGACCGCGCGCGAAAAGGCCGAACGCGGCGAGCTGACGGCCGCCGGACTGAGATCCGTCGAAGACGAGGAAATCAAGAAGATCATCCGCAAGCAGGAGGAGATCGGCCTGCAGGCGGTGACCGACGGCGAGTTCCGCCGCGCCTTCTGGCATTTCGATTTCCTGCAAAACCTCGAGGGCTGCGAGGGCTTCTGGATGGAAGCGCAGCACCAGCATCACGGGCTCGATCCAAGACAGTCGTTCAAGGGCGCGACAATCCGGCCGTGGATGGTGCGGGTCACAGGCAAGCTCGGGTTCTCGCCCAGCCATCCGCACATCGAGCACTTCAAATTTCTGAAGGCGAACACCACGCGCACGCCGAAAATGACGATCCCCTCCGCCAGCATGCTCGACTATCGCGGCGGACGCTCCATCATCAGCCAGGAGGTCTATCCGAACCTCGACAATTATTACGCCGACCTCGCCAGCGCCTACGCCAGGGCGATCCAGGCGTTCTACGATGCGGGCTGCCGCTACATCCAGATCGACGATGTCGCCTTCGCCTATTTCTGCGACGAGCAGCAGCGCAAGATGCTGCGCGACCGCGGCGACGATCCGGACCGGAAGTTCGACATCTACCGGGAAGTGTTCAACACGGCGATCAAGAACCGCCCCAGGGACATGGTCGCGACGACGCATCTGTGCCGCGGCAACTTCCGTTCCACCTTCGTCGGCACGGGCGGCTACGCGCCGATCGCCGAAAAGCTGTTCAACGATCTCGACGTGGACGGCTATTTCCTCGAGTGGGACAGCGACCGCGCAGGCGGCTTCGAACCGCTTCGATTGCTGCCGAAGGGCGACAAGGTCGTGGTGCTGGGTCTCATCACCACCAAAGTTGGACAGCTTGAGGCGCCCGACGTCATCAAGCGCCGCATCGAGGAAGCGACGAAATACGCCTCGCTCGACCAGCTTGCGCTGTCGCCGCAATGCGGCTTCGCCTCGACCGAGGAAGGCAACACGCTGAACTACGAAGAGCAGTGGGCGAAGCTTCAGCGCGTCGTCGATATCGCGAAAGAGGTGTGGGGCTAGCGCGTCGCCAGCCCGGCTCTAACCGTTCGGCCACACCTTGCGGGCGATGTCCCCGACGAGACGCAATTTGGCTTCCTGCTGCGCAGGCGTCATCGTGTCGGCATATTCGCCCGACGCGAAGCCGCATTGCGGCGACAATGCCAGCCGCTCCAGCGGCATGATTTCCGCCGCTTCGCGGATGCGCGCTTCCACCACTTCCGGATCTTCCAGCGTGCCGTCTTTGGTGGTGATCAACCCGAGCACCACCGTCGTATCGGGCCGCACATGCGTGAGCGACGAGAAATCGCCTGCGCGCGGCGAATCGTACTCCAGGAGCAGCGTGTTGTAGTTGGTCAGGAGCGGATAAAATCGCTCCGCGATCGCCTCGTAGCCGCCGCTCGCGAGCCACCGGCCGCGCGGCGCATTGCCCCGGCACAGGTGGATGGCGCGGGTGATGCCGGTGATGCCGTCGAACACCGAATTGTCGATCTCCGCGTCCTCGATCAATTCGCTATCCATATCGTGGCCCCAGGACTCGAACGCCTCGCGGATTTTCGGGTCGGTGTGCCACTGTGCGTAATTCGGCGCATCCATGTGGATGTATTCGCAGCCGGCATCGATCAGTTTTTTCACCACGTCGCGAATATAGTCGCGCATCGCCAGCAGGAATTCCTCGGGCGTTGGATAGGCATCCTTCGAGTATTTCGGGTCCCACGCGGTGCGGTGCCAGCTTGGCGCCGGGAACGTATATTTCGCGATCGCCTTCCTGGTGTTCTGCTTCAGGAACGGAAATTCCTCCGCCACGATGTCGCGCTTGACGCCGATCTTGTCGACGACGATCGAGCGCCGCGCCTTGGTATGGTCTTCGGGCAGCGTGAGCCCGCCATACGACCCGTCCGGGTATTTCCACAGGCCGGTCCATTCAGCATCGGCGACAAGCGTCTTGAAGCCGGTCAGGGGACCGAGCTCCGCGTCGCGCACCCCGATCGTCGCAATAAAGCTCGAGCGGCGGAATTCACCGTCGCTGACGGCATCGAGGCCGCAGCCTTCCTGCAGCGCAATCGCCTCCTTGACGGCGCGGTCCTCGGCGGCGCGGCCGTCAGCCGCGGTCGCCTGTCCCTCGCGTACTTTCCTGCGCGTTTCCTGCAAATAGTCGGGACGCAGCAGGCTGCCGACCACATCCGCTCTTGCAATTTTTGTCACAAATCACCCATCTGGTTCACCCGTGAGGTCTTCGATCTTGACGTGATCCGTGTTCCTGGTCGACCCGTTTGGCTTGCACGGTTAACATAGCTTCATTGCCGTCACGCGCCACAAGACGCGCACGCTTATGGGCAGGAAATGAAAATCACCAAACTGCGAACGCAAGTCGTCGAATTTCCGTACAATCCGCCGATGGGACTTTCCGCAAACAATTTTCTGCGGACCGGCTCATGCGTGCTGGTCTTTCTGGAGTCGGATCAGGGTGCCGTCGGCGAAGGGCTTGTCTATGCGTTCAACGGCGACCGCATCAAACTCTATCATGATCTCGTGGCATCATTTGCGTCGCTGCTCACCGGGAAGGACCCGACGCAGAGCGGCGCCATCTTTGCGGCGCTCTGGGGTAACATACGCACGCTCGGGCAATCTGGCTTCGCGGTCAACGCAATCGCCGGCCTCGACATGGCGCTGTGGGACCTGCGCGCAAAACTCGCCGGGCTCAACGTCGCGAACCTGATCGGCGCCTGCCGCACGACCATGCCGGTCTATCACAGCGGCGATTACTGGAGCACGCTCACGCTCGACGAGATCCAGAACAATGCCGCGGCACAGATGAAGCAGGGTTTCCGCGCGTTCAAGCTGCGCCTGACCGGCCAAAACGCGGACGATATCGCACGGGTGAAGGCGATGCGCGCCGTCATCGGCCCGAAAAATGCGCTGCTCGTCGACCTCAACCAGCGTTCGACGGTGACGAATGCGATCCGCCTCGGCCGTGCGCTGGAGGAATTCGACCTGACGTGGTTCGAAGAGCCGCTGCCGTGGCATGACCATGCCGGCGAAGCCGAGATCGCCGCAGCGCTCGACACCCCGGTCGCCAGCGGCGAAAGCGTCTATACCAGCCGGGGTATCCTGGAGATGCTGAAAGCGCGCGCCTGCGACATCGTGATGCCGGACCTGCAGCACATGGGCGGCCCGACGGAGTTCCTGAAAGCGGCGCACTATGCGCAGGCATTCAACACGCCGGTGTCGAACCATTGCTTCACCGAAATGAGCATGTCGCTTCTGGCCGCGATCCCGCATGCCAACTGGGTCGAACACATGCCGTGGCTGGAGCCAGTCTATCGGGAGCGCATCGAACTAAACAAGGACGGCCACGCCGTGATGCCGACGGCGCCGGGCTGGGGCTTTTCGTTCGATCCCGCGGCGATCAGTAAATATGCGGTGACATGATGCTCAGCCGCCGTTCCCGGCGGGCCGCAGGCAACATGGCCGGCGTGCGGTCCCCCAAAGGTTCCCCCTGCTCTATTTGTCCCTACTTATATAGTCCCGCTTCCTTCGCGCGGATGATCATCAGCGCGACCATCAGGTCGAGCATGGGAGTCGGGACGCCGGTCATCTTGGCGAATTCGAGCGGCACGGTGAACATTGCATCGAGTTCAAGCGGGCGGCCGCGTTCGAGATCCTGCACGATGCTAGGCTTGTGCGGCGACGTGGGCGAGAACGCCTGATCGATATCGATCGAGGCCTCGCACCCGAGCGACTTCGCAATCGCCGCGCCCTCTTTTGCCATGACCTTGACGGCTGCGTTGGCGGCGGGATCGCCGATGATCGCGCCGAGCGGCGCCATCGCAAGAAAGGCCAGCGGATTGGATGAGATATTCGCGAGCAGCTTGGTCCAGACCTCGTCGCGGATACGCGTGCTCACCGTTGCCGTGGCGGTGCTGACGTTGATGGTTTCGGCGATCTGGCGAATGCGCGGCGTCATCTCGCCGCTCGGCTCGCCGATCACAAGGTGCGCGCGGCCGCTGGTGTTGCGGATGACGCCCGGGCGCGGCACGGAGTTTGATGAATTGATGATGCTGCCGATGGCGCGTTGCGGCCCTACCGCGTTCCAGACCGCATCGTCCGGGTCGATACGGGGCAGGCGCCGGCCATCGCGCGGTCCGCCGTGCTTGTAGAAATACCACCACGGAATGCCGTTCATCACGAACATCACCGGCGTGTCTGCCTTGAGCAGCGGCGCAATGTGGGCCGCCACATCCGGCAGCGCCGGCGCTTTCACGCAGACGAGCACGAGGTCATGCGGCCCGAGTTCCCGCGGATCGCCGCTTGCGGCAACGCGTGCCCGCAAAGTCTCCTTCGGCATTTCGAGCGTAAGACCGTCGGCGCGAATGGCGGCAAGATGTTCGCCGCGCGCAACAACCGAGACGTCAGCGCCGCTCGCGGCAAGCCGCACGGCCAGGTTGCCACCGATCGCCCCGGCACCGAATACGCAAATCTTCATGGGAAATTACTTCTGCGAACGACCACACGTTGCGCGACACGGTATTGGCGGCTCAACGCGCCGTCAACGCGAGAAGGTTTGACGGCGGCTCGTGCCGGCCCTGCAATGACCGCGTTACCGCATGCCGCCGCGATACGGGCCACGCGGCGGGTAATTGCCGCGCGGCGGCAAGGTGACATGCGGCGGAGGATAGGGCCGTGGCCGCACGATGGGCCGAACCGGCACGGGAACGACACGGACGCGCGGCGGCGGATAGTAAACCGCCGGCGGCGGAGGTGCGACGGCAGCGCGCCGCCGGCCACTCTTCTTCGCCGGCGCCGCCGGCGAACAGGAACATGTCGGCGCAGGAACAAGGTTCGCGAGTTGGGTCGGCACGACATTCGCCATCAGGGAACGGTTGCGCGCCCGCTCGAGAAGACGCATCGCCGTCGGCGCGAAATCGCTCGACCGGTATTGCGCAAGGAACGCCTCGAACGAAGCCGGGCTGTTGATCGTGACCGCCACATACCATGCAATCATTTCCTTGCGGCGGTCGAGCAATGTGCGCACGCGCGGGCCGAGCGGCGGCGTTGCGAACAGCGAGACATAGGCCTCGTACGCTTCCGGCGTATCGTCGAGGATGACAAGTTCATAGGCCTGCTCGGCCGTCTTGCCGCGCAGATCGCGGCGCCAGACTTCGGTGGACCTGGCGGGCGTGGCCGCGGCGGCCGCGGTTGAAGCAGCCGGCGTCGCGGCGGCAGGTGTCGAGGACGAAGCCGCACCGCCGGGGAAAAATGCAAAGTCGCCGCTCAGCGACGAACTTTCCCACGGCGTCTGACGACCGGAAGTCGCCTGGTTGACGGACAGGCGTGTGCGCTTGAACGCCTGCTCGATCGGCAGGCCGGGCTCAGCCGCCACCTTGAGGAGCGAGGCGGTATAGGGGCTGTTCTCGCCACTGCCGTCTTCTGCCTCCGCGCCCGGCGACGTCGAGTAAGAGACGATCGATCCGGGCGGCGCATCGACGATGGCCAGTCCTTTGCCGGCGGTCTTGTTGATCTCCGAAAAAGGATTGTTGCGGCACGCATCGAGCATCACGATGCGCATCCGGCTCGGGACCGACGACAGCGTATTCATCAGGTCCGCGAGGCGGAATGCCTGCAACGGCACATCCGACTCCCGCTCGATCCTGACATCGACGGGCACCAGGAAGTTCTCGCCGTCGATCTGGACGCCATGACCGGCGTAGTAAACCAACGCAACCGTATCGGTCCCCGCCTGTGCAACCTTGGCGGCGAATGCCCCGATAGTTGCGCGCATATCCGCCTGGGTAAGATCGGCGGCGGGCGTCACCTCGAAACCGGCCCTGGTGAGGAAATCCGCCATCGCCCGGGCATCGTTTGCCGGATTGGGCAACGGCGGGACGCTCTGATAGGCCGAGTTCCCGATGACAAGGGCGAGCCTGTTCTCGGCCATTGCCGCACTGCACATGAACCACAGGCCGGCGGCCAGGACGCCGAGCGCCAGACGAATCCGGTGAGTCACGATTC
>Ga0164243_10008857_pt1 | contig 14768 bp, 12 predicted proteins | sample OricompcompostOP_FD_108781 | JGI IMG/M metagenome (GOLD analysis project Ga0164243, IMG submission 108781) | Organic Plus compost microbial communities from Emeryville, California, USA - Original compost - Organic plus compost (OP) | ecosystem: Engineered > Solid waste > Mixed feedstock >... | reverse complement strand
GGCCGGATCGTCGGCGGCCGTTGGCTCCTGCGATGAGCCTTCCCCGGCCCTCGAATGGACCCGCTGAGGGAGATGCCGCGATGACGGGAAGGGCCGTCGGATCGTCGGCGTGGCGGCCGAGGGGGTGCCGGTGGGGATGATCAGGGCATATGGCGCGAAGGATCGCCGCGCGGCGAGGGCGTGACCTGATTCCGGCCCGCAGGGGATGAGCCGCCGTCGCCCGTACGCGTGCCGCCGCGGCGCGTGACGCCCGTGGGCGAGGTCACGGGCGGGCGCCGATGCGGCGTCCGGAGAGTTCCCGGATGGGCATCACGATGAACTGGGCGTCGTCCCCGGCCGTGCCGTCGGAGGCCCAGGGGGCGAGGGGCAGGCGCGCCAGGCGTTCGGCCTCGGCCGGGTCGGTGACGGCGCGGGCGTAGCCGATCGCGGTGACGGACCAGCCGGTGCGCGCGACCGGGTCGAACTCGTCGGTCTCGAAGGCGACCACGGCGTTGCGGGCCGCGGCGGCGAGCTTGGAGCCGACGGTGGTGCGCATCACCACGTTCCGCCCGTCCAGCACGAAGTTGACCGGCTGCACGGCCGGCAGCGCGTGGTCGGTGAAGACCACCCGGCCGATCGGGGTGGAGGCCAGCAGGTCGGCGCACTCGGCCGGAGACAACACCTGCAGACCTGCCGAGTCGAGTCTCATGCCCCCAGAGTCACTCCCGCCGCGCGCCGCCGGGCAGGGACGAAGGTCCTCCTGAGCAGGGCGTTCGACCCCCGGGGCGGCATCGAGATGACATTGTCTCGATTTGAAGAATTCTTCAATTGGCTACATTATGGACCCCGTTGTCGTCCCCGGCGGGAGAGATCTGACCGTGCCCGTTCCTCTGTACCAGGCCAAGGCGGAGTTCTTCCGCACGCTGGGGCACCCGGTGCGCATCCGGGTCCTGGAACTGCTGCAGGACGGCCCGCTGCCCGTGCGCGACCTGCTCGCCGAGATCGAGATCGAGGCGTCCAACCTGTCGCAGCAGCTCGCCGTGCTGCGCCGGGCGGGCATCGTCAGGGCCACCCGCGAAGGACCCACGGTGGTGTACCAGCTCAGCAGCGGCGACGTCGCCGAGCTGCTGCGCACCGCACGTCGCATCCTGACCGACATGATCGTCGGCCAGGAGGAGCTGCTGGCCGAGCTGCGCGCGGCCGGCACCGGTCAACCCTCCGACGCCGGCCGGCACACCGGCGACCAGACGGGCGGGGCGACCGGCGGGGACGCCGGACGGCAACCCGACAGCGGGACATCCTCAAAAGCGGAGCAAGACTGATGAAGCACATTGGCGCGGGAGACGCGGCGCCGTGGTGAGCCTCTGGCAGAAGATCAGGAGAACCGGTCGCGTCGCCGAGCCGCCGCCCCCGCGCGAGCGGACCGACCCGCCCCCGGCCGCGGCCGAGCTCGCGGGCTCGGTGCAGATCCGGCACGTGGACGCCGGGTCGTGCAACGGCTGTGAACTGGAGATCGCCTCGACGTTCGGCCCGGTGTACGACGGCGAGCGGTACGGCGCGCGCCTGGTCGCCTCCCCCCGGCACGCCGACGCCCTGATGGTGACCGGCCCGGTGACGCGCAACATGGCGACGGCGCTGCGCCGCACGTACGAGGCCGTGCCGGAGCCCCGGCTGGTGATCGCGCTCGGCGACTGCGCGCGCAACTGCGGCGTCTTCGCCGGCGCGTACGGCGTGACCGGCGCGGTGAGCGACGTCGTCCCGGTCGACGTCGAGGTGCCCGGCTGCCCGCCGCCGCCCGAGGCGATCGTGGCGGCGCTGCGCGGGCTGACCGGCCGATGACCGGCATCGTCACGGACGCCGCCATGAGCACTACCTTGATCACGAGTGTGCCCGGGACCGGCTCGGCCGTCACCGGCCTGGCGGACCCGGCCGGAGCCGCGGGCGCGTCCTTCGTGCTGGCGCTCGCCCTCTGCCTGGCCGCCGCGCTCGTCGCCCTCGTGCTGCCCGGCCGGATCCGCCCGGCCGCCGCCGGCGCGCTCACCGCCGCCGCGGGCGCGGCCGCCGTCGTCGCGGGCGTGCGGGCCGTCGCGGGGGAGACCTGGTCGGCGTGGCTGCCCGACCTGCTGCCGCTGCTCGGCGTGCGGCTCGGCCTCGACCCGCTCGGCGGCGTGTTCCTCGCCGTCACCGGCGCGGTCGCGGTCTGCGCCGCGATCTACGGCATCGGCTACACCCGGCACGGCCTGTCCGGCCGGGGGGTGCAGGCCGCGCTGCCGCTGTTCGTCGCCGCGATGCTGCTCGTCCCGGCCGCCGCGAGCGTGAGCACGTTCCTCGTCGCCTGGGAGCTGATGGCGATCGCGTCGCTGCTGCTCGTCGTCGCCGAGCACCACAAGCGCGCCGCCGTCGGCGAGGCCGGGCTCTGGTACGCGGTCATGACCCACCTCGGCTTCGCGGTGATCCTCGCCGGGCTCGCCGCCCTCGCCGCGGTCTCCGGCGGCGACGCGTTCGACCGCATCCGCGAGGCGACGCCGTCCGCCGCCGCCGCGAACCTGATCTTCCTCGCGACCTTCGCCGGGTTCGCGTCCAAGGCGGGCATCGTGCCGCTGCACGTGTGGCTGCCACGGGCCCACCCGGAGGCGCCGAGCCAGGTGTCGGCGCTGATGAGCGCCGCGATGGTGAACATGGGCGTGTACGGCGTCGTCCGGGTCGGCCTCGACCTGCTCGGCGGCGGCCCCGCCTGGTGGTGGCTGCTCGTGCTCGCCGCCGGGGCGCTGTCCGCCCTGTACGGCATCCTGCAGGCCGTGGTCGCCTCCGACCTCAAGCGGCTGCTCGGCCACTCCACCACGGAGAACATGGGCCTGGTGCTGATCGGCGTCGGCGCGGCCGGATTCTTCGCCGCGTCCGGGTCGCGCGTGCTGGCCGCGCTCGCGCTCGTCGCCGCGCTGCTGCACGTGATCAACCACGCCGCGTTCAAGACCCTGCTGTTCCTCGCCGCCGGATCGGTGCTGCACGCCACCGGCACCCGCGACCTCGACGCGCTCGGCGGCCTGCGCGAGCGTATGCCGTACACGACCGGCCTGTTCGCGCTCGGCGCGCTCGCCGCGTCGGCGCTGCCGCCCGGCAACGGCTTCGTCAGCGAGTGGCTGCTGCTGCAGAGCCTGGTGAACTCGCTGCCGGAGGGCGGCGTGGCGCACGCGGTCACCATGCCGCTCGCCGTCGGCGTGATCGCGCTGTCGGCGGGCCTCGCCATCGCCACGTTCGTCAAGGCGTTCGGCGTCGGCTTCCTCGCCCGGCCGCGCGGCGAGGGGGCCGCGAACGCGCACGAGAGCCCGCCCACCATGCTCGGCGGCATGCTGCTCGCCGGGGCCGCCTGCGTGGCGCTGGCGCTCGCGCCGACGCTGCTGCTGCCCGGCCTCGCCCGGGCGGTGAGCGGCGTCGTCGGCGGGACGGGCGACCCGGTGACGGTCGCGGGCGCGGCGACGCTGCGCCTGGAGGGCATCGCCAGCACGATCTCGCCGCTGCTCATCGCGGCCTGGCTGGTGGCCGCGCTCGTCCTCGTGCTCGCCCTGCCGCGGCTGTTCGCCGCCCGCCGCGCCCGCCGGGCCGCCCGGCTGTGGGACTGCGGCGCCGGGCCGATGACGGCGCGCATGGAGTACACGGCGACCTCGTTCGCCGAGCCGCTCGGCCGCGTCTTCGACGACGTGCTCGAACCCGAAAGCGACATCGACGTGACCCCCCTGAAGGAGTCGGCCTACCTGGTCGAGCGGGTACGGTTCCACGCCCGCGTGCCCGACCGGATCGAACGCCGCCTGTACGAGCCCGTGCTCGCCGGGTTCGCCGTCGCCGGCCGGGCCGCGACCCGGCTGGCGAACGGCAGCGTGCACCGCTACCTCGCCTACGGCTTCTACGCCCTCACCGGCGCGCTCATCCTGCTGGCGGTGCTCACATGATCGGGGCGATCCTCCAGGTGGTCCTGGTCGTCGCGGGCGCGCCGCTGCTCGTCGGGCTGATGCGGCAGGTGCGCGCCCGGATGGAGGGCCGGGCCGGGGCGGGCGTGCTGCAGCCCTGGCGCGACCTGCGCAAGCTGCTGCGCAAGGAGGCGATCAACCCGCACGGCACCGGCTGGGTGTTCCGGCTCGCGCCGCTGCTGCTCGCCGCCACCGCGCTCGTCGTGACGGCGGTCGTGCCGCTGGTCACCACCGCGTCGCCGCTCGACGGCGTGGCCGACCTGTTCGCGGTGACCGCGCTGCTCGCGCTCGGCTCGGTCGCGCTCGCGCTCGGCGGCCTCGACACCGGCACCGCGTTCGGCGGCATGGGCGCGAGCCGCGAGGTGACCGTGCTCGCGCTGGTCGAGCCGACGATCCTGCTGTCGGTGTTCGCGCTGTCGGTGCGGGTCGGCTCCACCAACCTCGGCGCGATCGTCACCTCCACGGTGAACGACCCGCTCGCGGTGATCTCGCCGGTGAGCGCGCTCGCCGCGGTCACCCTCGCCGTGGTGATCATCGCCGAGACCGGGCGCATCCCGGTGGACAACCCGTCCACGCACCTGGAACTCACCATGATCCACGAGGCGATGGTGCTGGAGTACGCCGGGCCCGACCTGGCGCTCATCGAGTGGGCGTCGGCGATCCGGCTCACCGTGCTGCTCGGCCTGCTCGGCAGCCTGTTCGCGCCCTGGGGCATCGCCGCCGCCGGGGCCGGGCCGGTCGCCCTGCTCGTCGCCGTGCTCGCGCTCGCGGTCAAGGTCGGCGTGCTCGGCGCGCTGCTCGCGGCCGGCGAGGTGTTCATGGCGAAGCTGCGCCTGTTCCGCATCCCGGAGCTGCTCGCCGGGTCCTTCCTGATGGCGCTGCTCGCCGTGGCCGCCTCCTTCTTCCTGGCCTGAGGTTCGGACGACGACATGAGTGAATCCACCTACGTCCAGCTGCTCGACCTGGCCTGCGGCGCGTTCCTGCTCGCCGGGGTGCTGGTGCTGTGGCGGCGCGACCTGACCGCGATCGTGCGGCTGTTCGCGGCGCAAGGGGCGGCGCTCGCCGCCATCGTGATCGTGCTCGGCGTGTGGCAGGGCTCTGCCGAGCTCGTCGTGGTCGGCGTCGCGCTCGGCGGGCTGCGCGCCGGGCTGCTGCCGTACCTGATCCTGCGCGCCCTGCCGGAACGCGGCGGGCCGGGCGACGGCGAGGGCCGCGAGACGCAGCCGCTGGTGAACGTGGCCACGTCGCTGGTCGCCGCCGCCGTGCTCGCGCTGATCGCGTACGCGGTGTCGCAGCCGCTGATCCGGCTCGCGCCGTCGCCCGCCGCGCAGGCCGTGCCGGTGGCGCTCACCGTGCTGCTCGTCGGCTTCTTCGTGCTGGTGACGCGGCGGCGGGCGCTGTCCCAGGTGGTCGGCTTCCTGCTGATCGACAACGCGATCACGGCGACGGCGTTCCTCACCACGAACGGGGTGCCGCTCGTGGTCGAGCTGGGCGTCTCGCTCGACGTCCTGCTCGCCGTGCTGGTGCTGCGGGTGCTCACCACCCGGATGCGGGCCGCCTTCGGCGGCACCGACCTCGACGAGTTGCGGGAGCTGCGCGACTGATGGACCACCAGATCCTTGTGCTGGCCCCGGTGGGGCTGCCGGTGCTCGCGGCGGCCGGATACGCCGTGTTCGGGTGGCGGCGGGCCACCGCCTGGCTGGGCGCGGCCGCCGCGGCCGGGCTGCTCGCGGCCGCGATCGCGCTCGCGGTCGTCACCACCCGGGAGGGCCGGGCGTTCACCGCGCTCGGCGGGCTGCTGCGCGCGGACGCGCTCAGCGCGTTCATGCTGATCGTGATCGGGGCGGTGGCGCTGGCGGCGATGGTCGCCAGCCCGTCGTACCTCGCCGCCGAGCTGGCGGCGCGGCACACCGGGCCGCGGGCCACCCGCCGGTACGGCGTGTTCACCCAGGGGTTCGTGGCCGCGATGGCGCTCGCCGTGCTCGCGGCGAGCCTCGGCGTGCTGTGGGTGGCGGTGGAGGCCACCACGATCCTCACCGCGTTCCTCGTCGGGCACCGCCGTACCCGGGAGGCGACCGAGGCCGCGTGGAAGTACGTGGTGATCTGCTCGGTCGGGATCGCGCTCGCGCTGCTCGGCCTGGTGCTCGCGCACTACGCGGCGCTGCACGCGGAGGTGCCCGAGGCGGGGGCGCTGGACTGGGCGATCCTGTCCATGTACGCCGCGGACCTCGACCCCGGCGTGATGCGGATCGCGGTCGCGCTGCTCGTGCTCGGCTTCGGCACCAAGGCGGGGCTCGCGCCGATGCACGCCTGGCTGCCGGACGCGCACAGCCAGGCGCCCGCGCCCGTCTCGGCGCTGATGTCCGGGGTGCTGCTGTCGGTGGCGTTCTACGCCATCCTGCGGGTCAAGGTGATCGCGGACGTGGCGCTCGGCGCCGGCTTCACCCGCACGCTGCTCGTCGTGGTGGCGCTCGCCTCGATCGCGGTGGCGGCGGCGCTGCTGCTCGCGCAGCGGGACTACAAGCGGCTGCTCGCCTATTCGAGCATCGAGCACATGGGCATCGTCGCGCTCGGCGCGGCGATCGGCACCCGGCTCGCGATGGCCGCCGTGCTGCTGCATGTGCTCGGGCACGGGCTCGGCAAGTCGGCGCTGTTCCTCTCCTCCGGGTACATCCACCAGGGCGTCGGCAGCAGCCGCGTCGCCGCCGTGCGCGGCCTCGCCCGGCGCGCGCCGCTGGTCGCGGGCGCGTTCGCGCTCGGGCTGCTCGCGCTGCTCGGCATGCCGCCGTTCAGCCTGTTCGCCAGCGAGGTCGGCATCGTACGGGCCGGGTTCTCGGCCGGGCTCGGCTGGGCGGTCGTGGTCGCGCTCGCGCTCATGCTGGTGATCGTGGCCGCGATCCTCGGCCGGGCCGGGCGCATGCTGCTCGGGCCGCCCGCGCCGGACGGGGGCGAGGCGGCCGTGCGCTTCCCGGTGACGGCCGCCGTGCCGATCATCGCCGGGCTCGCCGCCTGCGCCGTGCTCGGCGTCGCCGCCGGGCCGCTCGCCACCCTGCTGGAGACCGCGGCCGAGCTGACGGGAGCCGGACGATGACGCTGTCACAGAGCCCCGCGAACGGCGGGGCGGTGCGGACCGTGCGGGACGTGACGCCGGACGGGCTCGCCGCCGAGGCGGGCGCGCTGCTGGAGTCGGGCCACCGGCTCGCGCTCGTCGCCGCGCACGAGGACCCGGACGCGATGCGGGTCGTGTACCTGTTCACCGCGGGCCGCCCGGACCGCCGGGTCGAGCTGCACCTGCGGCTCGACCCGAACGAGCCCGCGCTGCCCAGCCTCGCCGCGCTGTCGTTCCCGGCCGGCCGGTTCGAGCGGGAGATGCGTGACCTGTACGGGATCGTCCCGGAGAACCATCCGCTGCCGAGACGCCTCGTACGGCACAGCCACTGGCCGCGCGGCTGGTACCCGATGCGCGCCGACGCGGGCCCGCCGCCGGAGTTCGGCGACCCGGAGGGCCCGTTCCCGTTCGTCACCGTCGAGGGCCCGGGCGTGTACGAGATCCCGGTCGGCCCGGTGCACGCCGGGCTGATCGAGCCGGGCCACTTCCGCTTCTCCGTGGTCGGCGAGACGATCCTGAAGCTGAAGGCGCGGCTGTGGTTCGTGCACAAGGGCATCGAGCGGGCGTTCGCCGGGCGCGACCTGGCCGGCGGGCTCGCGCTCGCCGAGCGGATCAGCGGCGACACCTCGGCCGGGCACGCGATCGCGTTCTGCCAGGCGGTGGAGGAGGCGCTCGGGTACGAGGTGCCGGAGCGGGCGCTGCGCGAGCGGGCCGTGCTGCTGGAGCTGGAGCGGCTGTACAACCACATCACCGACATCGGGGCGCTGTGCAACGACGTGGCGCACGGCATCCTGCACGCGCACGCGGGGCGGGTGCGGGAACGGCTGATGCGGATCAACGCCGAGGTGACGGGGCATCGGCTGCTGCGGGGCGGGGCCGTACCGGGGGGATCGCAGCTGCGTGCGCTGCCGGACCGCAAGGCCCTGGAGGAGATCGCCGCCGACGTCGCCGAGATCGTCGAGCTGGCGCTCGGGCACACCGTCGTGCTCGACCGGTTCACCGGCACCGCGATCCTCGGCCCGGACGCCGCCCGCGACCTCGGCACGCTCGGGTACGTGGCGCGGGCGAGCGGGCTCGCCGCCGACGCGCGGGCCGACCACCCGTTCGCCGAACTGGACGGGTTCGAGCCGGTGACCGCCGAGACCGGGGACGTGCTCGGCCGCTTCCAGGTGCGGGCCGGGGAGTTCGCCGCGTCGATACGGCTGATCGTCGCGTTGACCGACCGGCTCGCCGCGGAGCGGTGGCGGCCGGAGCCGGTCGTCGGGTCCCCGTCGGCCAAGGGGTCGCCGGACGGCCCGCCGCGGTCGGGCGTCGGGCTCGCCGAGGGCTGGCGGGGCACGATCGCGCACCGGGTCGAGTTCGCCGCCGACGGCACGCTGTCCCGGGTGAAGGTCGTCGACCCGTCGTTCTTCAACTGGCCCGCGCTGCCGGTCGCGCTCACCGGGGCGATCGTGCCGGACTTCCCGCTGGTGAACAAGAGCTTCAACCTCTCCTACGCGGGCAACGACCTGTGACCGGAAAGCCGGGCGTTTTGTTCTGATTCGGGACCTTGGTCCCGGCGGCCGGGGACCTTCGCATCCCCGGCCGCCCCGCCGGGACCGCTACGGTGCCGTATCGGCGAGGGGCTGCCTGGAGCCGGCTCCGCCGCCCACCGGAAGGATGGTCGCCTGATGCCCACGGTCGCTCCGCCGCCCTTCGGAGCACGATCGTGACCTGGTGGGCGGTGGTCCGGTTCCTGCACGTCGTCTCGGCCGCGCTCTGGGTCGGCGGGCAACTGACCGTCTCGCTCGTACTGCTCCCGCTGGCCCGGAGCATGCTCGAAGCCGACCGCCGGGCCGCGCTGCTGAAGGCGGTCGGGCGGCGGTTCGGCATGTTCACCGGCGCGTTCTTCCTGCCGGTGCAGATCGGCACCGGCGTCGCCATCGCCTGGCACAAGGGGGTCACCCTCGCCTCGCTCGCCGAGCCCGGCTACGGCCGCCTGCTCGCCGCCAAACTCGGCCTATTCGTCCTGGTGATGATCGCCGCCGGGCTGCACGGCTGGGCCACCGGCGCCGGCCGCCCCGGTTTCGCCCGCGTCATGGCGGTCGCCTCGCTCGTCGGCTCGGTCGGCGTCGTGCTGCTCGCCACCGGCCTCCCCGCCACCTGATCGCACTGCCATACCAGGTCAAGCCAACTGCCCGCAAGTGGCAACCAGGGACCAAAGACCCTAAACGGCGGGTCCGCCGGCTCTACGTCTGACCTGGGCCAACTCCCGAAACTTTGTCCTGGAACTCATGGTTTGGGGGCGGAGCACACATGGACGTCTTGGATCTATCCCGGTGGCAATTCGGGATCACCACGGTCTACCACTTCCTCTTCGTGCCCCTGACGATCGGCCTGTCGATCATCGTCGCCGGACTGCAGACGGCCTGGTACCGCACGGGCAAGCCGAAATACCTCCGGCTGACGAAGTTCTGGGGCAAGCTCTTTCTGATCAACTTCGCGATGGGGGTCGTCACCGGCATCGTGCAGGAGTTCCAGTTCGGCATGAACTGGTCGGAGTACTCCCGCTTCGTCGGTGACATCTTCGGCGCCCCGCTGGCCATGGAAGGACTCATCGCCTTCTTCCTGGAGTCGACCTTCCTCGGGCTGTGGATCTTCGGCTGGGACAAGCTGCCGAAGAAGATCCACCTCGCCACGATCTGGCTGGCGGCGATCGGCACCAACATCTCGGCGTACTTCATCCTCGCCGCGAACTCCTGGATGCAGCACCCGGTCGGCTACCGCATCAACGAGGCCACCGGCCGCGCCGAGCTCACCGACATCTGGGCGGTCCTCACCAACTCGACCACCCTTGTCACGTTCCCGCACGTCATCTTCGGCGCGTTCATCACCGCCGGCGCGTTCATCATCGGGGTGAGCGCCTGGTACCTGTGGCGGCGCAAGGAGGTGGACCTGTTCCGCACCTCCGCCAAGCTGGCGATGGTCGTCACGCTCGTCGCGTCGGTCGGCGTCATGGCCTCCGGGCACTGGCAGGGCCAGATCATGACCGAGCAGCAGCCGATGAAGATGGCCGCGGCGGAGGCGCTGTGGGAGGACGAGACCTCCGCCGGCTTCTCCATCTTCGCCGTCGGCGACGTGCAGAACGGGCGCAACCACATCAACATCCAGATCCCGTACGGCCTGAGCTTCCTGGCCACCAACACGCTCGACGGCAAGGTCGAGGGCATCAACGACATCCAGGCCCGCTACGAGCAGATCTACGGCCCGGGCGACTACAAGCCGTCGATCGGGATCGCGTACTGGACCTTCCGGCTGATGATCGGCTTCGGCGCGCTCGCCGGGCTGCTCGCGCTGGCCGGGCTGTGGCTCACCCGCCGCGGCCGGCTGCCGGAGAACCCCTGGTTCTACAAGCTCGCCATCGCGGGCGTGCTGCTGCCGTTCGTCGCGAACACGATGGGGTGGATCTTCACCGAGATGGGCCGCCAGCCCTGGACGGTGTTCGGGCTGATGAGCACCGCCTCCGCGGTCTCCCCGGGCGTGAACGTCACCGAGGTCGCGATCACCCTGGTCGGCTTCACCCTCGTGTACGCGGTGCTCGCCGTGATCGAGGTGCGGCTGCTGCTGAAGTCCATCCGCCAGGGCCCCGACCCCGAGGGCGGCGAGGCCGACGCCGGAACCGAGACCGGCGCCGCCCCGGCCCTCTCCTACTGAAGGTGACCGACGATGGAACTCACGACACTCTGGTTCATCCTGATCGCCGTGCTGTGGGCCGGGTACTTCCTGCTGGAGGGATTCGACTTCGGCGTCGGCGTGCTGTTCCCGGTGATCGGCCGCGACGACGCCGACCGGCGCACCATGCTGAACACGATCGGCCCGGTCTGGGACGGCAACGAGGTGTGGCTGCTGGTGGCGGGCGGCGCCACGTTCGCCGCCTTCCCCGAGTGGTACGCCACCCTGTTCTCCGGCTTCTACCTGCCGCTGTTCCTCATCCTGCTGGCGCTGATCGTGCGCGGCGTGGCGTTCGAGTACCGGCACCGCAGCGACGACCCGTCCCGCTGGGACCAGGCCATCTTCTGGGGGTCGCTGGTGCCCGCGTTCCTGTGGGGCGTGGCGTTCGCCAACATCCTGCGCGGGGTGCCGCTCGACGCCGACCACGAGTACACCGGCACGCTGTTCACCCTGCTCAACCCGTACGCGCTGCTCGGCGGCGTGGTGACGCTCGCGCTGTTCACCCTGCACGGCGCGGTGTTCCTGGCGCTGAAGACCACCGGCGAGCTGCGCGACCGCGCCGTGCGGGTGACCCGGACGATCGGCCCGGTGACGGTCGTGGTCGGCGGGGCGTTCCTCGTCATCACGCAGTTCATGACCGGCGTCCCGGCCACCTGGGCGGGCGTGGCGCTCGCCGCCGCCGGGCTCGTCGGCACGCTCGTGGCGACGCTGCGCGGCCGGGACGGCTGGGCGTTCGCCGCGAACGGGCTCGCCATCGTGGTGATCACCTTCACCCTGTTCGGCAGCCTGTTCCCGGACGTGATGCCCGCGCTCGACCCGGCCAACAGCCTCACCGTGGAGAACGCGGCGTCCACGCCGTACACGCTCACCGTGATGACCTGGGTGGCGGCGATCTTCACGCCGATCGTGCTCGCGTACCAGGCCTGGACGTACTGGGTGTTCCGCAAGCGGCTCACCCGGACCGAGACGCCGGTCGCGCACTGATCGCGGCGTATCAGGGCTGATCGCCCTGAATGTGGAAAGTGGGACCTTCGACCGGGCCGACGGGGACGTTCGCCGCTGAACGCGGGCACGCCGTCGGCCCATGCTGAGAACAGGAAAGGAGGGCGGTCATGTCGGTCAACGGACACCCGCGCCGGCCCGCGTACGAGCACGGACGTCGGCGGCACGGACCCATGAAGGTCAAGGACGTGATGGGGCACGTCGCCATCGCGGTCGTCGCCGACGCGTCCTTCGCCGACATCCTCGCCGCCCTCCGCAGGTTCAAGGTCGGCGCGGTCGCGGTGGTGGACGGCGACCGGCGCGTGCTCGGCGTGGTCTCCGAGGACGACCTGCTGCTGCGCGAGATCGACCCGGACCGGCCGGACGGCCCGCCGCCGCTCAGCCCCCGCCGCCGGGAGGAGCGCCGCAAGGCGACCGGGACCACCGCCGGGGAGATCATGACCCGCCCGGCGATCACGGTCACCCGGGAGACCCCGGTGAGCGAGGCGGCCCGGCTCATGCACGACCACCGGATCAAGCAGCTTCCCGTGGTCAACCCGGAGAACGGGCGGATCGTGGGCACGGTGCACCAGTCCGACCTGCTGAAGGTGCTCGCCGCGCGACGCGACGAGGAGGCCCCGGCGGGTGAGCCGCGATGACCGGGACCGCGCCGCCGGTGGACCGGCCCGCCCGCGGCGCGCAGGCCGCGGCGACGGACGGGGGCGACGATCTGACCTGGCGGATCGAGGTCCGCGGGACCGTGCAGGGGGTGGGGTTCCGGCCGTTCGTGTACCGGCTCGCGACCGGGCTCGGGCTGCGCGGCGACGTGCGCAACGCCGGGGGCCACGTGGTGATCACCGCCGTGGGCGGGCGGTCCGTGCTGGAGGAGTTCGTGGACGGGCTGCGCAGCCGCAAACCGGACGCGGCCGTGGTCGGCGACATCATCGTGCGTCCGCTGCCGGGCCCGGCCGCGCCGCGCTCGGGCTACGCCGTGCTGGACAGCGTCGCCGCGTCCGCCCGCCGGGAGATCCCGCCGGACCTCGCCACCTGCGCCGACTGCCTGCGCGAGCTGTTCGACCCGGCCGACCGGCGGTACCGGTATCCGTTCGTCAACTGCACCGCCTGCGGGCCGCGCGCCACGATCATCGCGGCGCTGCCGTACGACCGGGTGCGCACCTCGATGGAAGCCTTCCCGATGTGCGCGGACTGCGCCCGCGAGTACCACGACCCGCGCGACCGGCGGTTCCACGCCGAGCCGATCGCCTGCCCGGCCTGCGGGCCCCGGCTCGTCTGGGACGGCCTGACCGGCGAGGACGCGCTGCGCGCCGCCGTCGCGGCGATCGCCGGCGGGGGAGTGGTGGCGATCAAGGGCATCGGCGGGTACCAGTTCGTCTGCGACGCCACCGATGAGGAGGCCGTCGCCCGGTTACGCCGGGCGAAGGGGCGGGAGTGCAAGCCGCTCGCGGTCATGGTGCGGCACGCGTCCGCCGCGCGGCGGCTCGCCCACCTCGCCCGGCCGGACCTGCGGCTGCTCGCGTCCCCGGGCGCGCCGATCGTGCTCGCGCGGGCGCGCGAGGGCGTGCTCGCCGAGGGGGTGTGCGGCGGCATGCCGGACGTGGGGCTGTTCCTGCCGTACAGCCCGCTGCACCATCTGCTGCTCGACGGGCTCGACCGGCCGCTCGTGGTGACCAGCGCGAACCGGGCCGGCAGCCCGATGCTGATCGACGACGCGGCGGCGGCCGCCGAGCTGCGGGGCCGTACCGACGGGGTGCTCAGCCACGACCGGCCGATCCTCGCCCGCTACGACGACTCGGTGCTGCGCGTCGTCGGCGGCGGGAAGGCCACCACGGTACGGCGCGCCCGCGGCTACGCGCCCGCCGCGATGCCGCTGCCGGCGGCCACGCCGCATGCGATCCTCGCCGTCGGCGGCCACCTGAAGAACACGTTCACGCTCGCCGAGGGCGACCGGGCGCTGATCGGGCCGCACATCGGCGATTTGTCCGACGCCGAGACGCTCGCCGCGTTCGAGGACGCGCTGCGGCGGCTGCGCGAGGTGAGCGCCATCGACCCCGCGTACGTGGCCCACGACCTGCACCCGGCGTACCTGTCCACGCGGTTCGCCGCCCGGTGGCCCGCCGAGCGGCGCGTCGCGGTGCAGCACCACCACGCGCACGTGGCCGCCGTCGCCGCCGAGCACGGGCTCACCGGCCCGTACCTCGGCGTCGCCTACGACGGGCTGGGGCTCGGCGACGACGGCACCTTCTGGGGCGGGGAACTGCTCCTCTGCGACCACCGCGGCTACCGGCGGCTCGGCCGGTTCTCGCGTGCGCCGATGCCCGGCGGGGAGGCGGCCGTGCGACGGCCCGCCCGCATGGCGCTCGGCTATCTCTTCGGCGGCGAGCGCTTCGCCCTGTCCGCTCCCGTGAGCCTCGCCGCCGAACTCTTCTCCCGCATCCCCCGCCGCGAGGCCGAGGTCGTCGCCCGGATGATCGACCGCGGTTTCAACACGCCCGTGGCCTCCAGCGCGGGCCGGCTCTTCGACGCCGTCGCCGCGCTGCTCGGGCTGTGCGACGACAACGGCTTCGAGGGCGAGGCGGCGATGCGGCTGGAGCGGGCGGCGACCGGGCACACCGGCGTCGACCCGCTCGCCTGGCGGGTGGAGCGGCGCGACGGCCTGTGGGTGTACGACGCGGTCGCCACCCTGCGCGACCTGCTCTCCGCCGCGGCCGACGGCGAACCGGCGGGGCGGCTCGCCGCCGCCTTCCACGCCACGATCGCCGCCGTCACCGGGGTGCTGTGCGAGTACGCGGCCGAGGCCACCGGCGTCGCCGCCGTGTGCCTGTCCGGCGGCGTGTTCCAGAACCGGCTGCTCGCCGCGGACGTGCTGCGGCAGCTCGACCAGGCCGGGTTCGAGGCCTGCATCGGCGAGGCGGTGCCGGTCAACGACGGCGGCATCAGCTACGGCCAGGCGGTCGTCGCCGCCGCCCGCCTGGCGGCGGCCGCCGAATCCCGGTCGGCCGCCG
>Ga0164243_10008856_pt1 | contig 14771 bp, 10 predicted proteins | sample OricompcompostOP_FD_108781 | JGI IMG/M metagenome (GOLD analysis project Ga0164243, IMG submission 108781) | Organic Plus compost microbial communities from Emeryville, California, USA - Original compost - Organic plus compost (OP) | ecosystem: Engineered > Solid waste > Mixed feedstock >... | reverse complement strand
CGGGCTCCTCGACCTGGACCTCCAGGTTGAACAGGTAGCCGACCGACTCCTCCTTGATGGCGGCCTGCATCGCCTGGAACATCGTGTAGCCCTCGTGCTGGTACTCGACCAGCGGGTCGCGCTGGCTGTACGCACGCAGGTAGATGCCCTCGCGCAGGTAGTCCATCTCGTAGAGGTGCTCACGCCACTTGCGGTCGAGCACGGAGAGGATCACGCGGCGCTCGAGCTCGCGCATGACGGGCTCGCCGACCTCCTGCTCACGCTTGTCGTACGCCGCCTGGATGTCCTCCTTGAGCAGCTTGACCAGCTCGGCCCGGTCGAGGTTGGCGGCGCCGTTGGCCTCTTCGGCCATGGCGCGGATGTCGACGCCGAGCGGCCAGAGCTGCTCGAGGTCGACGACGAGGGCGTCGGGGTCCCAGTCCTCGCCGAAGTCGCCGGTGGAGTTGTGCACGATGCCCTCGACGACCTCGTCGAGGAAGCCGCGGACCTGCTGCTCGAGGTCCTCGCCCTCGAGCACCTTGCGGCGCTCGGCGTAGATCACCTTGCGCTGGCGGTCCATCACGTCGTCGTACTTGAGGACGTTCTTGCGGGACTCGAAGTTCTGCGCCTCGACCTGGGTCTGGGCGCTGGCGATGGCGTTGGTGACCCGCTTGTTCTCGATCGGCACGTCGTCGGGGACGTTGAGGATCTGCAGGATGCGGTCGACCCAGTCGCTCTTGAACAGCCGCATCAGCTCGTCCTGGAGCGAGAGGTAGAACCGCGACTCGCCGGGGTCGCCCTGACGGCCGGAGCGACCGCGCAGCTGGTTGTCGATGCGGCGAGACTCGTGGCGCTCGGTGCCGATGACGTACAGGCCGCCGAGCTCGGTGACCTCCTCGTGCTCGGCAGCGACCTGCTGCTTGACCCGCTCGACGGTCTCGGGCCAGGCCGCCTCGTACGCCTCCGCGGTCTCACCAGCGGGCTCGAGCCCCTTCTTGCGCAGCTCCTGGTCGGCGAGGAACTCCACCGAGCCGCCGAGCATGATGTCGGTGCCTCGACCGGCCATGTTGGTCGCGACCGTGACGGCGCCCTTGTGACCGGCCATCGCGACGACCTTCGCCTCGTCGGCGTGGACCTTCGCGTTGAGGACGGCGTGCGGGATGCCCTTCTTGGTGAGCAGCCCGGAGAGGTACTCGGACTTCTCGACCGAGACGGTGCCGACGAGCACCGGCTGGCCCTTCTCGTGCCGCTCGGCGATGTCCTCGACGACCGCGTCGTACTTCGCCTCCTCGGTGCGGTAGACGAAGTCGGGCTGGTCGATGCGGGCCATCGGCTTGTTGGTCGGGATCGGGACCACGCCGAGCTTGTAGATCTTGTCGAACTCGCTGGCCTCGGTCATCGCCGTGCCGGTCATGCCGGAGAGCTTGTCGTAGAGGCGGAAGTAGTTCTGCAGGGTGACGGTGGCGAGGGTCTGGTACTCCTCGCGGACGGTCACGCCCTCCTTGGCCTCGATGGCCTGGTGGAGGCCGTCGTTGTAGCGGCGGCCGGAGAGGATGCGGCCGGTGTGCTCGTCGACGATGAGCACCTCGCCGTTCGCGACGACGTACTCCTTGTCCTTGCGGAAGAGCTCCTTGGCCTTGATCGCGTTGTTCATGAACGAGATCAGCGGGGTGTTGACCGCCTCGTAGAGGTTGTCGATGCCGAGGTGGTCCTCGACCTTGGTGATGCCGGGCTCGAGCACGGAGATGGTGCGCTTCTTCTCGTCGACCTCGTAGTCGACGTCGCGCTCCATCCGGCGGACGATCTTGGCGAACTCGCCGTACCACTTCACGTCGTCCTCGGTCGGGCCGCTGATGATGAGCGGGGTCCGGGCCTCGTCGATGAGGATCGAGTCGACCTCGTCGACGATCGCGAAGTTGTGGCCGCGCTGCACGCAGGCCTCGAGCGAGTCGGCCATGTTGTCGCGCAGGTAGTCGAAGCCGAGCTCGTTGTTGGTGGCGTAGGTGATGTCCTTGAGGTACGCCTCGCGCCGCTGGTCGGGGGTCATGTCGGGGGTGATCACGCCGACGCTGAGCCCCAGGAAGTGGTGGATGCGGCCCATCATCTCGGACTGGTAGGTCGCGAGGTAGTCGTTGACCGTGACGATGTGGACGCCCTTGCCCTCGAGGGCGTTGAGGTAGGCCGGCAGCGTCGAGACCAGGGTCTTGCCCTCACCGGTCTTCATCTCGGCGATGTTGCCGAGGTGCAGCGCCGCACCACCCATGATCTGGACGTCGTAGTGGCGCTGGCCGATGACGCGCTTGGCGGCCTCGCGCACGACCGCGAAGGCCTCCGGCATCAGGTCGTCGAGGGTCTCGCCGTCAGCCAGCCGCTGCTTGAACTCGTCGGTCTGGCCGGCCAGCTCCGCATCGCTCATCGCCATGAAGTCGTCCTCGATGGCGTTGACCGCCTTCGCGATCGCCTCGAGCTGGCGCAGGACCTTGCCCTCGCCGAGGCGGAGGAGCTTGTCGAGAATGGCCACGGGTGTTGACTCCTGGAACGTGAGAGACGGGCGCGGCCACTCTACCCACGCGCCATGAGGATCTCCCGATCCAGGGCCGTCGTCAGCGCAGGCGCCAGGTCGCCCCGCGGCTCGACGGCGATCGCACCCAGCCCGAGCCACCCGGCCAGCCGCTCGAGCTCGGCCGCCAGCTGGCCCGCGGTGTCGTCGGGCGCCGCGGGCTCGGCGTACGCCGCCCGCACCACGAGCACACCCGCGGGCCGGTCGGCCTTGAGGTCGACGCGGGCCACGATCCGGTCGCCGAGCAGGAAGGGCAGCACGTAGTAGCCGTGCACCCGCTTGTGGGCCGGGGTGTAGATCTCGATGCGGTAGCGGAAGCCGAAGAGCGCCTCGGTGCGCGCCCGCTCCCAGACCACCGGGTCGAACGGGCTGAGCAGCGTGCGCGCCCCCACCCGGCGGGGCAGCCGCGCGTCGCGGTGGAGGTACGCCGGCCGCGCGACCCCCTCCACGCCCACCTGCTCGAGCTCGCCCGCCGCGACCAGGCTCGCCACGGCGCCCGCGGTGTCGGCCACCGGCATCCGGTAGTAGTCGGCGAGGTCGCGCACCGTGGCGACGCCGTGGCTGGCGGCCGCCCGACGGGTGAGCTCGAGCGCGGCCTCGGCGCGGCTCAGCGGCGGCGCCTCGAGGTGCTCGCGCGGGATCACCCGCTCGGGCAGGTCGTAGCGGATCTCGAACTGCTGGTTGCGCCCGGCGATCGCCAGCTCGCCACAGGTGTACAGGTAGTCGAGCATCCGGCGGGTGCGCGACCAGTTCCACCCCCAGTGGTCGGCCCTGCGCGGGAGGCCGTCGTCGAGCTCGCGGGAGGTGCTGGCACCGCGCTCGGCGATCTCGGCCAGCAGGCTCTTCTCCAGCTCCGGGTCGTCGGCCACCTGCGACCACTTGCCCCGCCGGGCGCGGTAGTCGTCCATCCGGTGGCGCATCACCGGCCACAGCTCCACGGGCATGTACGCCTGCACGTGCGCCCAGTACTCCACCATCCGACGCGGCCGGCGCTCGGCGGCACGGCGTACCAGCTCGACGTCGTACGGCCCCATCCGGGAGTAGAGCGGCATGTAGTGCGCCCGCTGCAACACGTTGACGCTGTCGACCTGGAGCACGCCGGTGCGCTGCAGGGTGCGCTGGAGCGTACGCATCGTGGGCACGGCGTGGGGGCGGTCGCAGAACCCCTGGGCGGCCAGGGCGACCCGGCGGGCCTGGGCGGTGCTGAGGGACTGCGTGGTCGAGGTCGGTGAGGCGGGCACGCCGCCCAGCGTAGGTGCCGAGGCGGACCGGGGCTGTCCGCTGCAGCCGCTAGTCGAGGTCGAGCAGCTTCTCGCGGACCGCGAACATGACCGCCTCCATCCGGGAGTGCAGCTGGAGCTTCTCGAGGATGTTGCGGACGTGGTTCTTCACGGTGTTCTCGGAGATGAAGAGCTGCTTGGCGATCTCGCGGTTGTTCAGCCCGCGGGCCACCAGCCGCAGCACGCCGAGCTCGCGCTCGGTGAGGTTGAAGCCGGGCACGGGCGAGCGCGGCTGGCTCGCCATCTGCTTGAACTCCTCGATCAGCTTGACCGCCATCGACGGGCTGATCAGCGACTGCCCCTCGGCCACGACGCGGATGGCCTGGGAGACCTCGTCGATCGAGGCGTCCTTGAGCAGGTAGCCGGCGGCACCGCTCTTGACCGCCTCGTAGAGGTCCTGCTCCTCGTCGGAGACGGTGAGCATGATCAGGTGCGAGGTCGGCACGGTCTCCTTGATCGCGCGGCACGCCTCGAGCCCGGTCAGCCGCGGCATCCGGATGTCGAGCAGCACCACGTCGGGCGCGGTGCTCGCCGCCAGGGCCACGCCCGCCTCGCCGTCGCTGGCCTCGCCGACCACCTCGATGCCCGGCTCGGTGCCGAGCAGCATGGTCAGCCCGCGGCGGAAGAGCTCCTGGTCGTCGACGACCAGGACGCGCACCGGCTCGGTCGCGCCACTCCTCGCAGCACTCACCGACGGCGTCCCAGGCACGGCGGCATCATCGCAGATGCACGGCAGCGGCGTACGCCGACCGGGCGATCCCACCGGGCGATCCCACCGGGCGGTCCGACGGCCGCCGGGCGCGCCGAGCGGCGCGACCCGCGGGGCCGCGCCGCTCGTCGGGTGGTCACGCCTGCCTCAGGCGTCCGTGTCGACCTCGAGCGAGATCACGCCGTAGTCGTAGCCGCGCCGGCGGTAGACGACCGCCGGGCGGAGGGTGTCCTTGTCGACGTAGAGGTAGAAGTCGTGGCCGACCAGCTCCATCTCGTACAGCGCCTGGTCGAGGGTCATCGGCACCGCGTGGTGGTGCTTCTCGCGCACGACGAGCGGGCCGTCACCGGTGACGTCGATCGGGCCGACCTGCCGCTCCTCGACGGTGTCGACCGTGGTGGGCTCGAGCCCGTCGACGGGCGCGTCGGCGAGCGCCTGGCCGACCGAGACGGGGGTGCGCCGGCCGCGGTGGACGCGGCGGCGGTCGGCGGCGCGACGCATCTGCGCGGCCATCTTGTCGAGCGCGAGGTCGAGGGCCGCCATCTTGTCGGTGGCGGCGGCCTCGGCCCTGATCACCGGCCCCTTCGTGAACGCCGTCAGCTCCACGTGCACCGCCCGGTCCGCCTGGCGCGGGTTGGGCTCCACCTTCACCTCGACCCGCATCCGCATGATCCTGTGGTCGTGCTTCTCCAGCTTGGAGAGCTTCTCGGCAACGTGACTGCGGAAGCGGTCAGAGACCTCGCAGTTGCGAGCAGTGACGACGATTTCCATCAGATACCTCCCGGTGATCTCGGGGTGGGTGGAATCGCGCCCGCGCGGTGCACGGGCGCGGGTGGGTGGAGTCCGCTCGGCCGACCTGGTCTTCGACCCCACAACCGCCTGCTGAGGCTTTCGCAGCTTCTTGCCACTAACGGCCTTCTCCCGGTGACCCGCCGCATCTGACGGCAGGGCGGGGCAGGGCTTACCTCTAAGCCGCACCGTGATCCCCGGTCCGCTGACCTGCACGGCGCAGCGGATCGGGTTACGTGGGCCGTTTCGCCTGCGACTGGCTTCGGCTTGCCGCTCGCGCACACGGCGCGTCACTGCGACGCAACCACGGACCCGAGCGGACTCCATGAAGTGACGTTAGTCCCGTCATGTCTGCAATCAAACCCCTGACACGGTCCGGCTGCGGGACGTCGCGGCCGATCTGCGCCCGCAGCGGCCCGGCTACGTGCCGGCGGGGTCGCGGCTACGTACGCCGACACGCCGGGGCGTCGCGGCGACCGCCGCGATCCCGGCGACGGTCAGCCCGACCGCCTCCAGGGCGCGCTGGGCCTCGCGAGCGGTGGCACCGGTCGTGACGACGTCGTCGCAGACCACCACGACCGCCCGGGGCGTACGCCGGGCCAGCCGCCGCAGACCAGGCGTGGGGCACGTCATCGAGCCGGCCAGGTTGGCCTGGCGGGCGGCCGCGCCGAGGCCGGCCTGGTCGACCACGCCGGGCCGCGTACGCAGCAGGGCGGCGACGAGCGGGGCTCCCCCGGGCCACCCGTGCCCCAGCGACCGGGCCGCCGCCCGGGTCAGGGCGAGGGTGGTGTCGAGCCCGCGCTCGCGGACGCTGGCCGGCCGCGACGGCACCGGCACGAGCACCAGCGGAGCGCCGTCGCCGCCGGCCCCCTCGACTGCGGCGGCGACCGCACCGGCCAGCACCTCGCCGAGCGGGCGCGCCAGCCGGTGCAGCCCGCGCTCCTTGAGCCCGAGCACGAGGTCGCGCAGCGGTGGCTCGTACGGCCCCGTGGCGTACGGCGGCGCGAGGCCCGCCGGGGTCGGCGTCGGCCACGCCGGCACACCGGTGCGCGGCAACGCCCCGCGACAGCCCCGGCACAGCAGCCGACCGGGCCTCCCGCACGCCGCGCAGCTGCTGCCGAGGAGCAGGTCGGCCGCGGCGTCGCGCCAGGTCTCGGGCTCCATGCCCCTGACTGCACCAGATCGCAGCGGCCCACCCAACCCGCGGCTGGGCAGCCTGTGGACAACCCGGCGCGCGCGGGCGCGGGCTCAGCCGACGTACGCGACGGCCGAGACCCCCGCCGGCACCACCAGGTCGCGGGAGTCGTCGGTGAGGCCGTGCAGCTCGCCGCGCCGCAGCGCGAAGCGCTCGGAGTCCGGGGTCGGGTTGCTGACCAGCGACCGCACCGGCCCGGACAGCACCCGCGCGACCTCCTCGAAGCCCGAGGGCGCGCCGTCGAGCGAGACGGTGTGGACCCGGGCAGCGCCACCGTCGAGTGGCTCGAGCACCAGCACCGCCGTCGGCGAGAGCCAGGCGATGTCGGCGATCCGGGTCACCGAGTCGCCCGCCACGCTCACCGGCACCGCCCGGGTGGCCCCGAGCACGACCCCCTGCTGGTCGGCCCGGATCCGGCTCACCACGACCCGGTCGCCCTCGGGGCGGCGTACGACGGCCACCAGGCGGCTGCCGTCGCGCGAGACGAGCAGGTGGCGTACGTCGTGGCCGGTCACGCCCGGCACGCGCACGGGGAGACGGCGGCCGGCGTGCAGGTAGGAGACGGCCGCGCCGTCGGCCCGCCGGTCGGCGATCCAGAGCCGGCCGGCGGCGTCCCAGGCCGGGCGGAGCAGGTCGGTGGCCCCGCGCACGACCGTCGTCACCGGCCCGTCGCCGCGCACCGGCCCGAGCACCAGCCGGCGACGGTCGGTGCTCACCCCGGCGCCGCGGGCCGCGGGCAGGTCGACGGCCACCTCGGCGAGCTGCGGGCCGCGCCGGTCGCGCTGGCCCAGGGTGCCGCGCACGGGCTCGTAGGTGTCGCGGGTGGTGCCGACGAGGAGGCCGTCACGCAGCCCGAAGAGGTACGGGCTCGCCTGGTAGCCCGCCGGGTCGACCTCGGGGCTGCTGCGGACGCTGAAGCGGGTGCGCCCACCGCCGAGCTGCACCGGCTCGTCGTTGACGGTCAGCCGGACCGAGGAGACCCGCGGGTCCTGGCGCATCGTCCACGCCAGCTGCGCCGCGATCCGGTCGCGCTCACCGGCCGGCAGGTCGTCCCCGTCGGCCTCCAGGGCGACCTCGGCGACCCCGTCGGCGCTCACCGGCACCGAGAGCCCGACCGAGGAGCCGGCCGGGACGAACGTACGCGCCACGCCGCTCAGGGCCGGCCGTGGCCCCTGCAGCAGCCGGCGCACCAGGGTGCTCGCGAGCGCGTCGCCGCGCGGCACGAAGACCGGCTCGGGCACCAGGACCTGCCCGGTCGGGTCGAAGAAGTAGAGCGAGACCTGCCGGAAGGCCGCCTCGAAGCCGGAGGTCGGGATGATGAGCGCGTCGGGGGCGTCGGCGATGCGCCACTCCCCGTCCTCGAGCACGAGCGGGAACGAGAGCCGCCGGCGCTCGGGCGGCAGGGCGCCGCGCCAGGTGCCGCGCGAGTCGATCCGCTGGGCGCCGACCAGCTCCAGGCTCACCGTCTCGGCCCCCTGGGGCGCGCCGCGGTCGGCGTACGTGATCACCTCGCGGCCGGGCCGCCAACGCTGCTGCTCCTCGGCCGTGAGGTAGTCGGCCGCCACGGTCGACTGCACCGGCATCGCGCGCATCGCGTCGAGGAAGCCCTCGACGATCTCGGCCGGGCTGTCACCCGCGGCCGGCACCCGCGGCGCGATCGCGACGGTGGGTAGCGAGGAGGCCTCCAGGTCGGGGTCGACCTCGACGACCGGGCCAGCGGTCGGCAGGCCCACGCACCCCGAGAGGAGGAGGACGGCGACGAGCAGGGCGAGGCGCCTCACGAGCGGTCACCGACCTCGGTCGACCGGGCCGGCTCCACGCCGGACACGTCGTCGGGCACGAGCGGCAGCGGGCTGTGGAAGAGCGGCGCGCCCACCCGGCGCGGCAGGGTCAGCCGGAACTGCGCTCCCCCGCCCGGGCGGCCCCAGGCCTGCAGCCAGCCCCCGTGCAGCTGGGCGTCCTCGAGCGAGATGGCGAGGCCGAGGCCGGTGCCGCCGGTGCGCGCCCGCGCCGGGTCGGCCCGCCAGAACCGGTTGAACACCATCGCCGATTCCCCGGGCGCCAGGCCGCGGCCGTGGTCGCGCACCGTGACCGCGGCCGCGTGGTCGTCGGCGTCCACCCGCACCTCGACGGTGCCCGGCTCGCCGGCGTGGTCGACCGCGTTGGTGACCAGGTTGCGCAGCACCCGCTCGAGGCGGCGTACGTCGGCCTCGGCCGGGCAGGGGTGCCCGGGCCCCTCGACGGTGATGGTGACGCCGTGCTGGTCGGCGAGCGGGCGCGCGGCGTCGACGACCCGTCGGGCCACCTCGACCACGTCGACGTCGTCGGCCTCCAGCACGGCCGCACCCGCGTCGAAGCGGGAGATCTCGAGCAGGTCGACGAGGAGCCCCTCGAACCGGTCGAGCTCGGTCTGGAGCAGCTCGGCCGCCCGCGCGGTCGCGGGGTCGAAGGTGTCACGGGCGTCGTGGAGGACCTCGCTGGCCATCCGCACGGTCGTGAGCGGGGTACGCAGCTCGTGCGAGACGTCGGAGGTGAAGCGACGCTGCACCCGGCTGAGCTCCTCGAGCTGGCGGATCTGCAGCTGCAGGCTGGCGGCCATCTGGTTGAACGAGACGCCGAGCCGCGCGAGGTCGTCCTCGCCGCGTACCTCGAGCCGCTCGTGCAGCTGCCCTGCCGCGAGCCGCTCGGCCACCTCGCGCGCCATCCGCACCGGCGTGACCACCTGCCGGGTGACCAGCCAGGTCGCGCCGGCCACCAGGAGCAGCAGCACCAGGGAGGCGGCGACCAGGGCGCGGGTGACCAGGTCGAGGGTCTCCTCCTGCTCGTCGAGGGGGTAGAGCAGGTAGAGGGTGTACGCGTTGCCGTCGGCCGGCAGCTCGACCTGGCTGCCGACGGCCATCCCCGGCACCGTCCTGGTCTCGCCGTCCGGGGTGGTCGTGCGGATCGTGGTGTACGTCCAGGCCGTCGGCGCCTCGGGGTCCTCGAAGTGCCGCTGCAGGGCGACCGGGACGCTGCTGGTGTCGAGCCCGGGGGTCGACTCGGTGCCGCCCTCCGAGATCCGCTTGCCCGTGGCCGCCGGGCCGGCCAGCACCACGCTGAAGCCGCGGCTCAGGCCACGCAGGATCACCGGCGAGACCAGGTCACGCCGCTGCGTCGGGACATCGGTGTCGACCGTGCTCGTCGCGGCCAGCCGCTCCCGCACCTCACGCAGCTCACCGGCCGCCTCGGAGGCGACCTGGTCGGTGCGGTGGTCGAGCAGCCCGCTGCGGATCTGGGCCAGCAGCAGCCAGCCCACCACGACGACGGCCAGGGTGCCGAGCACCAGGGTGGAGACCACCACCCGGGCCTGGACCGACCGGCGCCAGAACGTCAGCGCGTCTACCAGCGACATGGCACCCCGGACACCGGCCTACGCCGGCCCGGCCTTGTAGCCGACCCCGCGGACGGTGACGACGATCTCGGGCCGCTCGGGGTCGTGCTCGATCTTGGAGCGCAGCCGCTGCACGTGGACGTTGACCAGCCGGGTGTCGGCGGCGTGGCGGTAGCCCCACACCTCCTCGAGCAGCACCTCGCGGCTGAACACCTGCCGCGGCTTGCGGGCCAGGCAGACCAGCAGGTCGAACTCGAGCGGGGTCAGGCTGATCGGCTCGCCGCCGCGGCTGACCTGGTGGCCGGCAACGTCGATGGTGAGGTCGCCGATCTGCAGCGACTCGCTGCTGACCGGCTCGAAGCGCCGCATCCGCGCCCGGATCCGGGCGATCAGCTCCTTGGGCTTGAACGGCTTGACCACGTAGTCGTCGGCCCCCGACTCCAGCCCGACCACGACGTCGACGGTGTCGCCCTTCGCGGTCAGCATCACGATCGGCACGCCCGACTCCGCCCGGATCTGCTTGCAGACCTCGATCCCGTCGAGCCCGGGCAGCATCAGGTCGAGCAGCACCAGGTCGGGGGCGTACGCGCGGAAGCGCCCCATCGCCTCGTCACCGCGCCCCACCAGCTCGGTGTCGAAACCCTCCTGGCGCAGCACGATCGAGAGCATCTCCGCGAGCGAGACGTCGTCGTCGACCACGAGGATCCGGCCCTTGGCCGCGTCGGGTGCGGTCACGGCTGGCTCGGTCATGCGGTCGATTCTGCCGCACGGCCCCGCGGCGTACGCCGGCCCCCGGGTGAGCGGCGTGCCGCCCGGCGGCGCTCGACGTACGCCTCCAGGCCGTCGAGCAGCACCCGGATCCCGAAGCCGGTGTCGTCGTCATCGTCGTCGGGCACGTCGTACGGGGGCTCGGCGGCCGCGAAGGCGGCCCGCAGCTCGGGCAGCTCGTCGGCGCCGGCGTACGCCTCGATCGCGGTGGCGAAGCCGAGGAACGGGTCGGTGGTGGCGGCGTTCTCGCGCTGCACCCGGACCTCGCCCAGCACGTGCTGCGCCAGCAGGCCGAGGAAGCGGAAACGCTCCGGGGCGGTCAGTGGCAGCTCGGCCATCATCGCGAGGCCCTGCTCGAGCCACCGCGCACGCCGGGGGCCGAACGGCGCGGTGCTCAGCGGCAGGTCGAGCACCCACGGGTGGCGTAGGCAGCCCTCGACCTGGCGGCGCACCCACAGCTCGAGCCCCTCCCGCCAGCCCAGGCCGTCGGGCACCGGCTCGAGCTCGCCCGCGACCCAGTCGGCGAGCAGGAGCAGCAGGTCGTCCTTGCCGGCGACGTGGCGGTAGAGCGCCATCGCGGTCACGCCGAGCGCCTCCCCCACCCGGCTCATCGAGACCGCCGCGAGCCCGTCGGCGTCGGCGATCTCCGCGGCCGCGGCGAGGATCCGCTCACGGGTGACGGTCGGCTTCGGGCCGCGCCGAGGCGTGGCCGGGGGCTCCCACAGCAGTCGGAGCCCGGGCGCCAGGCCGAGGTCGGTGTCGAGGTCGGAGCCGGGGTCGGTGCCGGAGCCGGGGTCGGTGTCGCTCACGGGCGCATCCTGCCACTTGACGGATAACTGTTGATCGCCACAAACTGTTTATGCTCTAAACCAAGGAGGACCCATGACCCGACCACCCGCCGTCGAGGTGCGCGGCGTGTCCGTGACGCGCGGCCACGGCCGCACCGCCGTGACCGTGCTCCGCGACCTCGACCTCGATCTCCGCCGCGGGGAGGTGCTCGCCCTGCTCGGCCCCAACGGTGCCGGCAAGACGACCACCGTCCGGCTGCTCACCACCCAGCTCGCACCCGACCGCGGGAGGGTCCGCGTCGCCGGGTACGACGTCGCCACCGACGCCCCGCGCGTCCGCGAGCGCATCGGCCTGGCCGGCCAGCAGGTCGCGCTCGACGAGCGCCAGACCGGGCGCGAGAACCTCACCATGCTCGGCCGCCTCGCCGGCCTCCCCCGCCGGGCCGCCCGCGAGCGGGCCGCCGAGCTGCTCGCCGGCTTCGACCTCGGCACGGCGGCCGACCGCCGCGTGGGCACCTACTCCGGCGGCATGCGGCGGCGGCTCGACCTCGCCGGCGCCCTGGTCGTACGCCCCGAGGTGCTGTTCCTCGACGAGCCGACCACCGGCCTCGACCCGCGCAGCCGGATCGCCCTGTGGGACGTCATCCGCCGCGTGGTGGCCGAGGGCAGCTCGCTGCTGCTGACCACGCAGTACCTCGAGGAGGCCGACCAGCTCGCCGACCGCATCGCCCTGCTCGACGGTGGCCGCCTGGTCGCTGAGGGCACGGCCGCCGACCTCAAGGCCCGGGTCGGCGGTGCCCGGCTCGACCTCACCTTCGCCGACCGGGCCAGCGCGGCCGCCGTCGCGGTCGCGCTCGACGTCCCGGCTCCCGACGCGGCCACCCTGTCGGTCGCCACCGACGGCGCCCTCACCCACGTGCGGTCGCTGCTCGGAGCAGTCGAGGCGACCGGGCGTACGCCGGAGCACTGGGCCGTGCGCGAGCCCACCCTCGACGACGTCTTCCTCACCCTCACCGGCGCGCACGCCGAGACGGCTCGCGCCGACGACGGGGCCGGCAGCGTGGTCGAGGAGGTGGCGTGATGACGGCGACCACGGCGCACCCGAGCGGGTCGCGCACGGCGCTGCGCGACCTGGCCGTGCTCACCGGCCGCGCCGTGCGGCTGGCCCGCCGCGACGTCGACGCGATGCTGACCGCGGTGCTCCTGCCGGTGGTGATCCTGGCGATGTTCGTCTACGTCTTCGGCGGCGCGATCGCCGACGGGGCGTCGTACGTCGACTACGCCGCGCCGGGCATCATCCTGCTGTGCGCGGGCTTCGGGGCGGCCAGCACGGCCGTCGGCGTCGAGCAGGACATGCACTCCGGCATGGTCGAGCGGCTCCGCGCGATGCCGGTGGCACCCGCCGCGCTGCTGGGCGGGCACGTGCTCTCCAGCCTGGTGAAGAACCTGCTCACCACCGGCATCGTCTTCGCCGTGGCCGTGCTCATCGGCTTCCGGCCCGATGCCTCGCCGGTCGAGTGGCTGCTCGCGGTCGGGGTGCTGCTGCTGTTCGTGCACGCGGTGGCGTGGGCGGCGACGTTCTTCGGCGTGCTGGCGCGGACTCCCGAGACCGCGGCGGCGTTCACGTTCGCGGTCATGTTCCTGCCGTACGTCTCCAGCGCGTTCGTGCCGCTCGAGACCCTGCCGGGCTGGCTGCGCGGCTTCGCCGAGCACCAGCCGGTGACGCCGGTGATCGAGACGGTCCGCGGCCTGCTGGGCGGCACGGCCTCGGGCGGCCTGGCCGACAGCGCGACGGCCGCGGTGGCCTGGTGCGTCGGCTTCGCCGCGGTGTTCGCGGTCGCGGCGGTGGCGGCGTTCCGCCGCCGGACCTGAGCCCTGCGTGGCGTACGCCGGAGCCCCGCCACCCAGCAAGGTGACGGGGCTCCGTGACGGCCGGCCTCGGGTGAGGCTCAGTAGCGGTAGTGGTCCGACTTGTACGGGCCCTCGACGGGGACGCCGAGGTAGTCGGCCTGCTCCTGGCTGAGCTCGGTGAGCTCGACGCCGAGGGCGCCGAGGTGGAGGCGGGCGACCTCCTCGTCGAGGTGCTTGGGCAGCACGTAGACGCCGACGGGGTACTCGTCGGTCTTGGTGAAGAGCTCGATCTGGGCCAGCACCTGGTTGGTGAAGGAGTTCGACATCACGAACGACGGGTGGCCGGTCGCGTTGCCGAGGTTGAGCAGACGGCCCTCGGACAGCACGATGATCTTCTTGCCGTCGGGGAAGATCCACTGGTGGACCTGCGGCTTGATCTCGTCCTTGACGATGCCGGGGATCTTGGCGAGGCCGGCCATGTCGATCTCGTTGTCGAAGTGGCCGATGTTGCCCACGATCGCCTGGTGCTTCATCTTCTCGAAGTGCTCGACCCGGATGATGTTGAAGTTGCCGGTCGTGGTGATGAAGATGTCGGCGAACTCGACGACCGACTCGAGGCGCTTGACCTCGAAGCCGTCCATCGCGGCCTGCAGCGCGCAGATCGGGTCGATCTCGGTGACGATCACGCGGGCGCCCTGGCCGCGCAGCGACTCCGCGGAGCCCTTGCCGACGTCGCCGTAGCCGCAGACGACCGCGACCTTGCCGCCGATCATGACGTCGGTGGCGCGGTTGATGCCGTCGATGAGCGAGTGGCGGCAGCCGTACTTGTTGTCGAACTTCGACTTGGTGACCGAGTCGTTGACGTTGATGGCCGGGAAGAGGAGCGAGCCGTCCTTGAACCGGTCGTAGAGCCGCAGCACACCGGTGGTGGTCTCCTCGGAGACACCCTTGATGCCGTTGGCGATGGTGGTCCAGCGCTGCGGGTCGCGCTCGAGCGAGCGGCCCAGCACGCGCAGCACCTCCTTGAACTCCTCGTTGTCGGTGGAGTCGGGCGACGGCACGGCGCCGGCCTTCTCGAACTCGACACCCTTGTGCACGAGGAGGGTGATGTCGCCGCCGTCGTCGAGCAGCATGTTGGGGCCCTGGCCGCCGAAGTCGAAGACCATCTCGGCGAGGTCCCAGTACTCCGCGAGGGTCTCGCCCTTCCAGGCGAAGACCGGGGTGCCCTGCGGGTCGTCGACGGTGCCGTTCGGGCCGACGACGACCGCCGCGGCGGCGTGGTCCTGGGTGGAGAAGATGTTGCACGAGACCCAGCGCACGTCGGCACCGAGAGCCACCAGGGTCTCGATGAGCACGGCGGTCTGGATCGTCATGTGGAGCGATCCGGCGATCCGGGCGCCGGCGAGGGGCTTGGCGTCGCCGTAGCGCTCCCGCAGCGCCATCAGGCCGGGCATCTCGTGCTCGGCGAGCTGGATCTCCTTG
>Ga0164243_10008855_pt1 | contig 14771 bp, 7 predicted proteins | sample OricompcompostOP_FD_108781 | JGI IMG/M metagenome (GOLD analysis project Ga0164243, IMG submission 108781) | Organic Plus compost microbial communities from Emeryville, California, USA - Original compost - Organic plus compost (OP) | ecosystem: Engineered > Solid waste > Mixed feedstock >... | reverse complement strand
GAAGAACACCGCTTTGCGCAGGCTGCCTATCGATTCAATCCGGGGTTGCTCGCTTAGTTTACTTTGGTCCGCTCCGATACCGCCTTGGGCAAGGGTTTCTGGCATTTGGGAGAGCGTGAAGCAGGTTTGGCTTTCCATGCTGTGTGGAATCCTGCCTGGTGATGTGATACCATCCATATGCCGCGGACCACGCCAAATCCTCAGCCTGAGCGAACATGGAGCGATGTGCTTCTCAGCGGATCAATCCTACCCATATCTCGGACTCGCAGGGCAGGTGATCTGCACATGTGATGGGATGATGGGCGGCACATCAATTGACCGATCGCGTTTGACGGTCAGTTCTGGAGGGCATTCAAGGCGTGGGTGGGGATGGGAACGTGGAAAATGTAATAAAACCGAGCCGGACAATATAGTGGGAACCGTGAAAGGTATTACTTGTAGGATCCGGAGATACATATTGTGTTTCTATAAATGGCGCCTCTTTTCAACTGAGGACTGGTGACCATCTCAATTGATTCCTACGGCGATCCCATCGGTTTCCCGAACAGCAATGCGATATCAACAGCCCAGTTCAAGGGATTCGCAAGTAAAGCACGCATTTGATCAGATTTACCATTCCCAGCCACCTCTCTGCTTTCAAGCTTGTTCTGACCCCAAACCCTGCCGCCCCGAGCTGCTGCGCTGTATGGAGGTTTAATCCATCTTGGGGTCATGCTCAAGTTCCCCCCTCATCCGCCTCTCTTATCCTCCCGCAGCAATTTAATAATTTACGAAGTATTGATTACCCGTTCCTTCATACTATATATTTTTCTTTCCTACCTAGCGGACTAGGAATAGCGACTGCCCCATTGCGCTTCCCGTAATTGCCATGCCCCCCCTTCTAGCCAACAAAAGTCCCACCCACAGTCTGGTTGGGGTATTGTGGTTATGGAAGACGTGCGAGGTGTCACAAAGCGGCCGAGAAGGCTGCCCGTAGAGCTACAATCGGCGAGGAGGACGTCGCCTTAGCCTCCCAACCCTATAAATTCTGGGCTATGTCCGGTTCAGCGACTGGTGATTGAGAGGAGAGCATCGGCGGCAACATCAGTTGGCCCCAGCCCAGCCATACCAGACCAGAGCGGAATCAATGACCAAAGACTCTATATCTTCACCCTCTCGACTACCAACCTCCCTCTCGACCCAGAATTCATCACAGAGATAGTCTGTTCGCCTCGTTGCCATGAGACTCCAAACGACATTTGTCCTCGCCGGCGCCTTGGCCATACCCAGTGTACGAGCAGGGTTGAAACTGCGCGTATGGGAAACATTTACGCCGTCTGTCGTCGATCGGGTCTGGTTTGGAGACGGTAGGCACCTGGATCTCAGATTCTGGCCGTGAGGCTCCGCTAATGGACTGGACCGTGACAAGGGATCGCATATGTCGGTTCAACGATACCTCCAGATGTAAAGAGCGCCTTTAATATAACTGGTAAGGAAGAGTGGTTCACCCGACCAAACCAATACTGGCCCCTTTTCTTTTTTTTTCTTTTTTTTTTCTCCCCTGTGAAGCCCATGCCATATACTCGGCCCCTAACATCTCCTGTGAACACAACTAGTCAATGAAGTCCGTGACGATCTACTTTTCATCCAAATCGACGCCGACACCAGCCCGAATGCCACCCGCCCACTCCCAGAACCGACCTTTCTCGTTATCAACGTCGCCCCCGACTCGGACGGGGACATATACTTCGCCCACTCCGCTGTAGGCCTGACCCACGATGACATATACATGTTTAGCAACATCGAGGGCTTCTTGTATCCATGGTCCCGGTCCGGCAAGGTAAAGGGGGAGGCATTCCTTATTCCCACAGACGCTGAGGGCACATCTACCGTGCGGTGGTTTATCAACCCGGAAGATGCTGGGGCGCTTAACGGCACGCCCGTAACAATTGCCACCCGCGGTGATTAGAGAGCCAGCTGGCTAAGCGCATGATATCGCACGACAGTAGCACTCGAAAGCGGACGACAGGGTCGAACACCTTCCACCAATAGTAGCCACAGGGTTGGGCAACGGAGCATTTTCAGGGTCTGGCTTGGAGAGCGTCGATATTAGTTAGTTAGGGAGAGTTGGGGGTTGTCACACTTCCCAGTTTGAGATTTGGGTGCTCTATTATCCACACGCTCTAGATATTTGCCAATCCGTTCCTCTCTTGGGCAAGCAACAGGTAAATAATACAATTCTTTTTTTCAAGAACACAATGGTGTGATTAAAATGTCAATGTCGCGGCGACTTTAATGACCGTCCTGAATACCCAGATTCCACCGCCTTTGGGGTAAACCGTCACACTAACAAGTCGTAGTTGCGCCTTGCGAAGTCGAGGGTTTACCAGTGGCTGTGCACATTCTTCTGCTGGGCCGTGACGAAGCCGCCTCGACTAAGGAGACCATCAGGCTATGCTTGGACTGGCCCCAGGATTCCTCGCGATGTGGGAGTGGGGGCAACCTAAACATCCCCGAAGCCTCGTTAGTTCCGTTTAGTTGTTTCATTCGTCCTCTTCAAATGCATTTCAACGCAATCTGCCGTGGAAGAGGAAGATGCGGCCGGGGGTGCAAATAATAAGGCATTGGGCCCAAGGATCAGAGGGTGTCACTAAACATGATTGAATGATCCGTGATATTTCCAGCTTGGTCGATATTTTTGGAAGCATGCAAGGCAAGTGTATTGAAAGGCGGGTGGGATGGACTTACTACGCTGCCCCTGCGTCTAGGTCATTTTGCCGGATGAAATAAGCCCTGTATTCACTCGTTAGCATTTCGTTGACATGGTCAATATTCAATGTGCATACTTGGATGCTTCATATGCCGACCAACAGATGGCGGTGCTCGGCATTGTGGTTAGAACTCGAGGTCGTACTCCTTTGAAGAAGCCACGCAAGCCCGCTCGTCGGTAGAGAAGACGGCAACCAGCCGCGAAGCCGTTTACTGTCCGCAACTCAACATCCTTTGCGGTTCCCCGAGTCTGCAACATGGTCTTGATGACATCCATCGGCGTTGTGAGAGCAGCGGCAAATCCCCCAGCAACTGCACCCGCAACGCAGTGTGTGAAGGGATCATATATCTTCCGGGGATTCATCGTCGTGGATATGGACTCGTATGCAAGGAATTGGAGGGCAGTGAACGGCACTGTCATGGACAAGGTTGTTGGGTATGAAACATAGAAGGCCGCCAGCCCTTCCTGCCGATAAACATACTTGGCACAGTCAAGCATAGATCGGTACATCCTGCTCGAGTTATGTATCTGCATACGTTGCTTAATCACTAAAAAGCGGCGGGTTAGCCGGGAAGATGGAATGCGCTTGGTATACGAGAGGACGAACCATCAAATGGATTCATGAGCGCATCGCTCGCAATCGTCGCGCATGCTCCGCTCGTTGCTTACAAGAGAAGTCAGCATCTGCCGTGTAAAGTTCCATTGGGATAGATGAAGCGCGCGAACTCACCAGCTGCTAAGGGATGGTGAACGCCCGCCTGATTGCCGCCCATAAGATGTTTTACTGCTTCGTAGGTTGCGAAGTAGACGGCATGAGCGGGTCCTAGGTCAACAGAGTTAGCTCGCTGGACAATACCCATAGGAACATGGGTTCTTCATACCGGCACCGACAACCACACTGGACATGCCCCTCCATAAGCTCAAGATACCCTCCCCTGACGCTATCCTGTATGTTCCTTGGATGACTCCATTGTAGACGGCTGAAGGTGTAGGGTTAAGGATTTGCATGCGGGTCTGAAAGTATGACGTCAGTGGAACACAGGACAACGATTCAATGCTATTATAGAGCTCAGATATAATCTGCGGATAGACTGCATTCGGATGGGGGGGATTAGCTCCTTGGTCCTACCTTGATAGCGTCGATTGGGTACATAACAGTATGCTCCTTGAATAATAGTTGTTAGTGATGGAGCTTTAAACACGGCAAGATAGGGAAACCTACTGCTATGCCAGCAAAAGCCCCGGCTACCATGTTCTGGAGGAGCGAGAAATTGGGGGGCAGGGACTCATAACTAGAGACTCGTGGAAAACGCCACTCGTGTCAGCTTGTCGAACAGCATAGCTAGGATCGCAGGGTGGTATCTAGGAAAGATGATCCTGCGCGAAAGGTCAAAGGAAAAAACGCACTCGTATTCCTCTGCGGGCTCGGCATTTGGCTGGGCCATGTCGGCCGCAGCTTCAGATGCTTTGCCGAAAGGCTTAGGACCGAGGGCCGCCAGGGTGACAGCCGCGAAATAATCGCGAGGCGAAGGTCGCCGAGGGGTTCTTCTGCGGGGGGTGTTTGAGGATGCAGAGATTTGCGATTCAATTAGGGAACTCGAGAATATGTATCTGGCGTGGCCGGGCTGCGGGGGACAATGACGGACGACGGGGGCGATGTTCGGTGATGCGCTTCGATGACGTTCGAGCTACTCTTCTTGCAGGGAGCTCGGGAACGCTACATTCGGAAGACGGACTAGTTAAACTCCTTCTTCATTTGGGAAGAACGGATAAAGTCAATGGAAGGGTGCCAAACAGTTCATAACGACAGGATGAGGCTGCTCCCAGAGAGATGTTGTTCTTCTGCTGCGTGATGGATCAGTCAAGGAAAAAATTCTGCCGTTGCGGACTCGGAGGTAATGTAGGCCTGAGAAGTTCAAGGCCAGCTTCGGTGAATTGGAGAAACAAAGAAATTAGAGTACGTGGGCAATGTCGGCTTGTACCTCTTGGCCAAATTTTATGTGACAAATACTTTTCTTGACCCGACCGGGGGCTTGGGGGGGAACAAGAGCTCCGCACCGAGGCCGCTCGGCTTTAAGACTTCTATTTTCGTATTGTGCTTTTCTCCCCTCCCTCTGTTTTATTTTTAATTTTTTTATTATTATTTTATTTTATTTCATTTTATTCTATTTTTTTTTCTCCGAGAAATTATTTACTTTCTCACCCTTATTTCTGGATGCTTGGCGTTACATTAATGTGTGCCGTCTTCGCTCCTGAGCGTTTGGGCTTTCCTCCCCAAAGTGATAGAACGCTAAGACGAGAGTCCATGTACTTCGTAAGTGTGCTGTTGTGGAAGCGGATCTATTACTCTTATTACTCCTCAAAATGCATGGCATTAATGGCGACCAATCGCATCAATGTACCTTTGTAGATTGGATAAAGTTATCTGAGATTTACAGGTACATTTGAAGATTATCAATCTACCAAGCCTGGGGTCACTAGCGGAGCATGAGGTACGGTACCATAATCTCAACGAGCGCAGCAACTGCTGAGTGGTACCGTCTTTTGGCATTCAGTACTTTATCACGCCAACGCCAAATTAGAATTGAAGACGTGAAGGGCCATGAATCCGCCTATATGTCGCGTACGAGACAGGCAGTCATTATATTACGATCCGAGGGCAACTCAAGTATCCTTCAGCTTAGGACTAAAGTGGTCCTCGAGCTCTCTGATACTGATGGGCCTGCTGGAACTGATAGATGAGATCCAACACCCCTACATCCGGCTCTCTATCAACCGCTGTACTACTTTCGCGGCTAAGTGCTTTGGTGGGTGAAGTCTCCCACATAGACTCGCCCAGGTCACCGCCACTCTCGTCCTCTGTCCCTTCTTTCCGAGAAGCTGTTTGATCTGTCCCGTCTTCAAAAGACCCTTCCGTAATTCCGGGGTAGAACCCTCCATGGGCAGTTCGGGATTGGCGCGTGCGATAGACGCTGCGACCCCCTGGCGCACCGATCAGCGGCTGATGGTGGGGATCAAGGAGTGCGGAAGCCATCGGTGATGGTGCGGGTATAGAAGCCCCATGACGTGACGCCCAACCCCCCGGCGGTTGTGTGCCAGGCATACGACTCCTCGGCTTATCTCGTTCGCGGCCTGGGCGAGTGGCGTGAGCATCTGTATTGAAAGGAGGAGAACTCAGGGGCGGAAATGCTGGGGGTGGGTGGAACGTGGCTCGAATTCCTGGGGGTGTATGACCGGGAATTCCTGTCTTTGGGTTTATCACGTAGTTATCAAGGAACCCGTAGTAGGATGCGGCCATCTTCCCATGCTTAGTAGAATAATAGTCTTCGCGGGCGTCTTTGTCGGCGGCCGTTCCGAGTTGGTCGGCGGTGCGCTTGAAATCAAAGACCGCAAAGGAGCAAACATATCCAAGACCGTCAACGTGGATCGTAAACTCGCGGAAGAAGTCAATGACTTGGTCACTGCAACTTGGGAGGGTGAAGAGTAGTATGAAAGGCGTCGTAATAATCCCGAGAACCTCTTCAAGAAATATCACCCACTTGAGCTTGTAAAGCTCCGAAAACTCCTGCATTACATCTGAACTGTGAAGCCGACCGCGCCAATGGTCGGGCATATAATGCGTGTATTCGATGACATTCCTCATGCCGTATTCCGGGTCGAAGACTAATTCATCCTCCGAGACCCGCCCTCTCGCGAATGCCCAGACTGCACCCAACACGCCGATATAGAACAAACCAGTCCTATCTGGGGTTAGTTCTACTCGAAATATTTCGGGGTCGATTAGCGACGCTAGCGTAAGCACAGCAGCGAGCGCGCCGGATATGAAGGCCACGGTTCTTGCAAGACGTTCCGTGATCTGCTTAGGAAACTGATCCAGATATCGGGTGGCAAAGGGATACGACATATTGACACGCTCATTGAAGAGGTGAGGAAGCTCGTTAAATTCGCGGAACTTCCATTCAGCCAATGGGGTGTACCGACGAGCGCCAATTTTGGATGGATCGCTTTTGAACTCCTGCGGAATTTCAGTTAAAACCCAACCCCAGGAAAGCTGCGAGAGAATGGGCATCTGGACTCACGAGGAAGGAGTTAAAGAAGTAGAGGACTAGTATGTAGGCTAGTACGAACGGAGCGAATATCAGGTTGATGACACCGGCGAAGACAAACCGCTGGCGCAGTTTGGTGCTTAAGATCCCCCTCCGTTGAGCTTTGAGAAACTCCTGGTTGACTTGAGTTCCATGATCAAAGACAAGGTCTATGATCACGAAATTTAAATACCACTCCAAAGTGCGCGAGTAAAAGGCGCGTCGTCCGGCAAAGGGAACTGGTAACGAGAAATTCAGCACATCCTTGTTGATAAGGGCAATGAAATAATTCTCCCTGCGCATTAAACGATTGGCAATGTCGTGAGCATCAAGACGCTTTTTCGACTGGCTCCCGAGGTATCGGCGGGTGTCAGGAGCCAAGTTTCGGGCCGTCTCTGCATGGGCATCCCGAAGGGCCATGATACGTGCTACAATATCCTGCCAGGATACGGTTTGCATATCCTGTTCGGGGATACCAAGGAGATACACATAAAAATCTCGAAGATGTGTGAGGCGGCGAAGATCGATCACAAACTGCACCACCTTCCAGATGAAGTAGAAAACAAACACCCAGAGTCCGAGGCTCCATGAAACGGACATCTTTTCAGTGCAGTGGGGAATAACGATATGTTGGAGGGTGGTCCCCGCAGAGATCTTCGAATGATCGATGCATTGAGTTAAGAACGTCAAAAAAACCGCAACAAATGTAGTCTCCCTGCATCCGGTTAGCTACGTTTACCCGAAGTAGGTTGGGTTACTCACAGAAGATGCAAGGCTCGGTCGGTCAGGATGCACCAGTATCCGCTTCCTTCGTAGTAGTTATAGACGTCCAACATAAAGTGGTCTAGATTGGATACGTTCACCCATCTCCAGGCAGCCTTGTCACGGGTTGAACTGATTTTCGTCCCCAAAGTGACACGGGGAGGCCGGTATGTCGTTGATGTTGGAAGCAGATGTTCCGCTGGGTTATTTGCCTCGTAGACCCGTGCTGCCTCAAGCGGTGGTGCAGGCCCGAAACGAGACTCGGTTGTAGCTCTTGCCTGTACCCCATGTTCCCCAGAGTCCCCCTGAGTGGTACCTGGGCTGTGGATTCCATGGGAATCATTCGGTTCCAAAAGAAGAGACTGCGGTACTTCATTTTCTTCGTCATCGTCTTGCGGTTGCCAGCGGCCGTGACTTTGGTCCCGGAAGCCAGGGTGATGAGTACCGCTTCGGCGGGCCCGTGATGCCGCAAGGAGCTCTCTATCTAGCTCGGGGCGATTGTCAGCGAGGTCTCTAACAGCTATACCCTCCAAATCGAAAGGAGCGCTGTCTCCTAAACCCTGCATATTGTCACCCTGCTCCCCTCGAGGTCCAAGGCCGTTACGGAATGGTGACATTATAGGCTGCCGTTGGTCCACGCGAGGAAGGCTCTCGGAATCCATGGGTTGTCGACAGCTCAGGAAATGCGGGAGTATCTCGACGGCTTGGTGGAATGTGAAGACGGGTGATTGAAGTTCATTCTTTGAACCTAGACACCATGAGATTAGTGGTGGGAAAATAAGTCGAGAGGTCTCCTATCTTGGCCGGCTCACATAAGTATTAGTCGAGGGGAGGTCTTCACTTAACACCCTTGGGGGTCAGATGCAGGCTGCCAGGCATAATGACATCTGAAAGACCATGAACCTGCGTTTCCGTTCTAGCAGGTACGGTAGCACAGGTCTTACGTTCGGTTTAGAAGGGAGCCCATGTGATCGACACAGTTAGAAACATGATGGATCAGGAGGGAGGCAAGTCCGGCTGCTAGTTTAGTTTAGGTGCAATACTCGGTCAAAAGCCTTGTGGTTTACCAGGGTATGAAAGAGTCACTGACGCCTAGCTACCTGGCTTTGTACTCCATCGAGTCTGGTGACGGGATACTCTAGTGTGTACATACATACATACTGTGTACAAATTCCATCGTGTTGGCCCACCTTCAATAACATGGGGGAAGCAGATGAACTCTAAAGCGATCATTCGTTTAGGTGCATATCCAACACCCTGCATTTAACTTCATAACATTGAAGTCCGAAGAAACCAAAGTTGTTTGCCGATTTCATGAAAGGGAATCAAGTCGCCCATACCCATACGTTATGGAAGACCGCCATGCCTTCTCAACACCAGCGCCCACTTCCTCTCCTTGTCAGGGACTCTTCTGCCGCCCATGACTTGAATCCGCCTGTTGATTCACCAGTCGGACCTTCACCTAGAAGCATCGGGAATCCTCTCTCATCCAAGATTAACGCTGTCCTCGCGACGTCTTTCACCGATGCCGAGTTTCGGGATGTCCTGTCTACAGTCGATCGATGTGATTTGGTAAATACTCCAGTCACACGTCGTCAACTGCGACTCCAGCTCCAACGGGAAGTCATAGAGAGCAATGGGGAGATTATCCGAGAATTCGGGCGAGTGGCCGAGGTAAGCGTCTAAACGAGGATCCGATTTATAGAACCTTTGCCCCGATTTCCTCATCATCCCGCGTTGGACCGGTATGTAACTATTCCCAACAGCAACTCCGCCAATTTGGATCCACTCTGGAGCAACTCAGCCACGTGTACCGCGAGATGAAGGTTGAAATTGTCGCGACTCACCAGCAAATTTCCCCAGTCTTGCAGGAGTCATCGGCACTTATCACCGAGAGGCAAGACGTAGAGGCTAAGGCCGACGTCCTCAACCGTTTCCGGGCCCATTTTGTGCTATCCAAGGAGGAGATAAATGCTTTGACTCTTTCCTCCGAACCGATTGACGAGGAGTTCTTCTCGGCTCTTTCCAAATCAAAAGCTATCCAGCGGGACTGCGAGCTTCTCCTGGGGTTTGAAGACCAGACCCTAGGTCTAGAGTTAATGGAGCAATCTTCAAAATATCTGAATCAGGCATTCCAGAAGCTTTACAAATGGATCCAGCGAGAATTCAAGGACGCCGGCTCAGAGACGCCTCAGATGAACCCGTCGATTAGGCGCGCTCTTCGCCTTCTTTCCGAACGACCGTCCCTATTTCAGAACTGCCTTGGGTTTTTCTCAGAGGCCCGAGAGAGAACCCTTTCGGATGCATTCCACTCCGCTCTTACCGGAGACTCTTCGGTGAAGGGGGCTCGAGACTCGGTGAAACCCATCGAAATGGTAGCCCATGACCCGCTTCGATACGTAGGTGACATGTTGGCCTGGACGCATTCGGCTACCGTTGGTGAAAAGGAATCCCTCGAGGCATTGTTCATTTCCGAGGGTGATGAGATTGCAAAAGGTCTTAAATCGGGCAGAGACCGTGAGCCCTGGGCAGTTCTACCAACGACCCATGACGCGTCAGCTGCATTCAATGCTACTGAGATATTGAAGGAATTGGTAGACCGGAATCTGACCGGTGTATCACGAATGTTACGTCAACGAATAGAGCAAGCGATTCAGGCAAACGAAGATATCATATGCGCCTATAAGCTAGCCAATCTGATAGACTTTTACCGCGTCTTGTTTTCCAAATTACTCGGGATGCAGTCTCACCTTCTCGATTGTCTTAAGGGCCTGGAGTCTGCCGCCACCCGGCAGTTCCGCTCATTGATTCGAGATCATATTGGGACTCTGCAGGGGGACCTTCAACGACTACCCCAAGACTTGGAGTTGCCCATCTTTTTTCAAGATGCCCTCGCCCAACTTACCGCCATCATGAAGACATATGATACCTCGTTGGATGAATCCTTGGATCGGGAATCTAACTTTGATCCTGTTCTTGTTGAGGCCCTGGACCCCTTCATTACCGGTTGCGAAACACTTGCAAACAGAATGACGCCTTTGTCCCAGGCCATATTTCTAATCAACTGCAAGCTCGCAGCCGTCGAAGTACTGCGGCCATTTGACTTTACGAGGGATAAAGTCAACCGGCTTCAAAATAGCGTCGCAAAGGACATGACTGTCCTTGAAGAAAGCCAGTTCTCCTTTCTTTGCAAGGGCTCCGGCGTAGAAGATATCTTTCAAGCAGTGGGAACCCTACATACCGCACCGGGGGACGGGCGAGTACTGTCCTCTCTCCCCGCCTTTCAACCCGACGCATTAAGCCAAGCTAGCAGAACCTTGGATGATTTCCTACCCTCCGCCCACATCGATGCCATCCATAATCTGAACAAACTGCAAGACTCGTCTCTCGCGAGTCGCTTAACAGAAACGGCTATAAAGAGATTTTGCGAGAGGTATGAGCAAGTTGAGGAATTGATTATCATGGCAGATACCTACGACGAGAATGACAAGCCTCGGGATGTTAAGCTTAGAGATATATTCTCACGGACTGCCGCCGAGGTCCGCGTTCTTCTGTCTTAATCCCCAAAAGCTCTCCAGAATACATACACACAACCGTCAGTCTTGTTACACTATTCTACAATATGGTTCAATATACCCGCACTATCTAGGGATGTGTTACCATAAGATTGGCCTCTTGAACCATAAGGCAAACACTTTCGACTCAACCCTTGATTCTGTAGCGATGCTCCCTATCACCAGCATCACCATGTATGGCTTGTATTGAAGCCACACACAATGCAACGGGCAAAGGAAAAGTTGTCTACTTACTGGCGAGAGGGGGAAGGGGTTTCAACCGAGTCTTTCATTTCGGGGTCAATGTGCGTGTGTGTTCGATGTTCGAAACCGAACCGGCAGTTCTTTGCGCCCCAGAAAATATATGGTGCAACGCCACATGTAGCGCCCTAAGTTGCAAGGTTGTAAATTATCCTCCGTGTTACCTTCTCTAATGGCTCTATTCCGTCGAAGACACGAAGCAAATTCTGCGCACCCGAAGGACAGGTGTGCAGGGGTAGGTTTGTAGACAGGGCAGATATAATATACACTCGAGGAATCCCAGACTCGACAATCGTACAGTAGTGCAGCCGGCTCTTTATCCTAGCAATCCTCCCTTCCTGGACATCGTTTGGCTCTCTTTAACTGGTGGAGTCATCAATATTCTTTCTCGAACCATCTCAGCTCTGCTCATTAGATTTCCTCGTTGCTCTCCTCTCAGCTTTAGCCGCCCTTTTCTCTTCGTAGGCAGTGATTCTATCCTCTAAAGAAGGAACCGGGGGTCGTTCTTCGATCGGGCACCCGGCGGGAGCGATGATATGCTTCACAACGTGTCTTTTCTGACGCGAGGATCTCCAACCGGGTGTGATAGCAACGACATCGCCCATTCTGAGGGAGGAGTTCGGATCGTGAACCAAATACTGTTGAGGATTGGAAAACCACTACGTTTTAAAGCATCAGAGTCAGCCCATTCTTCTACAACTATCGTCAAAATGTCTATAGACGAACCTTCTGAACTTGTGAATTCCACTTCCTTCCTCCGACCCGTACCTTGACAGTCTTCTGCATAACACCGGCGGAGACTACAACTCCATGTAGTTCGCGGGTAACCCGTTGGGCCGCTCGAGTAAATGGGCTAAGCATTGTTGACTCTGATTGACTTGACGTTTTCTTTGTGAGTAGCACCTAAGATCGTTGACAATTCAATGTAGCCTCGAAAGGTCAAAAACTGACATGATGGATTTTAGCCGAAGCTTTAACGAGCGACGTACTCGATGGCGTAGGAAGGGCCAGGTGAGGAGTTGGCATGTCAACGATCTCATCACGTGCCTAAACTACAAAGTGCTCCGTCAAGAAGACCGAGATTATGAACTGCCAGGTCCGAGAGCCCGCGTTTCATCTAAGCTCACTTCTTCAGACTCTGATGAAATAAACTTCTTCTTCCGTCTTGCCATTATTATCGGCCGGAAGAAGTGCCCTTCACTGCATCCCTGAGTCAACACTTAACAGAAAACAAAATATTTAAATTCTCGTGAGCAAAGATGACGCCCAGAACCTGAAGCTATCACTGCTGTGATATTCCCGTCCAATCTATATACAAATTATAGCCACCTCTGCCGACGATGCTCCCAACTACGTCTTATCACTTGGGCCATGGAACTCTTCAACAACATACGCCCGCCGAAGTCTAGCACCTGCTTGTTTCGAATTCATTTCAAGCAACAAACGACCTCTTCGCAAAACGGGCCAGCCGATTGTTCTACTCGGTTGTTAGTCACTGGAGGAAAAAAGGAGATCTTTTTGAGCTTAGTGGCAGACTTACTCCTTGTGATTGTTGGGCAAAGCGCTCAGCTTGCTCCCTCAAAGCTTCAGCAGTCACTCCTTGGCCCTGTTGCTGGTTATTCCCCTGTCCCTGCTGCTGCTGCTGCTGGCTGTTATTGTTCCCCTGCTGCTGCTGGTTGTCCCCCTGTCCCTGCTGCTGCTGGTTATTGTTGTTGTTTCCCTGCTGCTGCTGCTGGTTGTCCCCCTGTCCCTGCTGCTGCTGGTTATTGTTGTTGTTTCCCTGCTGCTGCTGCTGGTTGTTATTTCCCTGCTGCTGCTGCTGTTGCTGGTTGTTGTTTCCCTGCTGTCCCTGGTTGTTGTTGTTGTTTCCCTGCTGTCCCTGGTTGTTGTTGTTGTTGTTTCCCTGCTGCTGCTGCTGCTGCTGGTTGTTGTTGTTGTTGTTGTTGTTGTTGTTGTCGTTGTTATTGTTGTTATTGTTATTGTCGTTGTTGTTATCATCAGCGTTGTCTTGGTTATCATCCTGAGCGGCATCATCGGCATTGGGGTCAATGGCACCCGGGCCTAGATCTACAGCCTGCTGTGCCTGCTCGGCGGCGTCAATGCCACCTGCGCCGTTGTTGGCCGCGTCATTGACGTCAAAATCATCGCCAACAACGACGAACTTGGTGCAGTCATCCTGAGCCCCGCGCTGTGCGACTGGCATGAGAACCGGTTGATGGTTGGAGGCCGAGACAAGAGTGCAAACCCGGTAGTTACCCGGGGGGAGCCCATCGTTAACAGTAGCAGCAAGAAGACCTTGTCCATTACCAGCATCGTTAATACCTTTGAAGAAGGCGAACTGGGTGGGGTCTGGCGGGGTGGTGGGATTCAGAGTCGCTCCTAGGTCCTGAACAGTGACGTGGGTATGTCCAACAATCACGCCTTGGTTGTTGAGGAACTGGGGAACGGCGTAGTAGGTCGCAAACGCGTTCGTGAACGAGCCCGCCTCAAAGTTAAGCATCTGAACTTGGATGTTGAAAGTCTGACCCGATTGAATGACATCGCCATTCTTAGGGTTGACGATAATGGCGGAAATCATCTTATCCTTCGCAGGGATATCACCGTGGGCTAGAGAGCTAGGTTTAGTGCCACGGGCCGAGAACGGGATGCGCGGAACTACTGGGTTGACTTACGGATGCCATTGCAGGAACCAGTCGTGATTTGGAGCCCGTTTGTAAGTTCTTTCCCGGCACAGAAGTTGATGAAGTTGTTAACCGATGTCAGAGACGGGACCTGTTCGTCGCTGGCGCCAATAGCATCGGTTCCATCAAACTGGGAGCCGAGTTGAATGGCGTTGTCCAGCAATGTAAGTGAGTCAGCGCCCTGGAGGTTGAGGTTCTGGGCCAAAACCGCCGTAGCAAGCGCAGAGGCGCCGAGAAGGGTTCGGGACAGCATAATGTCAGCGGGATAGGTTCAAAGCGATCGAATAGAAAGGGAAGGAGGATGAGGATACAGCTCCCCGAGCCGTAGGAAACAGAAGACTCGTAAAGAACGACAGGCCGCTATGGTGTAAAAATTAAGACAAATATAAACAGACTCACGGTCAACGTGATCTTATTTCGACCAGCAAAAAGGAAAAACGACAAAAAGAATGTGGTGAGGGGGGAAGAGAAGAACGGAGGTCGTATGGGGGGGGTTTGGGACGGGAGGATTATTTGAGGAGTCCAGCACTTCACACACTCCTCGGCATGATTGTAAATGAGGTAGAAGGAATATGGATACGGAGATCTTCCCATAGCGAGGAAATGGCGATCCCGCCGTCGCATGGTGGTGTTGAAACTAGATGTGACAAGCGCCTCGTCACATCGACACAAAAAGGTG
>Ga0164243_10008854_pt1 | contig 14773 bp, 12 predicted proteins | sample OricompcompostOP_FD_108781 | JGI IMG/M metagenome (GOLD analysis project Ga0164243, IMG submission 108781) | Organic Plus compost microbial communities from Emeryville, California, USA - Original compost - Organic plus compost (OP) | ecosystem: Engineered > Solid waste > Mixed feedstock >... | reverse complement strand
GGCTGGTCGCTGTCGACCGAGCAGGTCGCTAAGCTGGACGCGGCGAGCCACGAGACGCCGATCTATCCCTATTGGCACCAGAAGGGGTTCGACTCGCGCAATCCCAAGCCGACCACCTGGTGAGGGTGGGGCCGCGCGGGCAACGCTGCTGCGCCCTGGCGGCCCCTGTTCTTGCTCTCGAAGCCCGGAACGGCTTCGAGCCGCTGTCACACTGCCTGCGGATCAGAAATTGGCACGCAACGTCACGTTGCCGCCGTGCTCGGTGACGTGCTCGCCGAAGCGGCCGTCATAGCCGATGCGCATGTCGAAGCTCTCGCCGTCCAGAACATCGATACCCGCCGAGACCTCGCCCAGCCACTGGTCGATCGGTGTCGTCACCGTGAAACCGTCAACCCGGAAGGGGTTGTATGGGCGCAGCCCCGAGCCGACCGCGTGGTGGCGGGAGCCACACACACCCGGTAATCGCAGCCTCGACCTCCGGAAGGTCCTCAATCCACGGATTTGCGGCAGAATCCATGGCGCGCCGGGCAGCCCGGCCACCCCGAGCGTTTCACGAAAGTGTGATTGCATGTCGCGCCGGCGCCATGAAACGCGGATTTTCGAGATGCCCGGCCTTTTCGGACCGGCCAAGAAAGCTGTATACTGAGAATATTGCGGAGCCGCGCGATTTTCTCTGCAAAAGAATGGCTGATTGAGTTCCGCCAATGAGCGCAGAATAAGGCTTTTCCGCAGACAAAGGGAATGGCGCGGCACCAAGATTTTGTGCCAACCGGGCCGCCGTGAGCATGCGAATCAACTCGACATTCGCGCCAGCAGAAAACGTCAAAATCCCATAGCGACATGGTCGCCGACAGATCGGAAAACGAACACACCCGCCGACGCCGTACAGCGATAAATAATGTGTTGTTTACTAATCCGATTCATAGACTCGTGCCCAAGGGGAAAGAATCGCGTCGGCACAGGCAGTTACGAGTATCGGATCATAGGAGTTAGCCTGCCCCGCGGTTCGTTGAGGCTCTGCCTTTCCATAGGCAGAGAATTGGCGGGGGAGAATAAATGAGCTCTAAGAGTCGAGCCATAATTGGGCTCGAAGGCGCACTTGGCGTGCGCGAGGCCAAGAGCACAAAGCAGCGTCTCGAACAGGCGATCGCGGCATCCACGGCGATCGAGATCGACGTCAGCAATTTGAGCGGCATCGACATCGCCACGCTCCAGCTTCTGATATCCGCTCGCCGGAGCGCGGAAAAGCTTGGCAAGACGCTGACGATTTCCGGCGAATCAAAAATCTTCGAGGAATTCCTCGTTCAATCGGGACTGATGCCACCGGGCGGTGAACACCGCGCCGGTGATTGCGACTTCGCGCTCGGTGCAAAGCGCGCAGAAAGGGATGCGGCATGAGCAAGACAATTCTCACGATCGACGATTCTGCTTCGATCAGGCAGATGGTCACTCTCACGCTTTCGGGCGCGGGCTATCGCGTCATCGAAGCGGTCGACGGCGCCGACGGCTTTTCAAAAGCGACCAGCAATAAGGTCGACGCCGTCATCACCGACCTCAACATGCCCGTGATGACCGGCATCGAGTTCATCCGCAAGTTTCGCGCACATCCTTCGAGCGCCGGCGTGCCGGTCGTCTTCCTGACCACTGAATCCGACGAGGCGATGAAGGCCGAGGCCAAGGCCGCAGGCGCCACCGGCTGGATCGTCAAGCCGTTCAAGCAGGATCAGCTGCTCGCCGTCGTCAAGAAGATTGCAGGCGCATGATGACGACGGATCCGAGCGAGACCTTCCGCCAGGAGGCACGCGAGCTGCTCGAGACGCTCGAGCAGGTGCTGCTTGACCTTGGCGACAAGCCGGACGACCGCGAGCTGGTCGACGGCGCCTTCCGCGCGCTGCACACGCTCAAAGGTTCGGGGGCCATGTTTGGCTTCGACGAGGTCGCCGATTTCGTCCACGAGTTCGAAACCGCCTTCGATCAGGTGCGCAAGGGCATTGCCGGCATCAGCCCGGCGCTGATCTCGGTCGCGCTCGCGGCCAAGGACCACGTGGCCAAGCTCATCGCCGAGCCCGGCCAGCACGCCGCTGGTGGCGCGCCGATCCTGGCGGAGCTGAGAATGATCGTCTCAACTGACGGCTCCGCCGCAAGCGCCGCCGCTCCTGCTGCAACATCTGCCACCGCCGCCGGCACGGCGCAAACGTGGCGGGTTCGGTTCTACCTGCCGGACGACGCGCTGATGCTCGGCACCAATCCGGTGCTGCTGCTCGACGAGCTGCGCGGCCTCGGCGACTGCACGGTCACGGCTCTGATCGACCGCGTGCCGCCGCTCGAGGACATCGACCCGGAAGCATCCTATCTCGGGTGGGACGTCCTCATCACCACCACGCACCCGCGCGACGTGATTGACGACGTCTTCATCTTCCTGCGCGACGGCATGGAGCTGACGATCGAGCCCTTCGAAGCTCAAGCGGCAGTGGCCGCCACGATCAACGCCCCCTCGGCCGGCGCTGGCACGCTCGCTGCTCCGACTGACGATCGGGCCGCCGCGAAGAAGCCCGCTCCGGAAGGCAAGGCCTCGGCCGACTCGAAGTCCGGCTCATCCCTGCGCGTTCCGGCGGAGCGGCTCGACGAGCTGATGGACCGCGTCGGCGAGCTCGTCATTGCCCAGGCGCGCCTGTCCCAGCTCGCTGCGGCCAGCGACGACCTGAACCTCAAATCGATTGCCGAGGAGATCGAGCGGCTCGCATCCGGATTGCGCGACACGACGATGGGCATTCGCATGGTGCCGATCGGAACCCTGTTCGGCCGCTTCCGCCGCCTGGTCCACGATCTTTCCGGCGAGCTCGGCAAGGAGATCGAATTCCTCACCTCGGGCGAGGAGACGGAGCTCGACAAGACGGTCATCGAAAAGCTCGCGGATCCGCTGGTCCACGTCATCCGCAACGCGGTCGACCATGGTCTCGAGAGCGCAGACCGGCGCTCCGCCGCCGGCAAGCCTGCCCGCGGCAGGGTACGACTCGCTGCGATCCATGCAGGCGCTGAAGTCGCGATCTCGATCAGCGATGACGGCGCCGGCCTCGATGTCGAGCGCATTCGCGCCAAGGCGGAAGAGAACGGTCTGATCCCGCCCGACGCCAAGCTCGCCGACCAGGAGCTCTATCAGCTCATCTTCCACCCCGGCTTTTCGACGGCGAAGGAAATCACCTCGCTTTCGGGACGCGGCGTCGGCATGGACGTCGTCAAGCGCACCATCGACGCCCTGCGCGGCTCGATCGACGTGACGTCGAAGGCGGGCGCGGGAACGACCGTCACGCTTCGCCTGCCACTGACGCTCGCCATCATCGATGGCATGCTCGTGCGCGTCGGCAAGGGCCGCTACACCATCCCGCTCTCGGCCGTCGAGGAATGCGTCGAGCTTCCCGCCACCACGGCAGCGTCGGCCAAGGGCCGCAACTTCCTCAACATCCGCGGATCCCTCGTGCCGTATCTGCGGTTGCGCGAGCTGTTCAAGACGCAGGCCCCTGCCGACCTCCATCAGAAGGTCGTCATCGTCTCGGCCGGCGAGCATCGCATTGGCCTGGTCGTCGATCAGATCCTCGGCAACAACCAAACCGTCATCAAGTCGCTGTCGAAGCTGCACGCTGACGTCGGCAACTTCTCCGGTGCCACCATCCTAGGTGACGGCACCGTGGCGCTGATCCTCGACGTCGCACATCTCGTGCGCTTCGGCCAGGGCTTCGAGGACAGCCTCAGGAATTCAGACGCAGGGAGGGCCGCATGAGCGAGGCAGCCACCACCACGGGGGGCGGCGCGCGCAAGCCCGGAGCCACCATGCAGGCCCTGACGCTCGGCCTCCAGGACGAGGTCTTCGCCATCGAGGCAACGAGCGTGCGCGAGATTCTCGACATGGTGCCGGTAACCGAGGTGCCGAACGCACGGCCCTTCGTCGGCGGGCTCATCAACGTGCGCGGGCGGGTTGTTCCGCTCGCCGATCTGAGAGTGATGTTCGGCATGGACCGGCCGCCGCCCGGACGCGACACGCGCATCGTCGTCATCGAGATCGACCTCGATGGCGAAGCCACGATCGCAGCCATTCTCGCCGATCGCGTGCACGACGTCACTGACATCGAGGCGGCTTCCATCGAGGAAGCGCCCAAGGTCGGCATGCGCTGGCACCCTGAGTACGTACGCGGCATCGCCAAGCGCGGCGAGGATTTCATCATCATCCCCGACATGGGGCGGATATTCGGAGCGGAAGGGGGCGTGGCCCGCACCCAGGAATCTAAGGAAGGCATCCTTTCATGAGACTCACTATCAAAACCAAGTTGGCGGCGACGTTTGCCGTCATTGTCGTGATCTCCGCCGCGAGCATGTTCGTGGCGCTTCAGAATCTCGACAAGCTCAACGACGAGCTGCAGACCATCGTCAATGTTCGGGCGCAGAACACGATGACGATGCAGCGCGTTCAGTGGAATCTTGAGCGAGCCAGCAACAACCTGCGGGCCGTGATCATCAGCACCGATCCATCTGAGATGGAGAAGAGGGCAAGCGAGATCGCCTCCACGAACGCCGAGATCGACCGTCTGATCGCCGAGCTCGAAGGCAATACTGCCGACGACGAGATCCGTACCAAACTCCCGGAATTCAAAGCCAAGTTGGCGGATTATCGCGTTGAAGTCGCCAAGGTAATTAAAGTTTCCCAGCTAAACACCGACTCCCATGCCCTGACCGTATCCTCGACGGAAGGCAGCGCTGCGTGGGGTAAGGTCGAGGAGGTGATGGGCTCACTTACCAAGGCGCTCTCCGACCGAGTCAACTCCGGCGACCGCTCGGCCTTCCCGGCCTTCAAAGCCGCGTCGGAAGCATTCATGACCATCGCCGACGTTTTCCGCCAGCAGCGGAACGTGCTGCTCGCCTCGGATGATCCGAAGCTGCAGGAGAAATGGCACGCGGATTACCAGTCCGGCGCGAAGGCGGTGAACGAGCTGTTCACCAAACTTCAGCCCGTCATCCCCGCCAGCGAGGCCGAACTGCTTGCTAAGGCCAAGAGCACCTACGAAGGGCTCGTCGCCGCCATGGACAAGGCCGTTGGCATCAGCATTCAGCATAGCGACTACACTGCCAAGCAGGAGGCCGATGCTGCCGCGGTTATCCGCAGTGAGGCAAATGCCGCCCTCGACATCATGATGGAGCGCATCCGTGGGCTTCTGACCACCGCTAAAGATGACGCGGATACCCTCTACAGCAATTCGGTGACGCTGCTCATCAGTCTGCTCGTCGGCTCGGCGCTGATCGCAATCGTGGCCGCTCTTTGGATGATCATTTCAATGTCTAGGGCGCTATCGTCGGCGCTCGGTCTGGCTAACGCCGTTGCCGGTGGCGATCTCAATGCCACTGCCACGGTAAAGTCTAACGACGAGATCAAGGACCTTGTCGATGCCCTGAACCTGATGACGTCCAAACTCAAGGAAGTCATCGGCGAAGTCAGCACCGCGACGCGCAATGTGGCCTCGGGCAGCCAGGAGCTGTCGGCCGCCTCCGAGCAGCTGAGCCAGGGCGCCGTCGAGCAGTCCTCGTCGACGGAGGAAGCCTCCTCGTCGGTCGAGCAGATGGCCGCCAACATCAAGCAGAACGCCGACAACTCCGCGCAGACGGAAGCCATCGCCCGCCAGGCGGCCATTGACGCCAGGTCGTCGGGTCAGGCCGTCGGCGAAGCCGTCAAGGCCATGGAGACGATCGCCGAGAAGATCCTGATCGTTCAGGAAATCGCACGGCAGACCGACCTTCTCGCCCTCAATGCCGCCGTCGAAGCGGCCCGCGCAGGCGAGCATGGTCGCGGCTTCGCGGTCGTCGCCTCCGAGGTGCGCAAGCTCGCCGAGCGCAGCCAGGCAGCCGCGCAGGAGATCGCAGGTCTCTCGGGCGACACCGTAAAGGCAGCCCAGTCGGCCGGTGAGATGCTCTCCAAGCTCGTGCCCGATATCCAGAAGACGGCGGAGCTGGTTGCCGAGATCTCGGCGGCCTCCAACGAGCAGAACGCCGGTGCGAGCCAGATCAACGCGGCCATCCAGCAGCTCGACAAGGTCACTCAGCAGAACACCTCCGCTGCCGAGGAGATGTCCTCGACCGCCGAGGAGCTGGCGACGCAGGCCGAACAGCTCCAGGCCTCGATCAGCTACTTCCGGCTGAACGAGACTGCAGGATCGGAAGCGAAGGCCACCAAGCGGACTGCGCGCGCCCAGAGCGGCAGCTCCCACAAGAACGGCGTCGCCGAGCTCCAGGCGAAGGTTGCAGCCGCAGCTCCGACGCTGAGCAAGACCAAGCACGGCGGCAAGGCCAAAGGCGGCTTTGCCTTCGACATGGACGACGGCGAGGACGCACTCGACGCCGAGTTCAAGCGTCAGGGCGCCGCCTGAGGGAGAGGCCGATGAGCGACATGGCTCAATACGTGACCCTCGGCATCGCGAGCGATCTGCTCGCGGTGCCGGTGGAGCGGGTCCAGGAGATTCTCGAGGTGCAGCCGATCTCCCGGCTGCCACACGCCCCCGCGTATCTCCTGGGCATGATCGACGTGCGCGGCCAGGGCGTCGCCGTCATCGACCTGCGTCTCAAGCTCGGCCTCGAGCCGACGGCGGACACGGAGAACACGCGGATCGTCGTCCTCAACGCCAGCGTGGCCGGGCGTGATTCGACGTTCGGCCTCAAGACCGACCGCGTATTCGAGGTAACGGTCCTGGACGACAGCTCGCTCGAGCCGCCTCCGGAGATCGGCGTCAAGTGGCGATCCGAGTTCATCGCCGGAATCGGCCGCCGCAACGGTGCTTTCGTGACCGTCCTCGATCTCGGCCAGCTGTTCGCCACAGGCGAGATCGCTTCGCTGATGACGCCGGCCGCGCCGGGGGGCAAGGCCGCTTGACCACAGCAGCCTCAGCCTCCCTGACGCGTCCGCATCCGCCGGGCCTCACAGCTCGGCATCAACAAGGGCGGCCGTTTGGCCCACAGCAAGCAGGACTACCCGTGGCGCACGCTTCGCTTCTCGACGATCCGGCACCGGAGGCATCCGCGCCTGATCGTCTGACCAACAGGGACTTCGCCCGCATCGCGGCGCTTGTCAGCGGTGAGGCCGGCATCAAGCTGCCGCCGGCGAAGCAGCTCATGGTCGAGGGCCGCCTGCGCAAGCGCATGCGGCGTCTGGGGTTCGCAAACCTCACGCAGTACTGCCGTTTCCTATTTGATGAGGACGGGCTTGCCAGTGAGCGCGTCCATCTCATCGACGCGGTGACCACGAACAAGACCGACTTCTTCCGCGAGCCCGAGCACTTCGTCAGTCTCGAAAGAACGATGCTCCCGGAGCTCCTGGGTCAGCGCCGCCCGGGCACCAAGTCGAAGCTCAAGCTGTGGAGCGCCGCAAGCTCGAACGGAGCGGAGGCCTATACGATCGCCATGGTAATGGCCGACCTCGCCGCGAAGGGCGATTTCCAGTTTGCCATCCTGGGGACCGACATCTCGACACAGATGCTGGCGGCTGCCGAGCGCGCCGTCTACCCGGTCGAGATGATTGCCCCGGTGCCGCCGGAAAAGCAGCAACGGTATGTGCTGCGCGGGCGCAACCCGCGCACTCACAGGGAAGTGCGCATCGTCCCGGAGCTGAGGTCGCGGGTGCGCTTCCAGAGGCTCAACCTGATCGACGAAACCTATCCGGTCGACCGCGATGTGGACGTCATCTTCCTGCGCAACGTCCTCATCTACTTCGACCGGCCGACCCAAGAGGCCGTCGTCCGCCGGCTCGTCGGGCATCTGCGCCCCGGTGGTTTCCTTATCCTCGGCCACTCCGAATCGATGATCGGCACCAACCTCCGGCTATCGCAAAGATCGCCCGGCATCTTTCAAAATGCATGAGCGATGGTGAGCAGCATGACCGAACCAGCAGTGACTGATGCATCGGGAAAGATCCGGGTCTTGATCGTCGACGACTCCGCCGCCGTTCGGAAGGTCATGACCGAAATCATTTCGAGCGCGCCCGATCTCGAGGTGATGGCGACGGCCTCCGACCCGTTCGTGGCGGCCGAGCGCATGCGCCACGAGATCCCCGACGTCATCTTCCTTGACATAGAGATGCCGCGCATGGACGGACTGACGTTCCTGCGCAAGATCATGGCGCAGCGACCGATCCCCGTCGTCATCTGCTCGACCCTCACCGAAGAAGGCTCGCAGTCCTTCATGCAGGCGCTCGAAGCGGGCGCCGTCGACGTCATCACCAAGCCCCGTGTCGACACGGCCCAGGCGCTCGCCCAATCGCGCATGCACATCTGCGATGTGGCGCGCGCGGCCGCGCACGCCCGCGTCAGCAACCGCCGACGTCGCCCGGCCGCACCGGTGAAGGTTGAGAAAAAGTTGACGGCGGACGCCGTCATCCCGCCCACGCATCTGCGGCCCAGCGGCATTGTCACCGACAGCATCGTCTGCATCGGCGCTTCGACGGGTGGCACGGAGGCACTGAGGGTCGTCCTCACCGCCCTGCAGCCAAGCTGCCCAGGCATCGTCATCGTTCAACACATGCCGGAGGGGTTCACGGCGGCTTTCGCTCGCCGCCTCGACAGCATCTGTGCGATCGCCGTTAAGGAAGCGGAAGCCGGTGATCCGGTAATCCCTGGCCAGGCTCTGATTGCACCGGGCAATCGGCACGTGGCGCTGGAGCGCATCGGCAAGCACTACCGGATCGCCATCAAGGATGGTCCGCACGTGTCGCGCCACCGCCCTTCCGTCGACGTGCTCTTCCGTTCCGCGGCGCAATCGGCGGGTGCAAATGCCCTTGGAGTCCTGCTCACGGGCATGGGCGACGACGGCGCTCATGGCCTTTTGGAGATGCGAACGGCCGGCGCCAGAACCATTGCCCAGGACGAAGCGAGTTGCGTTGTCTTCGGCATGCCCAAGGAAGCCATCGAATTGGGGGCCGCCGACAAGGTAATGGCCCTCCACCGCATCGCAGGTGAAATCATGGAGGGCTCCCGGCGGAGGCCGGCGGCACGCGTATCGTGAGTAGCAGAAATCTCGCCGTAGCTCTTGATCCGAACGAGGCTGACTTCATAGCCAGGCTCGATGCCCTTGTGCATCGGCTGGCCGAGCCGCGCCATGCGATCGAGCAGACGTTCCTGGACATGGGTGAGCGGCTGATCAGCTGCGCGAGCCTGCTGCGCGAGATTTCAGCCGCGCATGAGGGGCTGCCAGCGGAGCTTGAGAGCGCCGAGTTCACCGCCGCGGCTGAGATCTTGGCGGCGATACGCGAGCGGGTCGCGCAAATGGCGCTCGCCCATTCCGACGAGCAGGACGACATCATCCAGCTCACGCGCATGGCGTCGAGCGTCAAGAAGCCCTTGCGCGATCTGAGCGAAGCCGTGCGGGCCATTCGCTTCGTGGCTGTCAATGCGCGCGTCGTGGCCGCCGGCATCAGCAGCGAGCAGTCGACCTTCAGCGGCTCGACCAACGATATGATGGACCTCGGCCGCAGCGTGGAAAGCGCGGTGAGTGAGTTCTCCGGCTCATTCGGCCGGCTCAACTCGAGCCTGTTGACCGCCCGTTCAGCCAATGCGTCGTTCACCAACAAGCACGGCGCCACGATGCACTATGTATCGGACCGGCTTGGCCAACACCTTGACGTCGTCGCGCAGCACCGCGCCCGCGCGGCGGAAAAGGCTGAGGAGAACGCCCAGTCGATCGCCCGCATCAGCGGCCGCGTGGCCGAGGCCGTATCTGCCCTGCAGATCGGTGACATTACGCGCCAGCGCGTGGAGCACATCGAGCAAGGCCTGACGGCACTCAGCGACTATCTGGCCGTCGCTGATGCGGCGGCACGTGCGATCACCATTGACGCCACCTGCCGCCTGCAGGTCGCGCAACTCGACGATGCGATCGTCAATTTCGACGAGCAGGTTGCTGACCTCGCTGACACTCTCGGCCGGCTGGCCGTGGATACGGCGGCAGTTCTTCGCGAGAACGGCGAAGAAGCCGCCAACCTCTTCTCGAAGGGCGGCACCGCCCTGGCGGCCCTCATCGACGATCTTCACGACATCTGCGTGCTGTTCAATGACTTCGAGAAGACGCGCGCCGGGCTGCAGAAGATCGCCGCCGAGGTGGCGCGGTCGGTGAGCGCCATGGTCAACGTGATGGCGGACCATCTCGATACCATCCGCGAAATCGAGCAGCGTATCCGCATGCTCAGCCTCAACACCGTCATCCAGTGCACGCGCTTGGGCGAGCAGGGCGATCCGCTCATGGTGGTCGCCCAGAGCCTGCGCTCGCTCGCCGGCGACACCGTCACGGCAGCCGAAACGATAATGAGCGAGTTGGGTGAGGTCGACGGCCTTGCCCGGCGGCTGATCGAACGGCGCAGCACCAATTCAGAAGGCTCCGTCAGCCCGCAGCAAGACGCGCGCGAAGCCATTGCTCTTTTCGAGACCGTGATCAGCCGCATGCGCGAGTGCGTCGGCACCATGAGCACGGCCGGACCTCAGGCGGTCAGCCTACTCGAAACGACGTTGAGGAGCGTTTCGGGCCGCCGGGATTTTGCCGACGTCTGGCGTTCGGTTCACTCGGATCTAGAGCATCTGGCTCCGGCGCGTTCTCAGCCAATCGACGTCGATGGCATCGACCCTGACCTCATTGCCGGCATGCGCGCGCGCTATACCATGGACAGCGAAAGGCTGCTGCACGACCGCCTGCTCGGCGTAACGGCTGAGCCCGCGATCGCTGCTCCTGCGGAAGAGGCCGAAGCAAGCCTCGACGACATCTTCTTCTGAGCGCGCGAGTTCGCCAGAGCCACGGAGATAACCTGTGGCCCAAAATCGCCAGGTCACTTGCGCCGGCCGCACAGAACGGCAACCTGAAGCGAATAACTGCCTGATCTACCAAAGTATTTATGTTGATCTAATTCACCGCCTTGCGGCCCTTCGCACGGAGGAGTAGGCCAATGCGCCCTACTCTCGTCGAATACGTCTCAAAACGCAGCTCGGCGCACCAATATATCAATGCGGCATCAAGGGGCCCCAGAGGGCCATTACCATGTCATTGATCAAGCATTCGACGGTCGAGCGCCCGGATTGTCGCGGCATTTTCGACGAGGCGGAGCTCGACATCGCGGCCTACCTCCGCGAGGAGGCTGATGATACTGACGGCCCGCGCCTCGACCTGCGCAAGCAAGGCTTCATCGCGCTGACCATCGGCGCCGTCGGGGTTGTCTACGGCGACATCGGCACCTCCCCGCTTTACGCCTTCCGCGAGGCGCTGCGCCCGGTCGTCGCCGACGGGCTCGCCCGTGGCGAGGTCCTGGGGCTGCTGTCGCTGTTGATCTGGACCCTCCTCCTCATCGTCACGGTCAAATACGTCATCTTCCTTTTGCGCGCCGACAACAACGGCGAGGGCGGCGTGCTCGCGCTCTACACCCTCGCCCGCCTCGCCAGCGGCCGTCGCTCAATTCCCGTCCTCGCCCTCGCCATCGCCGGCGCCGCGCTGTTTGCCGGCGACGCCATGATCACGCCGGCGATCTCGGTGCTGTCCGCCGTCGAGGGCGCCGGAATCCTGTTCCCGCAACTCGGCCATTGGGTAGTGCCGGCGACCGTCGGTATCCTCGTCGCCCTGTTCAGCGTACAGCAGCGCGGCACCGCGGCCATCGCCGGTGCCTTCGGCCCCATCACGGTTCTCTGGTTTTTGGTGCTGGCCCTGCTGGGCATCTGGCACATCGCCGACGATCCCGGCGTGCTCGCGTCCCTCAACCCGGTGTGGGCCGTCTACTTCATCGCTGAGCATCAGATCGTCGCCTTCATCGTGCTCGGCGCCGTGTTCCTCGCCGTCACCGGCGCCGAGGCGCTCTATGCCGATTTGGGCCACTTCGGCCGCAAGCCGATCACCATCGCCTGGCTCGTGCTGATCTTCCCGGCGCTCGTGCTCAACTACATGGGCCAGGGCGCGCTCGTGCTGTCCGATCCCACCGCGCTCGACAATCCCTTCTTCCGCATGGCGCCCGAGCCGCTGCTGCCGGCCCTCGTGGCGCTGGCGACCGTCGCGACCGTGATCGCAGCGCAGGCGGTGATCTCCGGTGCCTATTCAATGGCCCGCGCGGCGACCCAGCTTGGCCTTTGTCCGCGCATGACCATCCATCACACCTCTCACGACCAGCGCGGCCAGATCTACATCGCCGCCGTCAACTGGGCCCTGCTCGTTGCCGTCACCTATCTGGTCGTGAGTTTCGAGACTTCCGAGGCCCTGGCCTCCGCTTATGGCATCGCCGTCACCGGCACCATGATCGTCACCACAGCGCTCGCCGTCATCTACATCAGCAGGATCGGCGTGCCGCTCTCGGCGGCAATCCTCATGGCCCTGCCGATCGGCGCGGTGGAGTTGGCGTTCCTGGCATCGAACCTCACCAAAATCACCCACGGCGGTTACATCCCGATCATCGTCGCCCTCGTCGCCGGAACCGCCATGTGGGCCTGGTGGCGCGGCTCGCAGATCATCCGCATGAAGATCCACAAGCGTCTCATCAGCCTCGAAAGCTTCGCCCGCTCGATCGCCGGATCGGTCGCCAAGGGCACCGTCGACCTCGTCCCCGGCACTGCGTTCTTCCTGACCCCCGACCCCGACGTCGTACCTTCGGCGCTGCTGCACAACCTGAAGCACAACCACGTGCTGCACGAGCAGACCGTGCTCCTGACGATCGAGACCCTGCGCGTGCCCTACGCCGCGCTCGAGGAGCGCGCGCAATGGCAGCCGCTCGACGGTCAGCTGTCGCGGTTGACCCTGCGCTTCGGCTATATGGAAACGCCGAACGTCGCCCATGCCATGGTCCACGCGCGCAAGGCCGGCCTCAAGTTCGATGTGATGCGCTCGAGCTTCTTCATCGGTCGCCGCCGTCCGGTGGTCACCGGCCATCGTGCCACGACCCGCATCCTCGACCGGCTCTACGCGCTGCTCTACCGCTTCTCGGCCGATCCGTCGGACTTCTACCACCTGCCGCGAGATCGCGTCGTGGAGCTGGGCGAGCGCGTCGCCGTCTGAGCCAGCGCCCAGCACCGCGCTCGCTCGCATTTCACTCGCGAAGGAATTACAGCGGCCGCCGGTAGGTCTCGACCCGCTTGAGCCAACCCTGCTGCCAACGCTGGTCGGGCGGGTTGTTGGCGATGCGGCGCTTGAGCGTGTCGCGCGCCGCGTTGGCGAATGCCGAGAGCACCTCCTTGCGATCAAGGGAGTCCCCCTTCATCGTCAGCAGCACGTCCTTGAGCCCCCAGCCTTCGGGCTCACCGGTCTTGCGGCTCGGGAAGTGCTCGGTTTCCCCGACTCCCTCACCCTTGAAGTTGATGTAGTCGATCAGCGGATAGAGATCGGGCGACACAGCCACGACGCGGTTGAACTGCTGCGCAACGTGCTCGCGATCCTTGGGGTCGGGAAGCTTGGCCTGGATCATCGGCAGCGCGCCCTTTAGGCGCTCGGCGAGATAAGCCGCCTGCAGGTCGACCGTATCGAGCAGGAATCGGCGCAGGCTCACCATCTTCGGAGAATGGAAGTCGCGCATGAATTCACGCCGCGTCTTCCAGGGCGACGGCGGCACCGGTGACTTGTCGAGCCATGCCGGAGGCTTGGCGCCCTTGCTGCGCAGGAACTCGAACATCGCCGGGAAGCTCTCGCGGAACGGCGTTTGAAGCCCCTCCGGAAACCAGATGAAGTGGCCGATGCCGAGCGACGGGAAGTCCTCAGTCGCGTTCCAGGAGGTGACGCCCTCGCGGCTGCCGCCAGTCTCGTTAAGCCACACCTGCCGGCCGACCTTGTCGGCAAGCTCCGGGCTGAGCTCAAGCGCGCGCATGGGCGCGCCTCCCGGCTGCTCGGCGACTGGCGGCGGAGGCTGCCGGCCGAGGGCAGGAACACTCACGGCGGCAAGACAAATCGAGGCGATGAAGCATTTGAGATGGGGCAAGACGTCCTCTTCTTGCTCGTCTTCGTCGGATGCAGTTTTGCATCGTTGATTTGTTGGGCATGGGCATGGCAACGCGGCGATTTGCGCCCGGCCGAGATCCCTTTGCAAAGCGCGTTAGCAGCGATTGTTGACCCATGCAACCGCACCAGCCAATTTGCCTCGCCGGAGATTATCGTCGCGTTTACGCGCTGCGCACCTTTATGCAGCGGCCGGCCTTTTGGCAGGCGGCGCCATGAACTCGGGCGAAACCGGCTCCTGGATCGCGCGCTTCAGGATCCTGTCGATGTCGCGCTTGCTCTCCTCGTCGATGCTCCAGCCATGACCTCGTCGACGGGATCGAGCTGGCTCGGACGCCTCGCGCCCCACAGTGCGATGGTGGGCCCTTGGTCGAGCACCCAGCGCACGGCGAGCGCCAACACCGACTTGCCGAAACGCTCCTGCGCCAACGCCTGCAGCTGCGCTACCGCGGCAAGGTATTGCTGAAACCGCGGCGGCTGAAACTTCGGATCGGCCTTGCGCAGATCGTCACCGGCGAACGCCGTATCGGACGTCATCTTGCCGCTGAGCAGGCCGCGGCACAGCGCGCCGTAGCTCAGGACCGCGAGCCCCGTGCGCATCGCGTAGGGCAGCACATCGGCTTCGATCTCGCGCTCGAACAGGTTATACGGCGGCTGCACGGCATCGAGCCGCGCCGCGGCACGAAACTGATCCATCTGCTCGGGCGAGAAATTGCTGACGCCGTTGGCGCGCACTTTGCCCTCCCGCCGCAGATCCTCGAGCGTGCGCGCCGTTTCCTCAAGCGGTGTCTCGAGATCG
>Ga0164243_10008853_pt1 | contig 14773 bp, 11 predicted proteins | sample OricompcompostOP_FD_108781 | JGI IMG/M metagenome (GOLD analysis project Ga0164243, IMG submission 108781) | Organic Plus compost microbial communities from Emeryville, California, USA - Original compost - Organic plus compost (OP) | ecosystem: Engineered > Solid waste > Mixed feedstock >... | reverse complement strand
TCGCCTCCGGCGATGCGGCCGGGCTCGCTGCCGGTGAAGCCACAGGTGACGCGACCGGGCTGGACCCTGCGTCCGGTGTGGCCGGCGCCGATGGCCCGGCGACTGCCGGTTGAGGAGTCGGGGTGCTGCTCGTAGCCTCCGGCGAGCCCGGGGCCTGCGCTTGTGCCGTAGCGGTCGCCTGCTCGACGGTGACGCCGCCGATCGGCGGACCGGAGGGATCAGCGCGATGATAGGGCTCGGTCTGCGGCTCGCCGGACTGCATCACCGCCGACGTGCCGAGGGTGCAGAGCGCCCCGCGCTCCGGGGTATTGTCCGGATTCTGCCGGTATTCCGCGATGAAGGTCTTCAGCTTCCCGATGTCGAAGCTGTCGAGCACCATCTGCTTGCCCCACACCGAGGCCACGACCGGGCCGGGCAGGCCCGGGTACGGGCTGACCAGCACGTACGTCTGCTTTGTCAGGTCCTTCAGCTGCTGGATCTGGTCGGACGAGAGGTTCGGATCGTAGGTGATCCAGACGGTGCCATGCTCCAGCGAGTGGACGCCATTGACGTTGTTGATCGGCACGCTGTAGTAGCCGCAATTCTGCCAGACGGCGTTATGCGGGCCTCCGACCGGCGGCACCTCTTCGTAGAGGATGTCGCCGCTCTCATGCAGCCCGGCGAAATCCCCTGCACCGAAGTAGGTCGTCACCTCGGCGTTCACCTGGCGGGCCTGCCAGCGGCCCCACCCCCAGAAGCCAGCCCAGATCAGGAGGGCTGCGGCGAGCACCGCGAAACCGATTTTGGTCAGGATGGCATTGCGCTTGTTGCGCTCGTAGGTCTTGAGCCGGTCTTCCTTCTTCTGCTGCACCATCTCGGGCCGACGCTGGCGGCGCTCGAGATATTCCTGCCGGCTCTGCTGCCCTGGCGGAGTCGAAGGCGTATTGCCCTTCGCCCCGGAGGCGCTGGGTCCGTTACCCGGCGTGGCGTTCGCGCGCGATTTCTTGGCCATGCGGCGTGATCGTCCTCCACGAAACGTGCGTTGTGGGCCGGGGTTGCACCCGGCCCACGCGAACAGAACCCTCGATACCAATGCTACCGGCGAAGGCGCTCCCCGATATACGGCGCGACCTCGTCGATCGCGATGCGCTCCTGCTTCGTCGTATCGCGGTCGCGGACCGTCACAGCGCCGTCCTCCAGGCTGTCGAAGTCGACGGTGAAGCAGAAAGGCGTGCCAATCTCGTCCTGGCGCCGGTAGCGCTTCCCGATGTTGCCGGTCTCATCGTAGTCGACGAGAACGCCAAGGTCGCCCTGGACCTGCGCGAAGATGTCCCCGGCCAGGGACGTCAGTTCGGGCTTCCTTGCCAGGGGAAGGATCGCCGCCTTGTACGGCGCCAGCTTCGGGTCGAGCCTGAGCACCACGCGGGTATCCGGCCTGCCATTGACGTCGAAGGTCTCCTCCTCGTCATAGGCATCCAGCATCACCGTGATAAACGTACGCTCCACGCCGAAGGTCGGTTCTATGACGTGCGGGAGGAAGCGCCGATTGTTCGCCTGGTCGAACCAGGTCAGGTCGACGCCGCTGGCCTCCTGATGGCTGCGGAGGTCGAAATCGGTGCGATAGGCGAGGCCATAGAGCTCGCCCCAGCCAAGCGAACCGGGGAAGAGATACTCGTAATCGGCGGTGCGCTTCGAGTAATGGGAGAGTTTCTCCGGCGCGTGCTCGCGGACGCGGACGTGTTCCGGGTTGAGGCCGATCGCGCCGATCCAGTCCTGCTGCGCTTTCAGCCAGGCATCGAAGTGATGCTCCCACTCGTCCGGATGGATGAAGTATTCGATCTCCATCTGCTCGAATTCGAGCACCCGGAAGATGAAATTGCCCGGCGTGATCTCGTTGCGGAATGCCTTGCCGATCTGGCCGATCCCGAACGGCACCTTCACGCGGTTCGAGCCCAAAATGTTCTTGTACTGGACGAAGATGCCCTGCGCTGTCTCCGGCCGCAGATAGACCTCCAGCCCGGTCTCGGAAACCGGGCCGATGGTGGTCTTGAACATCATGTTGAACTGCCGGGCGTCTGTCAGCGTCGCGTTGCCGCAATTCGGGCATCGCAGGTTTGCCTCGCGAATCAGGCGCGACATCTCGTCGGCGCTCATGCCGTCGGCATCCTCGATCCCGAGGCGCTGTTCCAGCAGATGATCGGCCCGGAACCGGGCCTTGCAGGTCTTGCAGTCCACCAGCGGGTCGTTGAAGTTGACGACATGGCCGGACGCCTCCCAGACCCGCGGATGCATCAGGATCCCGGCGTCGAGCCCGACCATGTCGCGGCGCTGGTGGATGAACGTCTTCCACCAGAGCTGCTTGATGTTGTTCTTCAGCTCGACCCCGAGGGGGCCGAAGTCCCAGGTATTCGCCAGGCCCCCGTAGATGTCGGAGCCCGGATAGACGAAGCCGCGGCGCTTCGAGAGGGCCACGATCTTCTCCATCGTGGCCGCGCGGGGACGGGACTGAGCGTCAGCGGCAGTGTTCTCGATTGCGGAGGACAAGGGGCGCTCACTTTCTGGCCGCGAACGAGGCGCGGCGGCGGAATGCACACGACAGGGATGGGCGAAGGTACGGGGAGGAGCGATGCGCCTCTCGGAGGCGCCGGCTGGCGTCCGGGACGACTACGCGCCTCCCTCGAGACCTGCGCCCTCGCGCCGGTCAAATGCCCCGTCGTCGGAGAAGGACGCGGAGGTGGTCCGGGCATCCGGCTGGCTGGCGAGCTCGCGGTAGATCTGGGTGGTCGCCAGGCTGACATGTCCCAGCAGCTGCTGGACGTCGCGGAGCTCCGCGCCATCGCGCACGGCATGGGTGGCGAACGAGTGGCGCAGGGTATGCGGCGTGATGTCGGCGATGCCGGCCCGCTCGGCATAGCCCTTCAGGATCAGCCAGAAGCCCTGCCGTGTCAGCCGGCCGCCCCGATGGTTCACGAAGAGGGGCGTGGCACCCTCTGCCACCAGGGCAGGACGCGCCTCCTGGAGATAGACCGTCACGGCGTTGATGGACCGCTGGGTCAACGGCACGGTTCGGGTGCGGCCAGCCTTGCCGGCGCAGGTGACGCAGCCGCCGCCCAGGTCGATATCCGGAAGATCGAGCGCGACGAGCTCGCTGACGCGCATGCCGGTCGCGTACAGCACCTCCAGCATCGCGCCATCGCGGATGGCCTCCGGCTTGCCAGAGCCGTCCGCGCCGGGCTGGGCGAGCAGGCGGGCGATGTCCGCCTCGGAGATGGATTTCGGGACGTAGCGCTCCACCTTGGGCGAACTGAGCGTCTTGCCGATGTCAGAGGGCGTGTCCTCGCTGGCGTGCAGCGCGTGGCAGAACGACTTGAGCGCAGCCGTCTTGCGGGCCACCGTGGACGGAGCGTAGGACCGCTCCCGGAGGTACAGGACATATGCGCCGACATGGGCCTCGGTCAACTCGCGCCAGTCCGTCACTGCGTCAAGCTGGTCCTGCTGCGGCGGATTCGCCACGTACGCGGAGAACTGCTGCAGGTCGTTGCGATAGGCAGCGATGGTGTTGGCAGAGAAGCCTCGTTCGGATTGCAGGTCAGACAGGAAGCGCTCGATGCGATCCTCCATGCCAGGACGGTCCTTTCCCAATACGGCGCGTGCGCATGCGATGGGCGCGCGGAAGAGCGGGCGGCGGGTGGGTCGGCCCGCGTGCCAGTCATCGCTATTATGTCAGGCTTGAGCGGATCATGCCGCCGCGAGCGCGTCCTTCAGGTCCACGTAGGGCAACCCGAACGCATCCGCGACCCCACGATAGGTGATGTGGCCGTTCAGGACATTCACCCCGGCCGCCAGGGCAGGGTTGGCGGCGGTCGCCGCTGCCAGGCCCTTGTCGGCCAGTGCCAGGCCATACGGCAGGGTCACGTTCGACAGGGCGAACGTGCTGGTGCGGGAGACCGCGCCCGGCATGTTCGTCACACAATAGTGAATCACGCCGTCAACCTCGAAGACGGGGTTGCTGTGCGACGTCGGGCGGGAGGTCTCGAAGCATCCGCCCTGGTCGATGGCGACGTCCACCACGACGCTGCCAGGCCGCATGGAGGCGATCATCTCGCGAGTGACGAGCTTCGGGGCCTTCGCCCCAGGGATCAGCACCGCACCGATCACCAGATCGGCTCTGGCCACGGCCTGCGCCACCGAGAGCTTGTTCGACATCAGGGTGTGGCTACGGCCATGCAGCACCTCGTCGAGGAAGCGCAGGCGGTCGATATTCATGTCGAGGATGGTCACATTCGCGCCCATGCCGAGGGCGATGCGCGCAGCGTTCTCCCCCACCATCCCGCCGCCGACGACCACGACCTCCGCTCCCGGCACGCCCGGGACACCGCCGAGCAGGACGCCGCTTCCGCCATTGGTCTGCTGGAGATAGAACGCGCCGACCTGGACAGACATGCGGCCCGCCACCTCGCTCATCGGGGAGAGCAGGGGCAGCGCCCGGTTCGGCAGCTGGACCGTCTCGTAGGCAACGGCCTGGACCTTTCGCTCCATCAGTGTCTTCGTCAGCGGTTCATCGTTGGCAAGGTGGAGATAGGTGAACAAGAGCTGGCCCTCGCGCAGCAGGGCGTATTCCTCGGGCACCGGCTCCTTCACCTTGGCGATCATGTCGGCGGTCTCGAACACACCCTCGTGCGTATCGACGATGGCCGCGCCGGCAGCGGCGTAGTCCGCGTCCGGGAAACCGCTGCCTGCCCCAGCACCAGTCTCCACGAGGACGGTGTGCCCGTGTGCGACATACTCATGCACACCGGCAGGCGTCACCGACACACGACTCTCTCGGTCCTTCACTTCTTTGGGAACACCGACGATCATCACGATCACCCCTTGGACATGGAAAACCAAGCAACGGCAATTGCCGTCACAAGACTGCGTACGTTCGCGGCCATGATACGGGAACCGGGCGCTACGGGGAATGGTCGGGCAAGCGCGGGCGCAGCGCGTCGCGGATGCACCCTGCCGGCCCCCCCGCACGTTATGTTGCCCCACGTCGCAGTGTACCATTAGCGATGCGCTGACCTCCGCATGGCCATGGCGTGCCCGCCGATGGCCGATCCTTGCAGCCTCAGCCGTAGCCTCTGGAGAAGTCGCCCGTGTTTTCCATCTCGGAAGGCCTGTTGTTCGGCCTTCTGATCATCCCCATTCTCGCGTTCCTCATCATCGCCCACGAGTTCGGCCATTTCCTCGCCGCCCGCAGCGTCGGCGTCACGGTCGAGGAGTTTGGAATCGGCCTGCCGCCGCGCGCCAAGGGATGGCGCTGGCGCGGCGTGCTCTGGTCCCTGAACTGGATCCCCTTTGGCGGCTTCGTCCGGGTCAAGGGCGAAGATGCGAACGACATGAGCCCCGACTCCATGAACGCCGTATCACCGTGGAAGCGCGGCTGGTTCCTCATCGCAGGGCCGATGATGAACTTCCTGGTCGCCATCATCCTTTCGGTGTTGCTGGTCGGCGTGCAGGGGCTGCCGTCCCAATCCAGCCACATCTACATCGGCCAGGTCGCTACAGGCTCCCCGGCATTCGATGCGGGGTGGCAGCCCGGTGATGCGATCGTGGCGGTGGATGGCACGGCGATCACCTCCGCCAGCCAGCTTCAGCACATGATTCAGTCGCACGCGGGGTCCACGACCGAAGTGACGATCCTGCGCGGCGACACGGAGCTTACGACGACGGTCACCCCGCGCAAGAATCCGCCGGCCAACCAGGGCGCGACCGGTATCACCATGAGCGAGGGAACGCGTTCGACGGTGTCGGTCTATGGGGTGACCGCGAACTCCCCGGCGGCAAACGCCGGCATCCAGTCCGGGGACCGTATCGTCGCCATCAACGGCGTGCGAATCGATGCCGCCCAGCAGGCGCAGAGCCTGCTGGCCAGCGCCGCTGGCTCGACGGTGCCGGTGACCGTCCTGCGCGACGGCAAGGAGACGACCATTTCGCTTGCCGTACCGGAACTGACAATCCGGATCGCCGCTGTGGCGTCCGGGTCGGCCGCAGCGAAGGCCGAGCTCTATCCTGGCGACCGTATCACGTCGATCGGCGGCATGAAGGTATCGGATGGCGTCTCATTCCAACAGGCGTTGATCGCGGCCAGCGGCAAGACCGTGCAGGTGGAGTTCTTCCGGAATGTCTCCGAAGACGGCTCCGTGACCAACAAGAAGCTGACCACGGCGCTTGCGATTCCCGATATCGGGGGGGATGACAATCCCATAGCGGCGATCGGCGTGAATGCGGCCCAGGACAACCCGTTTGCGGTCGTGGGTACAGACATCAGCTACCAGTACGTTTTCGAGCGGGTTTCCGCGGCGCGCGTGATTCCGGAGGGCTGGAACCAGTTCTGGGGCATCGTCACGGGCACGGCCGATGGGCTCAAGCGGATGGCCACCCAGGGGGTGGATACCAGCGAGCTGGCGGGCCCGGTCGGCATGGGGCAGCTGACATCGGAGCTGCTGACCCGGTCGGCCGCGCCGAAGTGGGTGACGATCGTGCAGATCACCACCTTCATCTCGGTCAGCCTCGGCGTCCTGAACCTGCTGCCCCTTCCTGCGTTGGATGGTGGCCGCCTGATGTTCGTGATCGTCGAGATCCTGCGGGGCGGAAAGAAGATCGCCCCGGAGAAAGAGGGTCTGGTTCACCTTGCCGGCATGGTGATCCTGCTTGGACTCATGTTCTTCATCGCGTTCGGTGACGTCCAGCGGCTCTTCAGTGGAGGCTCGCTGCTCCCGTAGCGGCGTCCTGCCCTGTCCTCCAGGTCCTTTGGGGCCGGAAACCGGCGTATCATAGGATCGTACGAGCGCGCGGGTTCCGACCGCATCTCGATCAGCCGCTCCCGCGCCGCCGCTTGCCGTGTCCCCATTTCCCGGAGGAATCCCCACGCCATGTCCCTCGTTGCTCCTCGCCGCAAGACCCGCGTTCTTCACATCGGTGATGTCGCCCTTGGCGGTGAGTACCCCATCCGCGTCCAGACGATGGCCACCGCCGATACACGCAATCCCGAGGCGACGCTTGCCCAGATCCACGAGCTGGCCGATGTCGGCGCCGAGATCGTCCGGATCGCCGTTCCGGACCGTGTGGCCGCCGCCGCGCTGCCCGATATCGTGCCGCATTCGCCGGTGCCCCTGATCGCCGATATCCACTTCGAGCACACGCTTGCGCTGAAGGCGCTGGATGCCGGCATCCACGGCCTTCGCCTGAACCCGGGCAATATCCGCAAGCCGGAGCATGTCCGCGCCGTCGTCGCCAAGGCGAAGGAGCGCGACGTGCCCATCCGCATCGGCGTCAACTTCGGCTCGGTCGCCCCGATGACCGAAGAATTCGTCGACGAGATGGCGCAAGAGAACGCCACGCAGGTGCAACTGCGTGCCGAGTGGCTTGTCCGCTCCGCCCTTGGGCACATCAAGATCCTGGAGGACCTCGACTACTTCAACACGAAGGTCAGCCTCAAGGCGTTCGAGGTGCCGGTGTTGCTGGAGGCGTACCAGCGCTTCGCCCGGCTGGACAACGACTACCCGCTCCACCTCGGTGTCACGGAGGCGGGCACGCCGCGCGCCGGCAGCGTTCGCTCCGCCGTCGGTATCGGCACCCTGCTGGCGATGGGGATCGGCGACACCATCCGGGTCTCGTTGACGACGGACCCGAAGGAAGAGGTCTTCGTCGGATACGAGATCCTGAAGAGCCTGGAACTGCGGCAGAAGGGCGCGACGATGATCGCCTGCCCGACCTGTGGCCGGGTGGAAGTCGATCTCTTCGCGCTGGCGAACAAGGTCGATCTGGTGCTGGAGAAGATCGACGAGCCGATCCGCGTCGCCGTGATGGGGTGCGTGGTGAACGGCCCCGGCGAGGCCCGCGATGCCGATGTCGGGATCGCCTCGGGCAACGGCAAGGGCGTGATCTTCCGCAAGGGCAAGATCGTGAAGACGGTCCTTGAGGAGGACATGCTCGAGGAGCTGACGAAGGAGATTCACGCGGTCGTCGAGGATCGCAAGAACGGCATCTTCGACGAGCCGGAAACCGCCTACAAGCCGATGATCAGCCTCACGGCGGTGTAGGAAAGAGCGGAGAGGAAAGAGAAAAGAGGCGAGGCCAAGATCACTCCGACGGGTGAGGCATCGCGATCCGATTCGTCTCTTTTCTCACTCCTCCTTTCGTCTTTCCTCGTTACAGGACGTGGTCGAGGAAGCGTTCCTTCACCTCGCGCATCACGTCGTCGCCGTCACGGTCCCAGAGCTCCTGGTTGAAGATCTCCACCTCGATCGGTCCCGTGTAGCCGGCGGCATCGACGGCCTCCCGCATGCGGCGGATCTGGCAGACGCCGTCGCCCATCATCATGCGGTCCATCAGCACGTCCTTGAAGTGAACGGGGATGTCATCGACATGGAAGGCGATGATCTTGTTGCCCGCCCGGGCGATCTCCTCGTAGAGGAACGGGTCCCACCAGACGTGGAAGACGTCCACGATCAGCCCGACGTTCGGATGGTTGAAGTGCTCAACCAGGTCGTTGGCATACTTCATCGAGCTGATCAGCGACCGGTCCTGGGCGAGGGCGGGATGCAGCGGTTCGATCCCGAGCTTCACCCCGTGTGACTCGGCGTAGGGGATGATCGCCTCGATCCCGTCGACGATCATCTTGCGCGCCTCGTCCGGATTCTGGACGCCGTTCAGGCCGCCGCCGACAATCGCCAGCATCTCGGCGCCGAACTCCGCCGCTTCGTCGATCGCGCGCTTGTTGTCGTCGATGCGTGCGGCGCGTTCGTCGGCGTCGATGGCGGGGAAGAGGCCGCCCCGACAGTTGCTGGAGACCTTGAGCCCCGATTGGCGGATCGCCTTGGCCGTCTCGGCAAGGCCGTAGGCCTCGACCTTGTCGCGCCAGAGGCCGATCCATTCGACATCATGGCGAAGACATCCCTCGATCGCTTCCGGCACGGTCCAGCGGTCGATCGTCTTCTGGTTGAGGCTGAGGCGCTTCAAGCCTTCATTGAGATTGCGCAGTGGGGTGCTTGAACTCATGGCTGGGCAACTCCTGACACGGCGAGGAAGGAACGCATCCGGCGGGTCGTTTCCTCGGGATCATGGAACAGGTGGGCGCGGTCCGCAAGACGGAAGAGCTTGCTCAGGTGCAGCAACGACCGGGCGCTCTGCTGGCCGCCGACCATCTGGAAATGCTCCTGATGGCCGTTCAGCCACGCCATGAAGACGACGCCCGTCTTGTAGAAGCGGGTAGGAGCCTTGAAGATGTGGCGTGAGAGCGGCACGGTTGGCGCGAAGATCTCCTGATAGCGAGCGAGGTCGCCCCCGTCGAAGGCCGCGAGTGCTGCTCCGGCGGCCGGGGCGATGGCGTCGAAGATCCCAAGCAGGGCGTCGCTGTATCCCCGCTCGTCCCCGGCGATCAGTTCGGCGTAGTTGAAGTCGTCGCCCGTGTACATCCGCACGCCGTCCGGGAGGCGGCGGCGAAGGTCGATCTCCCGGTCCTTGTCGAGCAGCGAGACCTTGATCCCGTTCACCTTGTCGGCATGGGTGCGGATCACGTCGAGGCAGGTGTTGGAAGCCTCGTCCAGATCGGCGCTCCCCCAATAGCCATGCAGTGCCGGGTCGAACATGTCTCCCAGCCAGTGGATGATGACCGGCTGCCTCACCTGCGACAGGATGCGATCGTAGACATGCGCGTAGTCGTCGGGCGACGTAGCCGCGGCGGCGAGGGCACGGCTCGCCATCAGGATCACCTGCCCACCAAGTCCTTCCACGAAGCCGACCTGCTCCTCATAGGCCGCGATGACCGCATTCATACTCAGGTTCGGCTCGGGCAGAAGGTGATCGGTGCCCGCGCCACTCGCGACATGACCACCGACGGCCGTCGCCTCGGCGATCGAGCGGGCGATCAACGCCTTGCTCGCCTCCCAGTCGAGGCCCATGCCGCGCTGGGCGGTGTCCATCGCCTCCGCGACGTGCAATCCGAGCGCCCACAGCGAGCGCCGGTAGGCGAGCGTGGCGTCCCAGTCGATGGCGGCTTCAAGCGTCGGGCTGATGTCCGCCAACGGGTCGGCCACGACATGAGCCGCTGCGAACGCGATGCGCTTCGTCGGAAGGGGATACGATCGCGCGTAGCTCGAGGCCGGTCCCAGCGTATAGTCCTCGATCCCGCCGCCAGCGACGGGCAGGCGGAGCGTGGTTGCGGTGGCAATCGCCATCGGAAGACCTCCTCTCAGGGGGCGGATGGCACGTTCAGTGGCGGCACATCCAGCCAGCGGCGTTCGGCCCAGGATTGCAGTCCGAGCTCCGCCAGCTGCACGCCCTTCGCGCCCTCGAGAAATCCGAACGCATACGGTTCGTCCCAGGCGACATGACGCAGGAACATCTCCCACTGGACCTTGAAGGCGTTCTCGAAGACTTCGTTGGCGGGGACATCGTCCCAGTCCGCGAAGAAGTCCATGGTGGTCGGCACGTCGGGGTTCCAGGTCGGCTTCGGCGTCATCACGCGGTGCTGCACCTTGCAGGTGTGGAGCCCGGCGATGGCGCTGCCCTCCGTGCCGTCCACCTGGAGCACAAGGAGCTCGTCGCGATAGACGCGGGTGGCCCATGATGAGTTGATGTGGGCGATGACACCGCCCGCCAGCTCGAATGTCGCGTAGGCGGCATCGTCGGCGGTCGCTTCATAGCGCTTGCCCCGCTCGTCGACGCGCTCCGGAATGTGGGTCGCACCGAGGCAGGAGACGGCCTGTACCTCGCCGAAGAGGTTATCCAGCACGTAGCGCCAGTGGCAGAGCATGTCGACGATGATGCCGCCTCCATCCTCGGCGCGGTAGTTCCACGATGGGCGTTGGGCCGTCTGCCAGTCGCCTTCGAATACCCAGTACCCAAACTCACCGCGGACCGAGAGGATACGCCCGAAGAAGCCGCCCTCGATCAGCCGTTTCAGCTTGCGGAGCCCGGGCAGGAAGAGCTTGTCCTGCACGACCCCGTGCTTGACGCCGGCCTGCTCGGCCAGCGCGGTGAGTTCCAGCGCCGAGGCCAGGCTCGTCGAAATCGGCTTCTCGCAGTAGACGTGTTTCCCGGCGGCGATAGCCTGCTTCACGCTGGATTCGTGCAGTTCCGTGCGCTGGGCGTCGAAGTAGACGATGTCATCCGGATTGGCGAGGGCGGTGTCGAGGTCGGTCGTCCAGCGCGCGACGTCGTGCGCCCCCGCCAGCGCGGCCAGCTTCTTCTCATCACGCCCGACGAGGATCGGATCGACGGTGATGACGCTCCCATCGCGGCCACGAATCCCGCCCTGGTCGCGGATAGCGAGGATCGAGCGGATGAGGTGCTGGTTTGTCCCCATCCGCCCGGTCACGCCGTTCATGATGATGCCAATGCGACGGTCTTCCTGCATGTGTTCTCCTCCGTATTCGTCGCATGGGCGACAGTGGGACATTCTGGCGTGATCCCGGAATCCAGCGCGGAAAGATAGGCGGCCAGCGAGGTGCGCGCGTGTGTTCGGGCGAGCACGCGGATTGCCTCGGCGTCGCGGTCTTGCAGTGCGGCGAGGATCTGGCGGTGTTCGTCCTGTGCGGACAGGAGACGGCTTGAGACGATGCCGAAGTGGCGGCGGATGCGGTCCCAGTGGTCGAATGTGCGGCTCAGGATATCAAGCAGGGCTGGCATGGCCGCGGCGGCCGCGATCTCGCGGTGGAAGGCCGCGTTGCCCTCGGACCATCGCTGGACATCGTCGGCGGTGATGGCGTCGTCCATGTCGTCGATCAGCCGCGCCAGCCTGGCCAGTCCTTCGGCACTCAGCTCGGTGGCGGCGATCTCGGCGGACACCGTTTCCAGGCCCTCCATCAGCACGAAGGTCTCGCGCAGCGAATCCCGGGTGACAGGAGCCACCGTCGTGCCGGTGTGGGGAACGGCAATCACGAGCCGCTCGGACTGGAGCTGCTGGATCGCCTCGCGTACGGGGATGTGGCTGACCCCGAGCTGACGGGCGATATCGTCGATGACGAGGCGCTGTCCCGGCTGCAGGGTGCAGGTCATGATGGCCTCGCGCAGCGTGGCGTGGACCATCTCCTGTTTTGTGAGGAAGCGGGGGCGTTCGAGCATGACAGGGTGTCTTTCGCCCATGCGATCGCGCGGGCCGGTAACGGAATCGGGAGTACACTGGGTCTCAACCGTCTGGCATGACTCCATCATACGGAGCGAAGGCGGGATTGTCCCGCCGACGCCCCAAACGCCCTGGTTGCATAGCGGCATCAGCAGGGTCCGGAAGCAATGGCTGAGGCCGATCGATCCCGAAGCGCCACGCGGGAGGCAGGTCGCAGTACGCCGGCGGTCATGCACGCGTGCCGGTCGCACGCATCGTGACAAAGTTCACGAGAGTGGCGATGGTGGGCGTATACTTGGATCGGTCGTTCCGGGGCCGGTCGCCTCATCGTCCATGAGGCCGTCTCCGGTGTTCGCGTTCTTCAATGATCCGAAGTTCGATGCATGCAGTGGAGGGTGTTCATGGATCCCGCTCCCCGTTCCGTCCGCGCGTTGACGAGCGTATCTGCCAGCCTGGGGCTGGTGCTCTCAGGGGTCCTCTCGCTGCTCTCGCTTCTGCTGGTGCCGGCTGCAGCCACCGCCCAGGGCACCTGCACCATCGCTCCCGCTTCGACGCCGATCGCGGCCGACGCCACGCCGATCGCACTCCCCGAGATCCCATCCTTCAGCGTGCCCGATGGTGCGACGAAGCTGGTCGTCGGCTACATGCCGCTCTCCATCTACGCCCCGATCTATGTCGCCTACGAGAAGGGGTACTACGCCGAGGAAGGGCTTGACGTCGAGTTGCAGTCCTTCACGAACGGCACGGACATCACGACGCTGACGGCAACCAACAAGCTGAACATCGGCCTCACCGGCGTGGGGCCGGCCTACTGGAACGGGGTGTCGCAGGGGCTTCCGCTCACGATCATCGCGCCGGGGCACTCCGAGGGCAATCCCGTCGCCAGTCCGCTGATGATCTCGAAGAAGGCGTGCGAGGACGGGACGATCAAGAGCGTGGCCGACCTCAAGGGCAAGAAGGTTTCCGTCAACGCGCCTGGCGCCACCGAACTGTGGCTGGAGAAGGCGCTCGAGACGGGGGGACTCACCATCGCCGACATCGACCTGCAGTACCTCACGTTCCCGGATGCGGTGACGGCGCTCGAGTCTGGTGCGCTGGACGCCGCGATCGTTGGTGAGCCGGTGGCAACGCAGGCCGAGCAGAAGGGGCTCGCCGTCCGTCTGCTCTCCGATTTCCCGGTGCAGGGCCTTTGGCCGACGATGGTCTTCGGCAACTCCGACTGGCTGAAGGCGAATCCGGACGCCGCGACGGGGTTCGTGAAGGCCTACCTGCGCGCCGCCGCCGACCTCAACACGAACTTCAACGATCCGCTGAACCTGGCGATCATCAACAAGTACACGAACGTCCCGGCCGATCTGGTCGCGGCCTCTGTCAAGCCGATCTACTCGGAGGACGGGGCGATCGACCTGGCCAGCCTGGACGAGTTGCAGACATTCTTCGGGAATCGCGGCCTGCTCGATTACGACACGCCGATCGACCCCGCCACGATCGTTGACACGCAATACGTCGACAAGGCGACAGCGGGGTCCTGAGCATGGCGTCCCGCGATCTCCCCCTTTCCTCGGTGAGCGGCTCCGTGGCCGTGCCGGGCGTTGCCCGGCCGGCGCGCGACACCGCCGCGGCTATGCCGGCCCGCGCCGGTGCGAGTGTCCAGGCGCGGGGAGTCGGGCGTCGGTTCGTCACCGGTCGCGGGCCGGTGGATGCCTGCCGGGACATCGATCTCGACGTCCCGGCAGGGAGCTTCACGGTCATCGTGGGCCCGTCGGGCTGCGGGAAGTCCACCTTCCTGCGGATGCTGGCCGGGCTCGACCATCCCACCAGCGGTACCCTGACGCTGGCGAACAGCCGGGGCGGCGCCCCGTCCAACGCGATGGTCTTCCAGGGCCGCAGCCTCTTTCCCTGGCTGACCCTCCGCCAGAATGTCGCCTACGGGCTGAAGTTGCGCGGCGTGCCGCGCACGGAACGGGGCGAGCGGTCGGATGCGCTGCTTGCCACCGTGGGGCTGCACGGCTTCCGCCGGTCCTACCCACACCAGGTCTCGGAAGGGATGCGGCAGCGCGTTGCCATCGCCCGGGCGCTGGCCGTCGATCCCGACCTGCTGCTGATGGACGAGCCGTTTGGCGCGCTCGACGAGCAGACGCGCTTCCTCCTGCAGGAGGAGCTTCTGCGGATCTGGGACGAGAGCCGGAAGACCGTCGTATTCGTCACGCATTCGATCGACGAGGCGATCGTGCTGGCTGACCGCATCGTCGTGATGAGCGCCCAGCCCGGAACCATCCGCTCCGTGATCGACGTTCCGTTTGCCCGTCCCCGCGCGCTGATGGATGTGCGGTCCGATCCCGCCTTCACCGCACTGTTCGGGGAGATCTGGACCACGGTGCGGGAGGAAGTGACCGCCGCCCGGACCGCCCAGGAAGCGAGCATGGCGCGATGACCCTCCGCCAGCGCCGCCTCGCTGAGATCTCCCTCACGATCGCCGCGCCCGTCCTCCTGCTCATCGTCTGGGAGATCCTCTCTCGCACGGAGGTGATCAACCCGCTCTTCTGGCCGCCGCCCAGCTCGCTCTGGGATACGGCGAAGACGCTCTGGGTGAAGAATGACCTCTGGGGCGATATCCGCATCTCGCTTGGACGCATCCTCGCCGGGTTTGTCGTCGGCGCCGTGCCGGGCATCGTACTCGGG
>Ga0164243_10008852_pt1 | contig 14773 bp, 12 predicted proteins | sample OricompcompostOP_FD_108781 | JGI IMG/M metagenome (GOLD analysis project Ga0164243, IMG submission 108781) | Organic Plus compost microbial communities from Emeryville, California, USA - Original compost - Organic plus compost (OP) | ecosystem: Engineered > Solid waste > Mixed feedstock >... | reverse complement strand
GAAAGGCATGGAGCCCGGTTTGATCGAGAACGGCACGTTCGACGGCGGTCACCGCACCTTTCCCAATGGCTGCCACATCAGCGAAGTCGAGATCGACAAGGAAACCGGCGTGGTCGAGCTTGTACGCTATGTCGCCGTCGACGACGTCGGCCACATGATCAACCCGATGCTGGTCGAAGGTCAGTTGCATGGCGGCATCGCCCAAGGCGCGGGCCAGGCGCTGTTCGAGAACATCGCTTACGATTCAAGCGGCCAGCTGCTGACCGGTTCGTTCATGGACTACGCCATGCCGCGCGCGGACGATTTCTGCCCGTTCGAACTCGGCGAGAACGAGGTGCCGACCAAGACGAACCCGCTCGGCGTCAAGGGTGCGGGCGAGTCCGGCACTGTCGGGGCACTTGCGTCGATCATGAACGCGGTGAACGACGCGATGGCGCGGATCGGCGCGCCTTATGTGCACATGCCCGCCACACCGGAAAAAATCTGGCGCGCGATGGCAGCCTCGAAAGGCAGCGGCCGAGAGTAAGTCCAGGTCAGCAGCCGGCGACCTGCGCCGGCTGCCACTCCGACAAGACCTGCTCGGCCGTCGCGGTCTCGATCTGCTCGGCAAAGCGCGTGTGATAGACCTTCATCAGCGCGTCGTGGCCCTCGTCCGACGAACTGCAGAGGCCATCGGTCACCACGACGACGCGGTAGCCGAGATCGACAGCGGCCATCACCGTCGCGACGATGCAGACGTCCGTTTCCGAACCGGTGACGACCAACGTATTGACCTTCCGTTGGCGCAGTTCCAGCCGCAGATCCGGACTGCTGAAAGCTGAATAGCGGGCTTTCTGAAACACCTTGGCGGGTGGAACCAATCTTGCGAGTTCCGGCACGAGCTCGAGAAGAGCCGGATCGATCCGTTCTCGCGTCAGGTCGCGCCATTTCTGATAGTAACGCCGCCACATGCCCGGCATCTCATCGGGATGCGCCGGAGTTATAAATCGTGTGAAAATCGTCTGGTGTGCAAAACGCTCGGCCAGCGCGGTCACGACAGGCAGAACACGCGGCATCCACGGCGCGGCCCACGGCGCACCGGGCGCGAAGATGTTCTGCATATCAATGCAAAGGTGAACGGCGCCGAATCCAAACGGCACAGGTGAACGAGAGTTACCCATGCAGCAGCGATCGTGACGCACACTCGGACTGCCAGTCAGGAAGTGCAGAGACGGTGTCAAGCACTTCACTGCAGCCTGCGTTCTGCAACGTGGTCCTTCCAAAGCCGCCAGTCATTATACCGACGGAGCTGACGCCGCATGCCATCGCGGCCTGCGCGTCGTAGGGTGAATCGCCGACCATTACGCAAGTTCTGTGCAGCGCATGCAGTCTCTCGATCGCGCATTTTAACAGTTTCGGATTGGGCTTACCTTCGTCCACGTCTTCGCCGCACGCTATTGCATCCAGCAGATCGTCAATTCCCAAAATTGCGCGGTAATGTTCAAGCGAGGCGCCCTTGCAGTCGGTCGCTAGCGCCACTTCATGGCCGGCCTCCTTCAAACGCTGAATGGCGCGGCGGACGTCGTCGAACGGCTGCACCTGACTGAGGTAACGCGTTTCAAACACGGCGCTCTGCCGGTCGAGGAGTTTCCGGCGTGCCATCTTGTCGATTTTTGGCACGATCGCCGCCAGCATGGCGTTACCGTCCATACCGGAATATTCCTGCAGCGTCCCTATCTGTACGTCACATCCGGCCGCCATCAGGACTTCCCGCCAGCATGCCAATTGCAGACGCACGCTGTCGACCAACGTTCCTTCGACATCAAAGCAGAATGCCGCGGCCATAGGCACCTCCACCATGGGAACTCCGGCGCGGGCAAAAAGTTCTCCAGACGCACATGGAACCTGACCGCAAGCTGAAAACCGCACTGGATGAATCGCGCCTGCTCATTCTCGGCGTCCAGGTTTTGTTCGGCTTTCAATTTGAAAGCATATTTCAACCGTTGTTTCCCAACATTGGAGGGACCGGAAAGATAGTGCAATGCATAGCGCTGCTTCTGCTCCTGATGTCGACCGGCTGCCTGATCGCTCCCTCCCTGCACCATCAAATTCTTTTCCGGGGCGAGAGTGCGCCGGGCGCGATCGAAACGGCGACAGTGTTCGCGGGCCTGAGTTTTCTGCCGCTGACGCTAGGTCTGGGCGCGTCGACCTATGTCGTCTTTGATCACCTTTTCGGATTCAATATCGGTTTCATTGTCGGCTGCACATTTACGGCTGTTTCGCTCGCGCTGCTTTACGGAGTGGGCCTTTTCCTGCGCGACCAAAAGGGAATGCGGCAAATGACCGAAAATGGAAGTGGAACTCCATTAAGCACGAGGATCGATCAAATGCTGACCGAGGCGCGCGTCATCATCCCGGGCGGGCAGGCGTTACTTGGCTTTCAGTTGATTGCAACGTTTTCGGAGTCGTTCGTAACGCTGCCCGCGTCGGCGAAATATATTCACGCCGCCGGCCTCTGTGCGGTCGCTCTTGCGGTGACTCTGCTGATGACGCCGGCGGCGGTTCACCGCATCGCCTACGGCGGCGAAGATAACGAAACATTCTTCCGCATCGGCTCCAGGCTGGTCGTTGCCGCAGGGCTGCCACTGGCGATCGGCATCTCGTCGGCGGTTTATATTGTCTTTTTAAAGGTCTCGAATGATATCGCCATCGCAGCGTTGACGGGCGCCTGCGCCTTCGCATTCCTTGCCGGATTATGGCTGGTCTATCCGATGTTGCGCCGGGTCGCCGGAAACACCGGAGCCGTCAAGCGACAGGCTGCGACGACTTCCTGACCTCTTCCTTCCTTGAAGACGAGTGGACAGCGTTTGCCCGCCGCCTCGCTGCTCCTGTATGGTGAGCGAGGTTTAGATTAAAGGAATCTGAGCCGGGATTCCGCCGTTTTGGGAGTTAGTATGACATTCGACACCATCATCCGCGGCGGCACCGTGGCGACGGCTTCCGACACGTTCACCTGCGATATCGGCATCACCAGGGGACGGATCGCAGCGCTCGGCGAAAATCTCGGCAGCGCGGGCGAAATCGTCGATGCTTCCGGCTTGCTGGTGCTGCCGGGCGGCATCGACAGCCATGTCCATATTTCGCAGCCGTCCGGTCCCGGCATTGTCATGGCCGACGATTTCGAGTCCGCAACCCGCGCGGCGGCGTTCGGCGGCAATACGATGGTGTTGCCCTTCGCCATGCAGCAGAAAGGAGAGTCGCTGCGGGAAGTGGTGAAGGACTATCACGCCAAAGCTGACGGCCAATGTTACGTCGACGTCTCGTTCCATCTCATTATCGCCGACGCCAGCGACAGCGTGCTTGGCCAGGAACTCCCCGCGCTTGTCAATGACGGCTATACCTCGTTCAAGGTGTTCATGACCTATGAGGGCCTCGCGCTTTCCGACATGGAAATGCTCAACGTCATGAGCGTTGCGCGCGAGACCGGCGCCCTTGTGATGATCCATGCCGAGAACTACGACGCCATCCGCTTCCTCACTGACCGGCTGGAACGCGCCGGCAAGACCGCCCCGCACTTCCATGGCGCGTCGCGCCCCATTCCGGTCGAGCGCGAAGCGACCCACCGCGCCATATCGCTTGCAGAGCTCGTGGACGTGCCGATCGTGATCGTCCATGTCTCCAACCGCGCGGCAAGGGAGGAGATCGCCCGCGCACAGCGAAAAGGTCTCAGGGTTTACGGCGAGACCTGCCCGCAGTATCTCGTGCTGACGGCGAAAGACATGGAAGGCCTCAACATGGAGGGGGCCAAGTACGTCTGCTCTCCGCCGCCGCGCGACGAGGCGAGCCAGCAGGCCTGCTGGGAAGGACTGCAGCAGGGTATCTTCTCGCTCTATTCATCCGATCACTGCCCGTTCCGCTACGACGAGACTGGCAAACTTGCCTCCAGGGGCCGCACGTCGTTCCGCTGGGTGCCGAACGGCATTCCGGGTGTCGAGACGCGGCTACCGATCCTGTTCTCCGAAGGTGTCGGCAAAGGCCGGCTCAGCCTCAACGATTTCGTCGCGCTCACGGCCACCAACCACGCCAAGACCTATGGACTTTACCCGAAGAAAGGCACCATCGCGGTCGGCAGCGACGCCGACATCGTGATCTGGGATCCGAACCGGAGCGAAAAGATTTCGCAGAAGCTACTACACCACGGCTCGGACTATACCCCCTACGAAGGCATCGACGTTACAGGCTGGCCGGTTTCCACCATGGTGCGTGGAAAATTCGTGGTGCGTGACGGCTCGCTGGTCGGCACCAAAGGCGCGGGCAGCTATGTGGCGCGCGAAAAATCCCCATTGGCGGTGCCGGCCGGACGCCAGGTTACAGTGTAAAGCACTGTCGTTGCCTCAAAAAAAGCCCCGGGTCATGATCCCCGGGGCTTTGGCTGTGCGGTCAGAAGGTACTTACGCAGCGGGGGTTGCGGCTTTCCGCTTTCTGCGCCAGCCGACTAGTCCGAATACGCCAAGCCCGCCAGCAAACAATGGAAGCGCGCCGGGGAGTGGTGTTTCGGCGACATCCGTCGTGCTCACGGTCAAAATCGCATCCTGACTAATGCTAATCGGGCCCACGTTATAGGTGCCCGGAGTCGTCAACGCCCCTAACGTGAAGAGCAGCTGCGCTCCACCGCTCCCGGAAAGGTCGACGTTCTCCCATTCGAAGTCAATTTGGTCCCAAAAGCCGAAAGAGCCCTTGTCCTCGGATGGACGGAAAGACGCTGTCGTGCACGTAAACGCCGGACTGGAAACCGAGCAACTGTCCAGGGACACGTGCTCGGAAACACTCGTGATGAAAGTTGGCGACGTAAACACGAAGCTGAAAGTTGCTTCGCTGAGTTCGCCTAGCTGAGCGGGATCCTCAACAACCGTCCCCGTCACCGTATAAACAACCGCGGCTTCTGCCGTATTTGTCTGAAATGCGAATGCCAGCACGGCAGCCGACAGCAATCCAGAAAATCCAATCCCTTTCACAATTCACCCTTTCCCATCCTGCGCGCCGCAAGGAATGGGGTAGCAGCGCGGTCGCGGTGCCGCACTCTCCATTTGAATAGGGTGGTGAAAGCCGGGAAGTTCAGGGCTTCAGCTAATTACACCTGGAAGTTGAATTGAGTTGACGCCTATCGCGTCAGCACGACAAAATCCGTTTCCAGCCCGGTCTCCGGTCCGAGCCCCTTGTCGCTGATGATCAGCGAGGCCCCAACCGACATCAGTTTGGAAATACGATTCATCGCGTCCTGCGGGATGGTGATGCGATCAAGCGCCTCCGAGGCCGTCACCGACTGAACATCGGCGACCGCGACTTCGGCCACACGGCTGCGATCAGCACGCCTGCCACGCCGCTCCCGCTCGATGCGCTTCGCCTTCACGCGTTCCGGAGGCATCGTGACCACGGTCCAGTGCGCCGGCGCGCCCTCCTCGCCCAGCGCCATGGCGGTGAAGACATGTGTTCCCAGCGGACGATCGGCGTCGGCAATCTCCACCGGGGCTTCAAAGACAGGCTCAAACCCTTTGCGGACGAACACTCGCTTTTCCTTGCCGCTCACGAACACGGAAATCGGGCCCGGACGCAGCGGCCGCTCCGGGACCGCGCTCGGAGCATCCGAACTCACCGCCGGACGCAACTCGGCGATTTTCAATGACGGCGCAGGCTCCGCTTTTGCCGGTTCGGCCGTCCGGGATTCACCTGCAGTGGATCGGGTTTCCGCGGCGCCGACGCTTGTCGGACCGGCAGAAGTTGGCGCCTTTGGCTCATCTTTGGGTGCCGTTGCAGGCGGTGCCGTTTCCGAGCGCTTGGCAGTTTCAACTTCAGAATTCTTTGCCTGCGGCACCGCAGTGACGTTCGGCTTTTCCGCAGCTATTGTCTTGTCTTCGGAGTTCTTTGCCTCCTCCTTCGCCGGCGAGGCCGGAGCGACAACAGGATCCTTCGCTTTCGGCACGAACAACTTCGCATGGGAGATTTCGGTCGGCGCCACCTCCTGACGGGAGATGATCACCCGGGCGCCGAGCTTGGTTGTTTTGAACATCCGGATCGCGAATTCGTAGGGCAGCCTGATACAGCCGTGCGACGCCGGATAGCCAGGCAAATGGCCGGCGTGCAGAGCCACACCGGACCATGTGATCCGCTGCATGAACGGCATCGGCGCGCTACTGTAAAGATTGGAGCGGTGAAAGCGGGCTTTCTGAATGACACTAAACACGCCGGTCGGCGTCGGGTGCGACACCGTACCAGTCGACACCGGGCTATGGGCTACCGGCACACCGTTGTCGTAAAGGGTGAGCCTCTGGTCGGCGATCGAGATCGTGATCAGCAGCGGGCCTTTGACCGGCGGCGGGACAGCCGCCTTCTTGAGGTCGTTGTGGGCCTTGGTCTTGAGCGTGTCACCGCCGCGCCAGCGCGCGCGTCCCGGCTCGCCGTAGATCACGCCGCCCGGCACATAGTAGCTGCCGCGCGAGCCATAGACCCAGCGGTTGGGCGGTGGACCGCCAAAACCGCCTTCGAAGAACTGAGCATTTGCCAGCGGCGCGCTTAAAATCTGGCCAGCCAGAACCGGAACTGCCAACGACCCCAACAACAAGGCTATGCGCCCTGCACCACCTGCGACATGCACTGGCAGCCCCCGCTTCACGTCAGAATCGCCGCGTTCAAAAACACACAACAAAATACCTGCTGAAACAACGCGGCGGCGCGTAATAAATCCGCCCTCGTTCGGCAGGCCCAACAAATCGCGCCGTACTGTCGCAAGCCGGCTTTACGAATTGGTGAATATGCGGAGCGTTTGCGTCGATGTGACGGCTATTCTGCGGCGTGCGGCAATTCCGCTATCCGGTCCTCGGGCGAAACCGGGGCGCTGCCCTCCCATTCGTCCCTGGTGATGTCGAACACGACGCCATCGGGCCCACGGAATTTGTGCTCGGCATGGGCCCGGGGCGGCATGGCCTCGTGGAGACAGGGCGCACCCATGTTCTCCAGCTTGCGGGTCCATTCCTCGACGTCGTCGACCACCACGCCGAAGTGATGAATGCCAACGAAATCAATACCTTTTCCGAGCTGGTCGTTAGCGAACTTGAGGATGGCGATATTCAAAACTCCATCCGTCAGAAACACGCCGGACGGTCGCGGTGCCTCATCCGGTTTGTCAGGATCAAGCCCGAACCGCCTCAGTTCTTTAAAGCCGAATGCCGCTTTGTAAAATTCTGCCGCTTTTCCTGGATGGTCGCTGGCTAGCGCGATGTGTCGAATTTTAAGCATGATGTGGCTCCCGGTTGTTTCCTGGCCCGCATGTTTTTGCGATCCCTATCGAGGTTACCGCGAAGCTGCATACGCGGCCAGAGGTGGTCACGCTTTACCCATGCATCTCACGTCGGAAGCCCGCCGATTCCGTCAGCCGCGCCGTCGTCCCTATTGGCTCGCGTTCAGCCCTGCGGCCTCCAATCCGACCGCACCTTTTCGGGAAACACCAGGAAACGGCGCCCCAGGTAGTTCAGGACAAGTACCATCGCGGCCGAGAAAACTTTGGCCAGCGCCGGGCCCATGCCGATGCCCACAAAAGTCCGAGTGATGATCATGTCGACGAGGGCAACGACAACCACGACCCCGATATAGACCGCGATTTCGGCTGGTCCGCTCCATCGCGCTTTGTGGCGAAACAGGAATTTGATCGAAAGAAAATAGTTGGTCGCGGCGGCTACAAAAAAGGCAATGAGAGCTGACGTTGTCAGATCAATGCCTGCTTCCAGAAAACCAACAAAGACAACCAGATTGACCAGCGCAGAAAATCCGCCGATCAGCGTATAAAAGGCAAACTGCACGGGAACGGGCACAGTCGGCAAATTATATTTGAGGATGCAGTACAACGCCCGCCAGCCGTCCCGCATCCCGATCTTTTTGCCTTCCGCATAGGTGCGGCCGCGATATGAAATTCCCATCTCGTAGATGCGCAAACGCATCTGTGCGATCTTTGCGACCACCTCCGGCTCAAATCCGAACCTGTTTTCCTCGATCTCTATACTTTGGATAACTTCCCTGCGGAAAACCTTGTAACAGGTCTCCATGTCGGAAAGATTCAGATCGGTCAGCATATTGGACAGGAAAGTGAGGAAGCCGTTCCCCAGCGAATGCCAAAAATAGAGTACCCGCCGCATGTCTGATGACAGGAAACGCGAGCCCAGGACGACGTCCGCTTCTCCACTGCGCAGCGGCACCAGCAACTTTTTCAGGTCGTTTGGATCGTATTCCAGGTCCGCATCCTGAACCGCGACGAAATCTCCGGTAGCGCGGGCGAAGCCCGTGCGTAGAGCGGCGCCCTTGCCCATGTTTTTTTCATGCTTAAGCGATACCAGCCCGGGAATGCGGCTGGCGAGTTGCCGGACCACCTCAAGGCTGCGATCCCTGGAACAGTCGTCGACAACAATGATTTCAAGTTCGAGCGTCTCGTCTGCGATTGCAGCAACACGGCTGACGCACGCCTCAAGCGTCTTTTCTTCGTTGTAACAAGGAATGATGATGCTGAATTTTACCCGACCAGTTGGCGCGGGGCTTGCAAATTCCGAAGAGTCTTTGTCTGCGAATGTTAAATGCTCCACAAAACCATCCTCGCCCGCTTATCAATCCAGGATCCCTTGTGAACGCGCTTGATCCGGTACCATGAGATTTGTTCACGGCTCAAGCAGCAGGCGGCGCCTGACTGTACCGCTTAGTTAATCGGCATTTCTCTTCGTCCGTCATTTACTTTGATCTTGGAAATACGCCAAAAAGTGGCAGCCAGCCGGGAGGCGGCGCGAACCGCGGATCATAGCGATACGGCCACGCCGCCGGCCAGCGTACACGCCCCAGAGCAGCCAAACTAACATAGGGTGTGCACGGCAGTTCGTGAGCCCAGCACTGATCACCGGTGCGCGGCACCCAAAGCCGGGTACTTTGCGTTGTCCGGATCTGATAGGCGTCGACTTTCGGAATTGTAAAGGCGAAGCTGTCAGCCCCCAACTTCGATCCATTGCGGATTCCCACGAGCGCCATAAGCAATATCAAGATTCGAGGTGTGTACGAATAAAAGAGCGATTGATGCAGCCACGCCGAGCCGCCACACTAAATCCGACCAAGGATGCGGCAAGAATGAACCCAAGTCCGAACCTCACGTCCGGCGCACTCCAAAACCAGAAAGCGACGCAGACCGCGAGACCCGCCGAGGCGACAACCAGATCGCGGGATTGCCGTTCCGACTTTGCGCCGGCGAACACAAGCGCTGCGGCGCCCAGCGCGATGCCGACCAACAGGAAAGCCATGACACGGTAATTGGAAGCTTTCTTCAGCCAAGGAAGAAACCACGACCAATCTTGCAACACGCGGGCAAAGTCCGCCTCAAAAGGCTGCCGAGCCCACGCCTTGATGGCCATCGCCTCGTCGGCCGCTTGTTGTAACGACACAGCCCAGGGAAGCTCGGGAAAACATGTTGGGCTGACCGGATAAACCGCGCAGCCTGAAAGAAAAACTCCGTGCAGTATCCATGCTGTCAGCACCACGCCGGCAAAAGCCCAAACGCGAGCCGCACCGAGAGACTCCTCCTTGCGATGAAACCAATAAAGCACCATCGTTAAAATCACCAACGGCGCAGTCGATATCTTGACGACAGCGGCCAAAACCGCGGACGTGGTCAAGAGCGCAAAAACAGTGCGTTGGTCTTCGGCGCGCGACAAACCGAGCGCTAGAGCCACCCAATATACGACCAACATGACGACAATGGCATCCGCAGTTAAAATGCCGAGCCCGCTCGACCGCAAGACCACGACAAGAATTGCGAGCGCCAAAAACCAATACTGTGTCCTGTCGCGATGATCGCTCGCGTCGAGCTGCCGAAGGCGCGACCACAACGACAACATTACAAACGTAGTCACCAATAGATTCGTGACCCAACCGCTCTCAATCCGGTCTGTCAGCGGCGCGATAAGAAAAAGGATTGAATTGAACGCCAACCTGCCATGGAGATTGCCGAGCCCGGCGACAACGGGAAATTGGCGGTTCCATTCGAAGGCTTGCAGATAATACAGTCCCAAATCGTAGTTACCCTGCGCCTGCCGATGCAGCAGCACGAAAATACACAGGCCTGCCACAGCAGCGAGTCCGAGCGACGCATGGCTTCGAGTGTCGCGCCAAGAAGCGATCGCGATCATCACTCCACCCGCGAGGACAATCGCTTGAACCAGCGTCGAAAGCGCGACTGCAAAATGCAGGATGCACCCCAGAAATCCCACCACCAGCAGCCCGAGAATGCCGTGATCTCCGAGATTGGGCCGGATCCGCAGGAACCAGGCGAGACCTGAGCCGTAGCCGACCGAAGCCACGCCCGCGCAAAACGCGAGCAGACAATTCTCGACTATTGGCGTCATCGAAGTTTTCCGGCGCTAGTCAATGGAAGGCAGGCGACGATTGCCTCAGGTCACAAGGTCCTCAACTTGCAAATCGCAAAATCAAGAGCGGAGGGATAGAAACCATGACGGAACATATCGGATGAAGGATAAAAGTCGGTGGGCTTGCGGCGGCCTCTCTTTTAAAGCCATCCTTTCACGACTTCTGCGTCATGCCTTGCGTGCGATCGCAATCACATTTTTTCCAGCGACAGACGACAAAAACCGATCCCCGGCGAGACTGATTGGCAATATTGCCCTATCGTAAAAGCCAACCGTTGTGGGCGAATATCGAAACAAACCGAGTCGCTCCAGCGCTTTTACGGCTAGTGCAGCGGGAAAGCCCGCAGAGTCAAAATATCTCAGCGTCTCCACCTGAAATCCGGCCTGTTGCAATACCTCGCGAAGCGAGCGGCGGGTAAAGCGCTGCACGTGGGCCACTTCATCGTCGAGCGACGTCCACAGCAAATTGAAAGCCGGAACGAAAACAAACAGCCGCCCGTCGCGTTGCAGCACCCTGTGCAATTCGCGTGCGTGCACTGTCACGTCGTGCAAATGCTCAAGGACGTTAATGGTGTACGCAAAAGAAAATTGGTTATCGCCCGCCTCTGCAAGGCTGGCCTTGACTTTGAGGCCCATCCCCGAAAGTGCAGCCATGTTTCTCGTATCAGGCTCGATACATTCAATCCCGATGCCGTCCCGGAGAAAGAACTCGGCGAAATGGCCATCACCAGCTCCGAAATCCAAAATGGGGCCGGTCGCGGGAGCCACTGACCGGATAAGCCGATAGATAGCTTCTGCATAATGGGGAGCGCTGCGCATCGCCTCCAGAAACCGATGTCCCTCATACTCCCGCGCGGTCTCGTGCGTCATGCCCACCCCTCCGCTTCAACCTGCCGCGTCCATCGATCAAACTTTTTTCTCGCTTCCCTCTCCGTTCCAGAATTTATGGGCTTCGGTGAAATCGGCACTGTAGCCAAGCGCCTCGCGGGCGACGGCGAGCGCGTTGAACGTCACCGCACAGACCGGCGTTGAAACGCCAAGTTCGCCCGCAAGATCGGAAGCGATCTTCACGTCCTTCGCGAGCAGACCGAGATAGAAACCAGCCGCATACTTGCCGGTGATGACCTGGCTTTTGAATGCGCCTTCCGAGGCCAGGCTTCTGCCGCTCGACACGTTGATGATCTCGATAAGCATCGCCGGATCGAGCCCGAACTTCTGGCCCACGCTAACGGCTTCCGAGAGCGCACGAAAATTCGCGGCCGAGCAGTAATTGTTGAGCGCCTTCACCACGTCACCGGAGCCGGAAGCGCCGGTGCGAAATAGTTTCTGACCCATGGTCTGCAGAACGGGTGTTACCCGCTCGATCGCGCTGTCGTCGTTGCCGCCGATCATCAAAGTTAGCGCACCGGCCTGCGCGCCGGGGATGCCGCCGGAGACTGGCGCGTCGATCAGTATGACGCCGGCTTTCGCAAGCTGCTCGGCCAGGAGTCGAGTGCCCGTAGGCTCGGACGAACTCATGTCCACGATGATGGTGCCTTTGGCCAAAGCACCGGCTTCAAGCATGTCGAGCACCACATCACGCACAATGGGACCGGTTGGCAACATGGTAATGATGACATTTGACGCTTTGGCGACCGCCGACGGCTCGGCAGTGGCGATCGATCCCGGTTCCTCCTTTGCAAAATTCGCAAGTCTTTTCTTGTCGACATCGAAGACATGCAACTTGTGATCGGCCTGCAAAACATTGTGGCCAGCCTTGAGGATATTTTTGGCCATCGGCCAGCCCATGTTACCGATGCCGATGAAACCAACCCGGAGATCACTCATCTGTTTCTCGCCCTGTCACGCCATTTAGCGAAAGCGGCTCATCCTTGGGGAGCTTTTCCACCCGCAGATACGGCACCACACCGGTCAGTTGCCCCGGTCATGGCGCCGCACCTGCACAATACCGGTCATTTTTAGGATGTCGATGATGAAGGATCGGCATTCGACCCTCGTAGGAAACGTGCGTCGGAGCAGTTGCCGGGCCTGCGTCGAACAACTCACACCAGGAACAGCTACCGTCGCAGCCAACGGCCGATGCGTTCGATCGCCTCGTGCATCTCGCTCTCCGCACCCGCGTAGCACAGGCGGATGAATCGGTTGCCGCGGAACGGATCGAAATCCACTCCCGGCGTGACGGCGACGCCGGCCTGCTCGAGCATCTCCTTGGCGAAGGCAAGGCTGTCTGCAGTGTAGTCCGATACATCGGCATAGAGGTAGAAGGCCCCATCCACCGGGAGAAACGTCGCAAGCCCGATCCGGGGCAACGCTTCGACCAGAAGGCGCCGGTTGCGTTCGTAGCCGTGCTTGACTTCTTCCATCTCGGCCCTGCCGTCGAATGCGGCCTGCGCAGCGACTTGCGACAGCGTCGGTACCGAAATCGCGAGATTCTGCTGCAAGCGATCGATGGGCCGGACTAGATCTTCCGGCACGACCAGCCATCCGATGCGCCAGCCGGTCATACAGAAATATTTCGAGAACGAGTTGGCAACAATCACGTCGCTGGAAAAGCGCAACGCTGTTTCGGCGGGAAACGTATAGTCGAGCCCATGATAGATCTCATCCGAGATGACTCGGATGCCGGCATCCTCGGCCATGCCGACCAGTTTGGACAGGGCGTCGGGGGTCATCATGGTCCCGGTAGGGTTGGCCGGACTGGCGACCAGCACACCGTTGAGCGGCAACCTCCGGTGCGATGCCAGCAGTTCCTCGCCGGTGAGTGCGTAGCGGGTGCCTGCCCCCGTTTCTATCAGCGCCGGTTCACCGCCAAGTGCACTCAGGATGTGCCGGGACGGCGGATAGCCTGGCACAGCAAAGGCAACACGATCGCCCGGATTGAACGCCGCAAGATAGGCGAAGATGAAGCCGGCCGACGACCCCGTCGTGACCACGATTCGATCCGGGGAAACATCGAGCCCGTAGGTATCACGATAATGGCGGGCAATGCGTTCCCGCAGCGGCCGGATGCCAAGCGATTCGGTGTAAGCGAGCCGCCCGCCCAGCGCCTCCCGCGCTGCGGCAAGCGCCTGCGCCGGCGCGGGCGCCGCTGGCTGTCCCACTTCCATGTGGATGACCCGTCGCCCTTCCTCCTCCAGGCGGGCGGCCGCCGCCACGACATCCATCACCATGAACGGCGGCACCTCGCTGCGCCGAGAAGCGGAAAACAGCCGTTTTGCTGCATCAAGCATCATCGATTCACTCTCCGGCCCCGCTGGCGCCGCATTTTCCGGGTTGTTGATGATACGTGTAGGTGGGACGCGGGTTCGGGTTATTGACCGCTTCTACAGGCATCGCTGGTGCCGCCGATGTGAAGTTCCTATACCGGCGAAAGCTTCTCAGGGCCTTCAAATCGAAAAACGGCACGAGTATCGATATAGTAGCAAGGGCGTCTGCGTTTCCGAAGTTTGTATGAGAGATTGCCGCCAACGATTTGCGAACGTCGGAAAATGAGGCATGGGCCCGGCTCGATCGTCTTTCAAAACCATCTTTGCAATGAACACGGACACTAAATCGTTGTGGCGACGGGTACGCCTCGCCGGGCGCCGGATTTTCTGCCTGCTGATCACGGCGGCTGTCACCCTGCCGCAACTTGCCGCGCCGGCGCTGGCCCAGGCGCGTGGCGGGGGCCTGCCGGTGATCCGCGACGCGGAAATCGAGCAGCTTCTGCGTGAATATACCGCGCCGATCCTGCGGGCGGCCGGCCTCGCCAAGCAGAACGTGCGTATCGTGCTCATCAACGACCGCTCCTTTAACGCCTTCGTGGTCGACGGCCACCGTATTTTCGTCAATGCCGGCGCACTGATCGAATCGCAGACGCCCAACCAGATCATTGGCGTCCTGGCCCATGAAACCGGCCATATCGCGGGCGGCCATCTTGCGAAAATCCGCCAGCAAATGGCGAGCATCCAAAGCGCCATGCTGCTTGCCATGCTGCTCGGCCTCGGCGCTGCCGTGGCTGGCGCCCGCAGCGGCGACGCGGCGGCCGCCGCCGTGATGGCACCGCAGCAGATGGCCATGCGTTCGCTCCTGTCGTACCAGCGCCAGCAGGAGGAACAGGCCGACCGCGCCGGCGTGAAGTTCCTCGCGGCGACCGGTCAGAGCGCGAAGGGCATGTACGACACCTTCAAGCGGTTTGGCGAGCAGTCCCTGTATTCTGCGCAGTTCGCCGATCCTTACATGCAGTCCCATCCGATGCCGCGAGAACGCGTGAATTCGCTGGCGGAACTCGTCGCCCACAGCCCGAACTGGGACAAGAAGGACCCGCCTGAACTGCAGCTGCGTCACGACCTGATGCGCGCCAAGCT
>Ga0164243_10008851_pt1 | contig 14778 bp, 10 predicted proteins | sample OricompcompostOP_FD_108781 | JGI IMG/M metagenome (GOLD analysis project Ga0164243, IMG submission 108781) | Organic Plus compost microbial communities from Emeryville, California, USA - Original compost - Organic plus compost (OP) | ecosystem: Engineered > Solid waste > Mixed feedstock >... | reverse complement strand
GTTCCGCAACAATCGTTATGCTTCGACCTGCGACAGGCCAAGCTTCTCGGCAGCGCGGACGAGGTCTGCCAAAGAGCGGACGCCCATTTTCCGCATGACATTGCCGCGATGAATTTTCACGGTGATCTCGCTCAGCCCCATCTCGCCGGCAATCTGCTTGTTCATCAGCCCTTTGGTCACGAATGCCATCACCTCTTTCTCGCGCGGTGTAAGGCTCTCGTAGTGCGCGGTCAGATCGGCGATGCTGTGGTCGGAGTCCAACTGCTTGCGGTCCGTTTCAAGGGCCGCGAAAACCGCGTCGAGCATATCCTGATCCCGGAACGGCTTTGTCAGAAAATCGACCGCCCCCGCCTTCATCGCTTTGACAGACATGGGAATGTCCCCGTGACCCGTCATAAAGATCACCGGCATCCGGATGCCCGATTTCGCAAGTTGTGTTTGGAAGTCCAAACCACTTACGCCGGGAAGCCGAATGTCGAGAACCAGGCAGCTTGGGATGTCGGGGATCTTCTTTTGAAGGAATTCCGTGGCCGCGCCGAACATCTCGACTTGGAGGCCTACGGATCGAAACAGGCTGCTCAGCGCTTCGCGTACGGAGGGGTCGTCATCGACCACATAAACGCACGAGGAGTGCGTCTCGCCGGGGCGACCAGGACTCTGATTGGCTTTCACGCTTTCTCCTCCTCCTTCATGGGCAGATGAACCGAGAAAGTTGCGCCTTGGCCCAACTCGGACGATGCGGTGATCTTGCCACCGTGGCTCTCGACGATCGAGCGGCAGATGGATAAGCCCATCCCCATGCCTTCGGATTTGGTGGTGTAGAACGCCGTGAAAAGTTTGTTAATGACCGCAGGATCGATTCCTGGGCCATTATCTGTGACTTCGATAACAATCGTTCGCTCGGGAGGATCGGACGGCTGGACGCGCGTGCTTATATGCAGCTCGCGTGGGCGATCGACTACGGCCATCATAGCCTGGACGGCATTCACGGCCAGGTTGATGATTGCCTGCTGCAATTGCACGCGGTCACCAAGCACCGGGAGCCGTGCCTTCGCGAGATCGAGGTTGAGAGCGACGCTCTTCGTGGCGAGCTCGCGATCGACGAGAAGAAGGACGTCGTCCAGCAATTCGTTGACGTCGAGCGGAACCCGGATGAGATCGGTTTTGCGAGTCAGCGCGCGCAATCTGGCGATAACATCGCTCGCCCTTCGGCCGTTTGTGATCATCCGTTCGAGAGAATTTTGCACCTCTTTGAGATCCGGGATATCTCGCTGCAGCCAACGTAGTGCTGCCTCTCCATTGGTCACAACGGCGGCCAACGGCTGATTGACCTCATGAGCGATCGAGGCGGTCAGTTCTCCTAAAGTCGTCAGCCGCGTGACGTGGGCGAGTTCAGCTTGTGCCTTGTGCAGTGCGTCTTCTGCGTGTTTCTGGTCGGTGATATCGTTGTTGGTGACCATCGTGGCGACGGGTCTGCCTTTGTCATCACGCTGCTGCGACCATCTGCTGGCTACGACCACTTCTGTTCCGTCCCGCTTGACATGGGTGATCTCGCCCTGCCAGCGGTCTGCTGCCGCGAGTTCTTTCGTTATTTCCTTGAGCGGTATGGGGAACCTTGATTTCAGAAGTTCGAGCGCAGGCCGTCCGATCGCCTCGCTCCGCGTCCAGCCATAAAGTTCTTCGGCGCCGGTATTCCAATACGCGATGACGTCCTTATCGTCGCGAACGTAGATTGCATCGTGCGTTAGGTCGAGAAGGGCAGCCTGGTCACGTAGGTTCAGCGTAGCTTGGTTATTTTTGAGCGCGAGAAACGTGGTGACGAGTATCGCGCTTAAGCTTACCAGGCAGCGAACCAGGGCACCGCTCTCTAAATCGTCCGAATGAACGATAAAGAAGCTCGATATCGTCAGAAAAATGCAGATTGCGGCAATTGCCAGCAAGCCTTCCCGGCTCAGGAAATTCGCCGAAATCATGATGACGGCGACATAAAGAACGGCAATTGCAATGTTGAACGGCGCAAAGGTGTCGATCAAAAAGATCGTAGCCGCTCCAAGTAGGGCAATTGCGGGATAGAATTGCAAGCTCGATTTTGGCAACGACGGCTGTGTAAACATGCGCTCGTCCCACTCATACAGGCTCGCGGATAGAGCCGTAAACGGAATCCATGGATTACGGACAACATCAATTATTACCGATGCTGCCTTATCGCCATCGTGGAAAGCACGCCGAATGCCGCGCACGCTATGGGACAAATGGTATTGCGTCGTCGATTCAAATCATCGATCGGCGTGATCAATTCCTATTGATAGGTTTGTTTTCGAATATCGCACGATCGTCATCCGGCGGTGAATCCGATGACGAGGACGCATTATTGGACGCCGTTCGCCTATATCGTCATAGTGTGTGCACGGCATTCCCGCCGCACTTTAGCCTTCGTTAACCGCGGCCGGCTGTTGGCGGGATGGTGGCGGCCCGAAGACATTTTTGGCTCTGCGAATTTTTCCGGACTCTTCAGGTGCAATATGGTCGACGATCTCGATCTCAAAGCGAATGACGTCAGCGAAACCTTCCGAAGTCACGGATTGCTGAATCAGCTGACGCAGTTTATCCGCCGAGAGCGTTCGCCCGGATAAGGGGGCCGCACGTAGAACAAACTTGTTCACTCCCGTCTGCAGGAATTGATGTTCGGCGAGATTGGTCTCCGTGTGAAGCGCGAGCAGAAAAACATAATACGGCAGATCGCGGATCTCGCCATTTACGTCCACCCAGAACTGGTCTTTCGACCGTCCCTCAACGGCTTTGACGAGCGGTAGGAGGCTGCCGCATTCGCATCGTTCCGGGCTAATCGTAACGATGTCATCGATCTCGTACCGGATGATGGGCTGCGCCATATTATAGAGATTGGTGAGAAGCACCTTGCTTCCAGGTGTGCCGTTTGGCACCGGCCGATTGTCGGAATCGACGACTTCGAGGATCGCAAGCTCATCGTTCAAATGGCTGCCATGCGTCGCTTGGCAACCGCACGTCAAGGCCATGCATTCGGCCATACTATAGATGTTGGTGATATGGACGCCGAACGCTTTCTCTACGCGTTGGGCGATCGCCTCGGGTAGCGGCTCGCTGATGTTTGTCATTTGTTCGAGGTCGCCGCGGAGCTTCAAGCGGCCTGCCTGCAGCTCTCGCGTGATCGTCTCCAGTGCGCTTGTATATCCTGTGATGAAGTTCGGCTGGAAGCTATTCAGCTGCTCCACGAGAACTTCGGGCGGATCGAATACCGAAAGACGTTGAAGCTTCAGAAACCGGCGGGCACGCTCGGGGAAATAGTTGAAGAACGTGCTGCTCGGATAAAAACCCGGTTTCTGCGTGATGATCGAGAAACGCGCAGGCTTGAAGAGCCGCTGAAGGTGGGGAAGAAACCGCCGCGACACCGGTTGGCCGCGCGCGAACTGAGCCGCAAATGTCGTCAGGATCGCGGGCTTGTCCTGGACGATGATCGCGGGCTGCCCTTGACTCCCCGATGTATGGCAGACAGCGTAATTCTCTTTGTAGTAGGCACCAATGTTTGAGGGATCGGACATAAAGCGCTCGAGATCGGCGCGCCGAAGTGCACGGTCGGTGAAAATGTCATCCAGGTTCGCCATCATTTCCGACTTGGTGAGTGTCGGAAGATCGGTGATCGCGCAGGTCTTCAGGTCGATTCCCTGAAACTGCTTGCGGTAATACGGAGAATTTTCGTTGGCATATCGAAGCAAATTTCGGAAGCGAGCTTCCCGCGCCTCGGCGCGCGCCTGCATGTCCTCTGGCCGCGGCGGCAGGAGCGATCGGATCGCAAGCGCTAATTTCACTTGATCCGAGACCGCCCGGAGAAATCCTCTCATTCGAAATAAGCCTTTGAAGTGCGACGGTTTTCATTACGGGCAGAACCCGATCAAATCGGCAAACTCCGCATGGCGGCGTTTGAGGTGGCTTAAGTAAGGCAAAGCCTCACCGATTGGCACCTAAAAGTGAGATCAGAATTCCTTTTGCTTGATGAAGAGATCTTATGTGCGACGTTCTTTCCGGATGGGACACAGCGTCGTTTATCCAGGCGGCTCAACTCCGTCGCGTGGTTCGAAGCCGGGGAGAGGGCCGGGTAGAGCAGCCTCGGCTCGGGACTGGAGCTGAGCTTCATGTCGCCTCAAATAAATGAAGATTGTGATTACGATTGCCAAAGCGAACGCGATGCCGATTGCGCCGACGGGACCCTGGACCCTGTGGATGCTTCGCCCGAGGGTATAGGCGGACATCCCTACCATGCTGGCCCAAACGAACCCTCCTAGTGCATTTGCGACGAGGAAGCGCGGCCATGCGAGCTGGTTGACGCCCGCGAGGAACGCGGCGAGGAACCGCAGTACCGCGAAAAACCGCCCGAAAAAGACAACCGTGCCACCATACTTCTGGAAGAGATACTGACCGAGCTTGATGCGGCCCTCCGTGAGCCCTAGCGAGGAGCCGAATCTGAGAACGAGCCGGTAGCCAAATTCCCGACCGATCAGATAGCCGATGTTATCTCCGACGATAGCGCCAATGGTCGCGGCGGCAATGACGAACGCGATGTTGCCGTCGTGCGTTGCCGCGTAGACGGCGGCGATAATCAGGACAGCCTCTCCGGGCAACGGAAGACCCAGGCTTTCCAGGCCGACGATCAAGGCGACTGTCCAGACACCATACGTCGCGAAGAGGTGGTGCAGCTGCTCCGGCGATAGCAAGAAATTTCCCCTCGTGAATAACGCAGAGAGCCCCTCCAGGCATCAGCAAGCTCTAATTGTCACGGCAATTCAATGTCAATCAGAAGCTCGGGGACTGCGAAGCGGTGCTTCGTGGAATTAGTCGCTTCGAAGTCCGTACGCACAATCCCCTTCCCACGAATTCTTCGCTCCGTCCGCGCCGCTGGACAGGACCAAAGGCCGCCATAAAAAAAGCCGCCGGTTCAATGCTGGACGTCCCTGCGCCCACCGCTCTCCAGCGAACGCAAGGTTTGTTGCGAATGCAGTCAATATGCCGTCAACCATCGCGATACTTTGAAGTGTGAGCCGTCTTGCGAAATGAGAAATCCAAATTCAGAAATCAGTCATGATTTGGATACCGAAAGAATTCTGGATTGGCCAAAGTTTGACGCAATTGCCTTGCGGAATTGCAGGGGACACGGCATTTCGAATTTTTTGTACGCCCGAACTGTCTCAGTATCGAGCTCGCAATCATCAGCAACTCGCTGCCAGAGCGCGGTTTCATCTGCGGCATGCGCGATGGCAACGGATATCAACACCCGTCGCAGACATTCAGACATACCTCTTCGAGCCCGACTGCAGCGACCCAATCGGTACAGTACTTGTTACTCACGGCTGGACGGGTGAAGCCTCGTTCATGACGGCCATCGCCGAGCCAATTCGGAGGGCTGGCTATCGCGTGGTGCTCTTTGACTTGCCTGCGCATGGCCTCAGCGGGGCGATCTCGACAAATCTCATCGATTGTGCACGTGCAACGGCCGCCATCGCGCGAGCATTTGGACCACTCGATGCGATCGTTGCACATTCTTTCGGCGGAATGATTTCTCTTGTCGCGGCGGAAGGGAGAGCTCCTTTACCTGATCCGATTGAGGTTCCGCGGATCGTGCTCATCGCAAGTCCAAATCGTCTTTCGCAGGTCACGTCGGACTTTTCCCGTCATTGGGGTTTGACGTTGGCTGGCCGACGTGCGTTCGAGCAGCGGCTTGAGCGCGTCGGCGGGCGGCCGATCGGCTGTTTTACAATCGCAAAACTTCTGCAGGCCACCCGTTCTCAAGCGTATATCATACATGATCGTGATGACGACGACGTGTCGTTCGAATCCGCTGAGGAAATCGCCTCCGAAGTCGATGGGGCGGAGCTGCGAACGTTCACAGGATTTGGTCACCGCAACATCCTATTCGCTCCTCCGGTAATGCGAGCAATTGTATCATTTCTTACGCGCGATCGAATTTCGGATGGAAGCAACCAATAATTTTATATAGCTCAATGGCGATATCGTTATCGTGTAAGTCGCGTCGTTTCGCGGCAGTCGGCCGGGTGGAAGCTGCTTGTTTGTTCGGCCGTTGAAAGCTAGGAAGCGTCAAGCATCACGGCATCGGGGCCGTGGGTGTCCTTGAGTTTTAATGCCGGACGTCAACGAAAGATCGGTGCCGAATTCTTCCGCTTCGCGGATCGGCCCGCTTGCGAATTTGCCCGTCTTCTTCAAGCTCGACGGCAAGCGCGTCGTCCTCGTCGGCGGCGGCGAGCCAGCGCTTTGGAAGGCGGAACTGCTGGCAGCCACTGGCGCTCTGGTTGAAGTCTTCTCCGAGACTTTTGTAAGTGGCTTTTACGAACTTTCTGCTGCTTCCCCGAATGGCCAGGTCCTGTTGGTCGATCGGAGATGGACAGTCGGCGATCTCGCACACGCCGCGCTTGCGGTGGGATCGTTCGGAGATGACGCGGAAGCAGAAGCTTTCGCGTCTGCCGCGAGGGACGCCGGCGTACCGGTCAATGTCGTTGATCGTCCGGCGTTCTGCGATTTTCAATTCGGGGCTATCGTCAATCGCTCGCCTCTTGTGGTCGGGATATCAACCGATGGGGCGGCGCCTGTTTTTGGTCAGGCTATTCGTTCGCTGATCGAGAGCCTGCTGCCTGATGGATTCAGGCGCTGGGCAAAGGCCGCGCGCGATCTTCGGCAAAGACCGGAGGATCTTGGGGATACGACGGACAAGAAGCGGCGCTTCTGGCAGCGGTTCACCGATCTCGCGCTTCGCACTCCTGACATGGCGCCTACAGAAGCCGATCTCGCGCAGCTCTTGAATGCGCCGACTGCAGATGTGCCCGCGCCGGTGTCGATTCTCGATATCTCCAAGGAAACGGATTCGTTGACGCTTGGTGCCATCCGGTTACTGCGGACCGCGGACGATATCTTTTTCGATGAGGGTGTCCCGTCGGAGGTTAAGGAGTTTATGCGCCGGGAAGCGCGAAGACACGCCGTCCCGCCGGGGCACGCCGGTTCGCAAGCGGCCGTCGATGCGTTGGCCGCTGCGGTGGCATCGGGTGCCCGCGTCGTCCGTTTGAGGCTGCGGACTGAGCAAAGCGACGGAGCGGATGGAGCCGAGGTCGATGCGCTTCGTGCTGCCGGCTTATCGGTCACGATCGTTTTGCAGGCACGCGCGCCCTAAGGACATGGGGGCACATGCTTGCGCGAGCGGATTTTCCGTGCCCCGGCCATGCGGTTGCCGCGAAGGCATGCGAGCAACAGTCCGAAGAGGCTCTGGTGCCACAGGGGTTGATCGCTTCGGCGACAGCTAGATAAATCTTTATTTGTCAAAGAGTTAATGGACGGCTGTGCGGCTCGGCTCTGCTTGGAATGCCCATTCCTCTTGTCTATACTCCGCGTTGGGGGTCCGCTCGGATCAGAGTTTTGCCTTGCTGGGCGGGTTAGCGCATCGCTTCCCACGCGGTGGGGTTTTGCTCGTTTTGCGGCGGCGAGACGTCGGTAAGTAGTCGGAGTCGCGAGCGCATGCGCTGCAATCCATCCTATTGGCTTTTGGGACTCGTCCCGATCGCGATGTTGAGCTGGGTTGCTGTCCAACTCGAGCGCGGAGCGATCGAATTCGATCTTTCGCGACGGGCTCAAGATGTCCTGCGGCGTGGCAGCTTCGATTGGGCCAACCTGCATTTCGTCGGGCGCGATGCGGTGCTGACCGGCCGTGCCCCGGACGAGCGTGAGCCCGAAAGAGCTCTCGCCAGCTTGCGAAACGTCTGGGGGGTGCGGGTTGCGAACGACCGGTCCGGACTCATCGACCGCGTCGCCGACTATCGCTGGTCGGCCATGGCGAGCGGCGATGGGCGCGTTCGGCTGGCAGGCGACGTACCATCGGAGGATGCGCGGCGCGCACTTATCGGCGCTGCTCGCAAGACCTTTCCCGGTGCGACCATTTCGGACGACATGCGGCTCGCGCGGGGTTCCATCGATCGAAACGCCTGGCTCGAAGGTGCGGTTTTCAGTCTTAGAAGCCTCTCCGAGTTGAAGCGAGGCGAGGCGCAGCTCGCCATGCTCAATCTTTCAATCGCGGGCGAGGCCAAGACGTCCGATGCCTACCGCCATGTTCGCTCAGCCCTGCAAAACCGCCGTCCCTCCGGCCTTGGCCTTTCGCGCGACGCCGTTACGCCGCCGATGGTTCGGCCTTTTGTCTGGGACATTAAAAAGAGTGGTGCGGGGATCGCCCTGACGGGCTTTGCGCCCTCTGACGAGGATCGAGAGCGGATCGGCGCGCGCGTCAAGTCGCTCTTCGGATCGATGACGATCGCTGACGATACCGATATCGGTGACGGCGCTCCCGAAGGCTGGAGAAAAGCGACTGAAGTCGCACTCAATCAGCTCGCGCAGCTCAGGACGGGTGAAGTTTCGATCAGAGATCGGGAGATGGTGTTTTCGGGGGAGGCCGCTGACGAGCAGATCGCATCGGCGGTCAAACGAACGCTGAAGCTCGATGTGCCGCAGAATTTCAAAATCGTCGAGCAGGTCCGGTTTCCGAAACCCGAAATCGCGTTGCCGAGCAGCGGATACACGATGGGGATCGTCAACGACGGAGCGTCGCTCGATCTGGTCGGCATGGTCCCCAGCGAAGCGGCGCGCGATGCTCTAATCAATGCCGTGAAGGCGCGCTTTCCAGGGCGCGCTGTCAACGATAAATCGCAGGTGGCACCGGGCGCACCCGATGGATGGCAGCAATGCGTCGTTGCGGGCCTTTCGTCACTGCCGCGCCTGAAGAAGGGCAAATCGATCCTCACTGACCACCAATTGGTCGTGTCGGGCGAAACTGAGGACTACGCCGCATCGCAATCTGTTCCGGGCGATGTGAAGGCGGCTGCGGGTCAGACCTGCGAGACCACGACCAATATTGCATTTACCGGGCAGATGAAGACGGACCTGTCCTGGAAGGCCACGCGAGAGCCGAACGGAATGGTGACCATTCAAGGCGAAGCGCCAGATGATGCGTCGCGGATTCGCCTCGTCGAGATCGCGCAGCAGATTTATGCAGGATCGAGCGTAACCGACAACATGAAGATCGTCGGTGCGGCCTCCGAGCCGTGGTCCTCGGCGGCGCATCTCGGGCTTGAAGAGATGGCGCGCCTCAAGAACGGCGAGGTTTCCATTTCGGGCAAGGATTTCGTGATTAAGGGAGCGGCGGAAAGCGAGCAAGTCGCGAACGACATTCGCAGCGTGCTCTCGACCGATCTTCCGCCCGGCTTCAAGAGCCATGACGAAATCACCGTCATGTCGGCGGAGGAGAAAGCTGCCAATAGCTGCCAGACGTTGATGCGACAGGCATCCGCCAACGGTACGATCAACTTTGCGCGCGCCAAGGCCGATCTCACGGCGGACAGTGCGCAGACGCTCAGGGATCTCGCTCAGATCGCGAATGAATGCCCAAGCTTCAAAATCCAGATCGAAGGACATACGGATTCGGAGGGGACCGACGAGCGCAACCAAAGGCTCTCGGACCGTCGCGCGCGGGCTGTCGCGGATTTTCTGGCTCAGAGCGGCGTGGATCCGAGTCGGCTTTCGACAATCGGATATGGTGCGTCGCGGCCGATCGCCGACAATGCGACCGAGGCAGGCCGTGCGAAGAACCGCCGGATCGAATTCACGGTCAGGGTCAACTGAGACGGAAGGGAGATCGAGCGATGGACTATCTCTTCATCAAGTTGATCTGGTGGATCGCGCTCGCATTTGCGCTCGGACTGGTCGCCGGGTGGTTTTCGTGCCGCGAGAAGAAGGGTTGAAGGGTGCTCCGAAGACTATGAAATCCGACTTTCGGCATCTGTTGGGTAGGACATGACGTATCTGCTGCTTCAAACATTCCTGCTGTTGCTCGCGGCATATTTTTTGGGTGCGTTCGTGGGCTGCGTGGTGAAGCGCGCCTTGTTCTCCGGCGATGCCGATGCATTGGTTCCCATCGAGGCCGATGTTCCGGTGCGGCCGCCTGCGGTCATGCCGCCGCAACCCGTGCGGACGCGAGCATTTTCGCCCGTCGCTCCACCGGTTGCACCCAGAGCGATCGATCCCGTGCAGCCGAAGATCGAGGTTTTGCGCAGGCCCGAGCCCCGACCCGTGCCGGCAGTGCTCGATCCGTCACGCTTCGAGCGCGCTCTTCACGGTCCAGACCCAAACGAAGGTATTCCGAGAATTTCGATCGTCGAAATAAGGCCCTCTGTTCTGAAGCCGGTCACGGGCATTTATCGTCCTCGGCCGCCCGAACCTCCTCCTGCTCCTGCTGTCATCGAGGAGCCTCTGCCGAATCAGGCGGCTCCGGAGGAGGGGATTCACGAGCCAGAGGCTGAAATGGAAGCGGAAGCGGAGGCTCCAGCGCCGCGTCCGGGCGGTTTGGCAGCGCGATTGCGAGACGCAACGACTGCGGCCGCTGCCGGTGCGGTCGCGGCCGCAAAGGCGGCTGCGGCGGCATCTGCGGCTATTCCCGTCATGGTCTCCTCGCGACGTGCGGCGGTCGACGAGCCGGTTGATGTGAATGCGACACTGGAGCCGGAGGAGCCGACACGCGCTTCCGACGAGGATGTGCCTGAGGCCGTTGATGAGACGCTTCCGGAGCCCTCTGCCGAACCAGCGGATGACAGCGAAGATGCGGAAACGGACTCGATTGACGACATCCCGGCCGAGCCGGAAGCTAAAGTCGAAGTCGAGCCTGAGGCCGCGCCAGAACCCGCATCTGCACCGAAGGCCGAGCCGCCCCTCGTGGCACCTGCGGCCATCGAAGGTGGCGACGATTTCCAGCGCATCCGAGCCATCGACGGCGATATCGAACAAAAATTGAAAGCTCGCGGGATCACGTACTTCGAACATATCGCGGCGTGGGGTGCGTCCGACATCAAGCGGATGGGACAGGAACTCGAGATCCCGGGTAGAATCGATCGGGAACAGTGGGTCGAGCAGGCACAGATCCTGGCCAAGGGCGGCGAGACCTATTATTCGCGCAATCGCCGCGCGATGCTCAATGCGGCGTTTCCTGCTCCGCCTTCCGCGGCCGTACCGCACGAGCAGCATCAACCGGCGAAGGACAGTTCTGGGGCCTCTTCGTCTTTGCCATCCGAAAACGCGAAGCAGGAGAGCCTGTCGGGGGTTGCCGCTGCCAACCAGGGTCGGTCGGTTGCGGAAATGGCGTCGGCCGCGGCGGCGGCCATCGCCGCGGCTTCGGCGAGCGTCACACGCGGACTGAAGCCTATCGAACCGATTTCGCCGCTTTCGAAGGTCGACCCGAAAATATCGATCCCGCCCCGAATAACAGACGCCATCCGCGAAAAGGAAACGACGACGGCCTCCGTATCGATCGCCAAAGAGACCCCGCCGCAAGAAGCTGGTGGCGACGGACCTACCGACGATCTCAAACGCATCCGCGGCATCGGCGTGCTTATCGAGAAACGGCTCAACGCGATCGGGGTTCGGCGCTACGAGCAGATCGCGAATTGGACCAGCGGCGATATCGATCGCGTCAGCCGGTTGCTGGAATTCAAGGGCCGCATCGAACGAGAGAGCTGGGTCGAGCAGGCCCGCATCCTCGCAAGCGGCGGTCAGACGGAATTTTCCCGTCGGGTCGATCGCGGCGAAGTCGATACCAGTCGCGAGACATGACCGAAATCGCTGCGGGATAGCGTTCCGTAACCCACGCCATCGTTCGGCTCATCCGATTGAGCAAAGAACGATGCCACAGCGGAGATCGTCGGCTCGTCTCGGAGCAGAGGAGCATGGCCCTGCGCCGGGACCGTGTGGGCTGTGAGACGAGGGTGGCGTAGCCCCATCTCCTCGACCGTTTTCTTCGACAGAAGATCGGAATTTTCTCCGCGCAGGACAAGGACAGGGACGCGTTTCATGGCTTCGAACTGAGGCCAGAGCTTCGGCGGCGGTCCATCAAGCGCGGATAGGCACTGGGAAAGCTTGGGGTCATAGCCGCCGACCGGCTTGCCGTTCTTTTCATTGAAGATCTGATGCGCGACAGCCATGACGTCACCGGCGCTCATTTGCGGGAAGTCGCGTCCGAAAAGATCGCCGATGATCCGGGCGGCGTCGTCCCAGTTCTTAGGAACCGGGACGCGGCCGACGTAGCCCGCTATGCGCGCAAGTCCCTCGGTCTCAATGACTGGGCCGATATCATTCAGGACGACCGCGCCCAGAAGAGATGGCTGTGCTGCCGCGAGGACCATCGCAATCAGGCCGCCTCGGGACGTGCCGATGATGCCGGCGTTACGCAATCCGAGCATGAACATGAAATCGATGACGTCCTGCATTTCGATCGGCACGGCATAGTTCTTCCAATCGGAATCGTACTCCGAAAGTCCGCGTCCGCGTGTATCGAGCGTGAAGACGTCGCGCGGATTAGAGCCCTGCCTTAGCGCGAGGGCGATCGTGTGAAAATCGCGGCTGTTCCGCGTCAGACCCGCAAGGCACACGATGGGCCGCGCCCGAGAGACAGTGTGAGGGCGATAGTGGCGGCCGTATAGCCGCAGGCCGTCGCGGCTGGTGAAATAGATCTCTTCGAATTCCTGTTCCGTCGCCATGCCCTGTAGCGCCTTGTGATGTGAGTTCTCAGCCGTCGCTGTTGTTGTCGGCGACGCCTTCGCCGGATTCGTTATCCTTTGGGACTTTTGTGTCGCCGCGATCCCGCACAAGATCTTGTTGCAGCCGGAGCGGGTTCTTTTCGCCGAGACGGGCACGGTAGATCTGAATATTCGCCAAGACTTTCGTTACGTAGTCCCGCGTTTCGGGGATTGGGATGCGCTCGATCCAGTCGATCGGGTCGACTTTCGGATCTCGTGGATCGCCGAACTCTCGAACCCACTGGCGCGCGCGGCCGGGGCCGGCATTATACCCGGCAAGCCCGAGAACGTAGGAACCGTCGAATTCGTCCATCCGGTCGGCGACATATGCCGAACCGATCATGACGTTGTACTTCGGGTCGGAGCGCAGCCGCGCGATTTGGCATTTGATTTTGTAGTCGTGACAGACGTGTCGCGCGGTGCCCGTCATGACTTGCAGTAGTCCCTTCGCTCCGGCCCCGGAGACGATTTGCGAATCGAACTCCGTTTCCTGGCGCGCGAGGCCGAGAAGAAACGCGAGCTCGGGCGGCGATCTCAATGGAGTGTAGCTGGGGAACGGTTTCAAGGGATAACCGTAGGTCAGCAAGTTTTGACCCTTCGCGATCGCCACTTTCGCGATGCGAAGCGACATCTGTGGATCGCCAAGCTCTTCGGCGAGATATGCGACCATGCCGACCTCGGCTTCGGTCGGAGCGGCGTTCCGCAGCCCGGCAAGCAAGGTGCGGGTGATTTCCCGTGAAAGACCCGCTTTTTGCGCGAGGACAAGCGCATGTGCGACGGCCGATGACGTCAGTTTGCGGACCTGTGCCGCCGTCGGATCGGCAGGTGGAGAGATATCGAACCGTGTCCTGCGCGGGTCGAGCATTTGCATTGCGAGGAGGCCGTGGAAGGTATCGCGGTTCCTGGCGGCGAGCCGATATTGCTCTGCGGCCGCCGCTTTGTCGCCGCGCGCCGCCTCGACACGCCCAAGCCAATAGTGCGCCTTGGCGCTGCTCAGCGGCCCGTCGGCAGCGGTGACCATGTCCTTGAAATGGCGTTCGGCAAGCGCGGATTGTTTCAAGTAGCGGAACGCGATCCATCCCGCCATGAACGTCTGCTCTTTGCGCGGATTGATCGTGATGGGGCCCGCGTCCTTGACGAGTTCATAGGCGAGCTTGGGGTTCCCAAGCTTCAACGCACCGTATGCGAGTTCGCGCCGTTCGGCCCACCATTCGTCGAGAGCCACAATCTTTTTCGGGTTTGGGGGAATGGACAGGATGATGTCGGCGGCTTCCTCGATCTTTCCCGCCTTCCGCAAGAGTTGCTCTTTGTGGAATGCGAGTCCGGCATCGTTGCTGCCGTCCGGGAGGGCATTCATGAGGGCCCGGGCGTTCGATGCCTTGTTGAAAACCGCCAGGCGTGCCGCAGCTTTCTTCCGCTCGCTTGGCGGCAGGAGCGGTATCAGGCGCTTGGCCAGCGCAACGCGCTCCGCGCGGTTGCCTGCATAGCGCACATCGTCGGTCACCAAGCGGTCGAAGCGCCATTTGTGATCGGCGGGCGTCAACAGATTTCCGAAGCGATCGAGAAATCCGTTTTCAAGCGTCGGTGGAATGGACATCTCGCGCCAAACCTTGGCGGCGATTTTGCGTGCCTCGGCAACGTTGCCTTCGGCGAGGCTGGCGGACGCGAGCGCAGCGTAGCCTGCGCCAGTTTCTGGTTTGGCATTTGCGAAGTAGGATTTGATCCTCGCCGCGCTGCCGCCATACGTGAAGAGGGATTCCTCGAACCCTTCCGTGATCGTGGGGCGATCAGGCCAGGACGGGTTGTCTCTCAAAAAGGCTCGAAACTCCTCAGGCTCTCCAAGCCCGGCGCGTAAACGAATCCAGTCGGCGAGCTTGCGGGCGATCGGATCGCTGATTTTGCTCTTTGCATCGGCAAAGGCATTCAAATCCTTCGAGCGGACGGCCGACGCCGAATCCCGTAATGCGGCGAGGTCACCGGGGTCGGGTTTCAGCGAGAGAAGAGGACTCAGTGCCGATTCGAGCCTGTGGAGTTGAGTCTTTTCAGCCGCGAGAGGTTGGGGCGACGGAACGGTTTTTATGGCGCAGATGGCCTCGGCGGAGGCCATCACCATTGTAAGGCCCGCAATGATAAT
>Ga0164243_10008850_pt1 | contig 14780 bp, 10 predicted proteins | sample OricompcompostOP_FD_108781 | JGI IMG/M metagenome (GOLD analysis project Ga0164243, IMG submission 108781) | Organic Plus compost microbial communities from Emeryville, California, USA - Original compost - Organic plus compost (OP) | ecosystem: Engineered > Solid waste > Mixed feedstock >... | reverse complement strand
GCGTAGTACGGGCGGAGGTTGACGTTCACGAAGCCCCAGCCCTCGCCGATCGGGTCGCCGATCAGCTCGGAGCAGAAGCGGTTCACGTCGTCGTAGGTGCCCTCGATGGCGACCAGGTCGCCGCCGTACACGGAGGCCATCACGATCTTGGCCTGTTCCAGACCCTCGGGGACGAACACGCACGAGCGCAGTCCCGCGCGGGCGGCCGCGGCGCCGACCGCGCCCGCGAGGTTGCCCGTGGAGGAGCAGGAGAGCGTGGTGAAGCCGAAGGCGCGGGCGGCGGTGACGGCGATGGCGACGACGCGGTCCTTGAAGGAGTGCGTCGGGTTGCCGGAGTCGTCCTTGATGTGCAGCTCGCCGGTGACGCCGAGTTCGCGGGCGAGCCGGTCGGCCCGTACGAGCTTGGTGAAGCCGGGGTTGGTGGTCGGGGAGTCGGCGACGTCGGCGGGCACCGGCAGCAGCGGCGCGTACCGCCACATGGTGTTCGGCCCGGCCTCGATGCGCCGGCGCAGGCCCTCGGCGTCGCCGCTCGGGAACTCGTACGCGATCTCCAGCGGTCCGAAACAGGACAGACAGGCGAAGGACGGGCCCAGCGGATAGCGCTCGCCGCACTCGCGGCAGGAGAGCGCGGCGGCGGGGCCGAGGGAGACGCGGGAGCCGCCGGTGTCCTGGTCGGAGTCGGCGCCGGAAGCGGCGGATACGGCGGACGGCGAGGCGGTGTCGGACGGCTCAGCAGCGTGCACAGCCATGTATGGCGAGGCCCTTTCTCCTCATCTTCCTCGTGACGTATCTCGCCACGAGCCGGAATTGGCACCTTCCCTAGCCGGGAACCTCGCGCGGATCGCGTGGACGGCTGGAGGGTTGCCGGGGCTTCAACGGGCCGTTCCCTCTGCCCCTCTGGATGAGCGGTGTGAAGTTGTGGGTGCGGGCGGTGCCGCACGGTGCGGATGCTCCGGGTCCGGGCCCCCGGCCTCCCGGCACCGGGGCTCCGGCGTCGTGGCCGTACCCGGCATGGGATCGTCGTCCGCGTTGTTCAAGACTGTAACCGACCTACCTGGTAGGCGAGACAGCCGTCCGAAGCGCGAGATGGATCACAGCGAGATCACCGACACGTCGGGTATGACAGGGAGTTGCCGCGTGCTGCCAGAAGTCGAGCGGTGGCTCGGCCGCCGGTCCTGGTCGGCCGCCGACCGTCCGCCGGAGCGGCTGCCGGCGGCCAAGCGGGCCGCGGGCGCCCGGATCAGCGTCGTACTGCCGGCGCTGAACGAGGAGCGCACGATCGGCGACATCGTCTCCGTGATCCGCTCCGAGCTGATGGCCGAACCGGCGCCGTTCGTCGACGAGTTGGTGGTGCTGGACTCCGGGTCCACCGACCGTACGGGCGAGGTCGCGGCCGCGGCCGGCGCCCGGGTCGTGCACCGGGACCGGGTGCTGCCGAGGCTGCCCGCGCTGCCCGGCAAGGGCGAGGTGCTGTGGCGGTCGCTGCTGGTGACCGGCGGCGACATCGTCTGCTTCGTGGACGCCGACCTGGAGGACTTCACCGCCGACTTCGTCACGGGCGTCGTCGGTCCGCTGCTGACCGAGCCGGAGGTGCAGCTGGTGAAGGCGGTCTACGACCGTCCGTACGGGGACGATCCGGCCGGCGGCGGGCGGGTCACCGAGTTGGTCGCCCGGCCGCTGCTGAATCTGCACTGGCCGCTGCTGGCCGGCTTCGTGCAGCCGCTCGGCGGCGAATACGCGGCCCGGCGCGGGCTGTTGGAGGCGCTGCCGTTCCCGGTCGGGTACGGCGTGGAGCTGGGGCTGCTCGTCGACGCGCTGCACGCGGTGGGTCTGGACGCGCTCGGGCAGGTGGACGTCGGCGTGCGCCGGCACCGGCACCAGAGCGGGCAGGCGCTGGGCCGGATGGCGGCGGCGATCCAGCACACGGCGCAGCTGCGGCTGGCGGGCGGGCCGCGGGGTGCGCTGCCGCACGGGGCGGCCGGGATCTCCGGAGCCGCTGTATCCGGGGCCGCTGTGTCCGGAACGGGCGTGCCCGGAACGGGCGTGCCCGGAGCTGGCGTGCCCGGAGCTGGCGTGCCCGGGGCCGGCGGAGGGACCGGCCCGCACGCGGCGCCGGGTGCCGGTGAACCGCACGGCGCGCAAGGGGTGTTGGGGGCGCGGGACGTGCTGGGGGCGCCGGTGCGGCCGACGCTCACGCAGTTCGAGCGGGTGCCGGGCGGCGGCGGGTTCGCGGGGTTCGCGCCGCGCAGCCACGAGATCGACACGGTCGAACGCCCGCCGATGCGCGAGATCCCGGAGTACGCGGCACGCAGAGCGGCGTAGCGCCGGCGGCGCGGCCATGGTGCCGACTCCCCTGCTGCGGCGGCCGGTTGGGCGTGCGGCGCCCTCCGGTGTCGCCGACTCCCCTGCGCCGGGGGCGAGTTGGACGTACGGGCCGATCGCGTGCCGTACCCGGCCGGCCGTGCCCGGAGCGCGGAAGCGACCCCGGAGCCGGAGCCCGGGTGCCGCTGCGGCGGTGGGTCGGAGGTCACGTTTGCACCCGCGCCGGCGAGGCTACTGATCGCAGCATGGTCGCTGAACGCGCTGCCCGGCAGCCCGGGAAGGCTCAGGTACTGGTCGCGTCGAACCGCGGCCCGGTCGCGTATTCGCGCGGTGACGACGGCGAGTTGACAGCCCGGCGCGGCGGCGGCGGGCTCGTGTCGGGGCTCTCCGCGATCGGCTCGGACGCGGACGCGCTGTGGGTGTGCGCGGCGCTGAACGACGCGGACCGCGCCGCCGTGCACGCCGCCGGCACCGGCGGCCGGCTGTCCGCCGACGACACCGGCGGCCAGTCCGTACGCATGCTGGACGTGCCCGCGGACACCTTCGCGGACGCCTACAACGGCGTCGCCAACTCGGTGCTCTGGTTCGTGCACCACATGCTCTACCAGACGCCGCTGGAGCCGTCCTTCGACGCCGGCTTCGCCCGCCAGTGGGCGGCGTACGAGCGCTACAACGCCGCGTTCGCGGACGCGCTCGCGGAGGAGGCGGCCGAGGGCGCGCGGGTGCTCGTGCAGGACTACCACCTCACGCTCGTGCCGGGGCTGCTCCGGGACCGCCGCCCCGACCTGCGCATCGGGCACTTCTCGCACACCCCGTGGGCGCCGCCGGACTACTACCGGCTGCTGCCCGACCGGGTCGCCGCCGACGTGCTGCGCGGCGTCCTCGGCGCCACCCGGGCCGGCTTCCTCACCAGGCGCTGGGCGCGCGCCTTCGCGGACTGCTGTGCGCGGGTGCTGGGCGCGACGGTCACGGCGGACGAGGCGACGGGCGAGCCGCAGGTCGTACTCGACGGGCGCACGACGCGGCTGGGGGTGCACGGGCTGGGCGCGGACGCGGAGTTCCTGCGCGAGCGCGCGCACCGCGCGGACGTGCAGGAGCGGATGGCGCAGCTGCGCGAGCAGATCGGTACGGCGCCCGACGGGCGGCCGCGGCGCACCGTGGTGCGCGTCGACCGCACCGAGCTGTCGAAGAACATCGTGCGCGGGCTGCACGCGTACCGGCGGCTGCTCGACGACCGCCCCGAGTGGCGGGAGCACGTCGTGCACCTCGCCTTCGCCTACCCGTCCCGGCAGGACCTGGCGATCTACCGCGACTACACGGACGAGGTCTCGCGGGTGGCCGAGGAGATCAACTCCGCCTACGGGACGGCCGGTTGGACTCCGGTCGTGCTGCACGTGCGCGACGACTTCGCCCGCTCGCTCGCGGCCTACCGCATGGCCGACGTGGCGCTGGTCAACCCGATCCGGGACGGCATGAACCTCGTCGCGAAGGAGGTGCCGGTGGTCTCGGACGACGGCTGCGCGCTGGTGCTCTCCCGGGAGGCGGGCGCCTTCGCGGAGCTGGCGGGCGCGGCGATCGAGGTCAACCCGTACGACGTCTCGGGCACGGCCGGCGCGCTGCACGAGGCGCTGACGATGGAGCGGGGCGAACGGGCGGAGCGTACGCGGCGGTTGGCGGAGGCGGCGACGGCGCTGCCGCCGGCCCGCTGGTTCCTGGACCAGCTGGCGGCGCTGTCCGCGACCGCGCCGCACTGACCGCGGGCCCGCCGCACCGGCTACGGGCCGAGCGCACCGGTCGGGCGCCGACGGCCGTTACGCGCCCGCCCCCGCGGCCTCCGCGAGGCCGTCCAGCAGGGCCAGCAGACCGGCCGGGCCGTCGACCAACAGGTCGGCGCGCGCGGCCAGTTCGGGCACCGGCGCATCGTTCTCGCCGCCCCCGCCCGCGCTGCACACGAGCACTCCGGGCACGCCCTCGGCCCGCAGCCGCTCGACGGCCGCGAAGGCGGCGAGGTCGCCCAGGTCGTCGCCGGCGTAGAGCACGCTGCCGGCGTCCACTTCCCGTACGTACGCGTCGAGCGCCGTGCCCTTGTCGACGCCCGGCGGGCGCAACTCCAGGACCATGCGCCCGGGTTCGACGGTGAGCCCGTGCCGCTCCGCCAGCTCGTGCAGGGGGGCGCGCAGCAGGGCGAGCGCCGCGTCCGGGTCGGCGGTGCGGCGGGTGTGGACGGCCAGCGCGCGGCCCTTGTCCTCGATCCGGGTGCCGGCGGGAGCGGCCGACTGTGCCAGCACGGCGGGCAGTTCGGCGCGTACGGCGGCGACTCCGGCGGGGGGATCGGGCGCGTGCACGGTGCGGGTGGCGGCGTCCCAGCGCTCGGCGCCGTACGCGCCGAGGACGGTGAGCCGGTCCAGGCCGTCCGCGTCGCCGAGCCCGCTGTAGCGCACGGCCGACTCGGCGGGCCGGCCGGTGAGCACGGCGACCGCGCGCAGCAGGGGCGCGAGCCGGGAGAGAGTGCGGGCGGTGCCGGGCTGAGCGCGGGCCTGTTCGGGGTCGGCGACGAGCGGTGCCAGAGTGCCGTCGAAGTCGAGGACCACGGCGGCCCGTTGGGGCTCGCCGAGGAACGCGGACAGACCCTCCCGTCCCTCGGCGGTACGCGGCTCGGGCGGGCCGGGTGGATTCGGCGGGCTCTGTGCGTCCGGCGAGCTCTGTGGGTGCCGCGGGCTCTGTGCGTCCGGCGGGCTCTGCCGGTGCCGCGGGCTCTGCGGATGCTCCGGGTCCGGCGGGTTGGGCGGGGTCGCGGGGCTGGACGGCGTGGGCATGCGGCGAGCGTAGCGGGGCGAGCGCGCGGGCCCGCCCGGCACGGCCGCGGTGTACGGCTACGGGCGTGCACGGCGGCGGGCGGGCACGGCCGGTGCGCGCCCGCCCCTCCGCGCCGTTGGCGCGGCTCGACTCAAGCGTGCTGCGGGACTTCGTCCTTGAGCATGCCGCGGATCTGCTCGCGCAGCTCCGCGCTGTCCGTGTGCCCGTGCACGGAGGCGGCGTGCTCGGCGGCGGCCCGTACGACCTCGTCCTCTTCGCCGGAGATCGCCAGCGTGCACCCGCTCTCGCTCGGGAAGTCCCGGCAGTCGGCTACCTTCCGCATGACGTACGACCTCTCTCCTCTCGGCAGTCCTCAGCGGTCCTCTCCGCGGGGTCCGCTGCTGCGCAGCGAGGTCGGCTTCGCGCAGCCCTCGCTGCCTCTTCGCCTCTTTCCAGTGTCGCGCCGCGCTCCCGTACCCGGGCGGGCGCGGACGCATCGGAGCCGCACGGCCCATGGGCGCACGGGCCGCGCGGCCCGAGGTCAGCGGTCTACCCGAGGTCGGCGGTCTAAGAGTGGAAGTCCGAGTCAGCGGCGGGCGCGCTGCTCGTCGCGGCGGCGGCGCAGCCGGTTGACCGTGACGGGGTCGTGGGCGAGCGCGTCCGGGTCGTCGAGGAGCGCGTTCAGCAGCTGGTGGTAGCGGGTCGGGGACAGGCCCAGGCGCTCGCGGATGGCCCGCTCCTTCGCCCCCTGGCCCGGCCAACCGCGCCGCTCGGCCGCGAGGATGGCGAGGTCCCGCTCGGACAGGCGCCCCGTCCCCGGTGCCTCCGTTCCCGGTGCCTCCGTTCCCCGTGCCCCCGAAGCGGTCGGAGCCGCCGAGGAGCCGCCCGCGTCCGACGGCTCAGCGCGGCCCCGCGCCGCGCCGAACTCCCCTTCCGCGGCGGCCTGTTCGCCCCCGGCGGAGGCGTACGCCGCACCCGGCGGCGCCGTGCCGCCGCGGCCGTCCCGGCCGTCCCGGTCGTCCTGCTCCTCGCTCATCGCTCCAACGTATCCCGCGGCGGCAGGCGCCGGGCCCGGTGCGCCCGCCGGACGGGCCGCCCGGAAGGGCCGCCCGGAAGGGCCGCCCGAACGACCCGCGCGGAGGCGGCGGTTCGCGGCGCGGCCGCCGCTACGTACCGCCTTCGGAGGTCTCCTTCGCGTCGCCCTTGCGCTGGAGGTCGCCGAGCACCGCCGTCGGATCGCCGTCCTTCTCGACGGCCGTACCGATCCGCTTCTTGATCGTGGCGCTGACGTCGGCCCAGGACACCTTGCCCACGGGGTAGAAGTCCGCGCTGGACAGCTCGTCCAGGAAGCGCCACAGCTTCTTGTGTTCGGAGCTGTGCCGCATGCGGCTGCTGGCGGAGATGGTGACCGGGAGGATGTCGTACCGGTCGGCGAGCGCGTAGTGGTTCCGCTCGCCGTAGACGAAGTCGAGGAAGAGGCCGATCTGCCGGCGCTTGCCGCCGTTCTTGAAGGCCATCATCCAGTCGGCGACGCCGAGCGTGTTCGGGGACGGGCCGTGCTTTCCGGGCACCACCGACGTCCCGTACTTCACGTGGCCGCGCTCGGCCTGGCGCATCAGCGTCGGATGGCCGTTGAGCATGCCGACCTCGCCGCGGCTGAACGCGTCGAACAGGTCCTGCCGGTCGGTGCCGCCCGGGTTGTCGTTGGTGAGCTTCTTGGCGACGAGGTGGTCGCGCAGCCACTCGAACGTCTCGATGTTCTCGGTGGCGTTGATGGTGTAGCTGCCGACCTTGTCGGTGTACGAGCCGCCTCCGCTGAGCATCCAGATCATCGCCTCGGCCTGCGCCTCCTCGGGCCCGAGCGGCAGCCCGTACGGGATGCGCACGTCCGCGTCCTTCAACCGCGAGGCGGCGTGCTCCAGTTGGTCCCAGCTCTCGGGCGGCTTGTCGGGGTCGAGGCCGGCCTTGGAGAACAGCTTCTTGTTGTAGAAGAGCAGCCGGGTGCTGGAGACGAACGGCATGCCGTACTGGATGTGCTGCACTTCGCCGGCCTCGGCGAGGGACTGCACGAAGTCGGCCTGTACCGGGATCGAGAGCAGATCGCTCGCGCTGTAGAGCTTGTTCGCCGCGGCGTAGCCGGCGTACGTGCCGATCTGCGCCATGTCGGGGGCGTGCCCGGACTTGACCAGGTCGGCGACCTTCTTGTCCACGTCGTTCCAGCTGTAGACGGAGACGTCGACTCCGATGTCGGGGTGCTTGCGGTGGAATCTGTGGACGAGGTCGTTCCAGTAGACGCGCGAGCTGTTGTCGCCGCCGGGGTCGCCGTAGTCCGCCGCGACCAGCTTGAGGGTGGCGGCCGAACCGGAGTCCGTGCCGCAGCCCGTCGCCGTCGCGCCGAGGGCGCCGGCCATCCCGGTCGCCGTCGCCAGCCCCAAGAACCTCCGCCGATCCACCGCACAGACCCCCTGACCCGCCGGGACGGCACGGTCGCCCGTGCCGCTGGAAACCCCGGCGCGGGACGGGCCCGGCACCGGGGTGGTACACGTGTGATCGGAGTTTCCTCCCGGGTCGGCGCAGGGTCTATACCAGGGCACGTATCTCTTCCACAACGTCCGCAGCTCGGCCCAGGTCAGCCAGCAAAACGGAAAGGCATACCCCGCTTCGCTCCGTTCGCTCCCCTCAAATCCGGGTAAGCACCCACTCCTGCACACACGGGCGTTCATACGCCGCGGGCGGGGAACGTGAGCCGAAGGCGGGGAAGCACAGCCGCAGGCGGGGAACGTGGGCCGTAGGCGGGGAAGTTGGGCCGGGGCGCGGGAACTACAGCCGCAGGCGCGGGCAAGTGGACTAGACCTGTACGGGTCTCTCGCGGGAGACTGCCCCCGTGAATCCCCCGGAGCGCAATCCACTGGAGTCCGCCGCGGCCGCACCGCCGCCCGCGGACGGCGCCGTCGGCGACGGCCGTGCCCAACCGCCCCCGCCCGACGGGAGGTTGGCCGCCTCCGGTCCCGACTCGGGTCCCGCCTCCGGTCCCGGCTCCGGCTCGGGCCCGGGCCCGTACGAGAGCCACGGCCCGAGCCCGGACTACGTACTCGCCCTCGACGTCGGCGGCACCGGCATGAAGGCGGCGCTGATCGGCCCCGGCAACGAGCTGCTGCACGAGGCCCGCCGCGCCACCGACCGCGAACGCGGCCCGGACGCCGTCGTCGACGCCGTCCTCGGCTTCGCCGCCGAACTGCGCGCGTACGGGCTGGAACACCTCGGCGCGGAGCCGGCCGCCGCCGGAGTCGCCGTGCCCGGCATCGTCGACGACCTCGCCGGCACCGCCGTCTACGCCGCCAACCTCGGCTGGCGCGACGTGCCACTGCGTGCGCTGCTGGGCGAACGGCTCGGCGGCGTACCGGTCGCGCTCGGGCACGACGTACGCACCGGCGGGCTCGCCGAAGGGCGGATCGGGGCGGGCGAGGGCGTGGACCGCTTCCTGTTCGTGCCGCTGGGCACCGGCATCGCGGGCGCGATCGGCATCGACGGCCGGGTGGAGCCCGGGGCGCACGGCGGCGCGGGCGAGATCGGGCACATTCCGGTGCGCGCCGACGGTCCGGACTGCCGCTGCGGTCAGCGCGGCTGTCTGGAGACGCTGGCCTCGGCCGCGGCGGTCGGGCGCGCCTGGGCCGCGGCGAGCGGCGACCCGGAAGCCACCTCGGCGGACGCGGCGAAAGCCGTCGCGGCGGGCGACCCGCGCGCAACCGCCGTATGGCAGGAGGCGGTTGACGCTCTCGCCACCGGTCTCGTCACCGCGCACACGCTGCTCGATCCGCGCACGCTGATCATCGGCGGCGGGCTGGCCGAAGCCGGCGAGGTCCTGTTCGCGCCGCTGCGGGAGGGCGTGCGCCGGCGGATCAGCTTCCAGCAGCTCCCCACGATCGTCCCGGCGGCCCTCGGGGACGCCGCGGGCTGCCTGGGCGCGGGACTTCTCGCCCGGGATCTACTCTCCGCGGAGGTTTCCAGCCGATGAGCCGTTCAGGCCACAGCTCCAGGCCGTCCGACCGTACGGACCTCGCCGGCCACGAGCCCAACTCCCCTGCCGCGCCCGCGGGTTCGGCGTACGGGCGGGGCGGCCGCATCGTGCTGGACGGCGCCCGGGTGGCGCTGCCCGGCGGGGTGGCCGAGGGCGCGCGGCTGACCGTCGAGGACGGCCGCATCGTCCCGGACGTCCCGGGCGAGCCGGCAACGTACGACCTCACCGGGCACTGGATCGTGCCGGGCTTCGTGGACATGCACGTACACGGCGGCGGCGGCGCCTCGTTCTCCGCGGGCACCGCCGAGGAGGCGCTGCGCGTCGTGGACACGCACCGGCGGTGCGGCACCACCAGCATGGTCGCCTCGACCGTGACCGGGGAGCTGTCCGAGCTGGCCGAACAGGCGGGCGTACTGAGCGAGTTGGTCGAGCAGGGCGACCTGGCCGGAGTGCACTTCGAGGGGCCGTTCATCTCGCCGCAGCGGTGCGGCGCGCACGATCCGGGGCTGCTGCGCGACCCGGAGCCGACCGAGGTGCGCAAGCTGGTCGACGCGGCGCGCGGCACGGCGCGGATGATGACGCTCGCGCCCGAACTGCCGGGCGGGCTGGAGTCGGTGCGGCTGCTCGCGGACTCCGGAGTGATCGCCGCCGTGGGGCACACGGACTCGTCGTACGACGCGACCCGGGCGGCGATCGACGCGGGCGCGACCGTCGCGACGCATCTGTTCAACGCCATGCCGGGGCTCGGCCACCGGCTGCCGGGGCCGGTCGCCGCGCTGCTGGAGGACGAGCGGGTGACGGTGGAGCTGATCGACGACGGCACGCATCTGCACTCCTCCGTCGTCCAACTCGCCTTCCGCGCCGCCGGATCCGGCCGGGTCGCACTGATCACGGACGCGATGGGCGCGGCCGGGATGGGCGACGGCCGGTATCCGCTCGGCTCGATGGAGGTGGAGGTCTCCGGCGGGGTGGCGCGGCTCGTGGAGGGCGGTTCGATCGCGGGCTCCACGCTGACCCTGGACGTCGCCTTCCGGCGGGCGGTGACCGTGGACGGGCTGCCGGTCCCGGACGCGGTACGGGCGCTGTCCGCGAACCCCGCGCGGCTGCTCGGCATCGACGACCGCACCGGCTCCCTGGAGACCGGCAAGGACGCCGATCTGGTCGTGCTGGACGGGGAGTTCGCGGTCGCGGGCGTGCTGCGCCGCGGCGCGTGGGTGGTACATCCCGGGGCCGGGTGAGCGGGTGCGGCCGGCGAGCCCCGAGGGGTCGCACCGGCGAAGATCGAATGGCATGATCGCTCGCGCGGCCGCCCGTGCGCCGCTCGTCCGGTGCGCGGCCGGCACCGCGGCGCAGCAGGCCCGCGACCACGAAGTCCCCGTACGTCCCTCCGTCCGTCCTGCCGTCCCCAGGGGGTGGACCCTCGGTGATCCTCACGGTCACGCTCAACACCGCCCTCGATCTGACCTATCGCGTGCCCCGGCTGGAGGTGCACGGCTCGAACCGGGTGCGCGAGGCGACCGAACGGCCCGGCGGCAAGGGGCTCAACGTGGCGCGGGTGCTCGCGTCGCTCGGGCACGAGACGACGGTCACCGGCTTCGTCGGCGGACGTACGGGCGAGACCCTGCGGGCTCTGCTGGCAGGGGAGTTCGGGGCGCCGCCACTGGGCGGTACGGGGGCGGGCGGCGCCGGGACGGCTCGGGGTGCCGGGACGGGCCAGGGTGCCGGGCCGGCTGAGGGCGCGGGGTCGGCTCAAGGTGCCGGGACGGCTCGGGGCGCCGGGACGGCTCGGGGCGCCGGGTCCGCGGTGCGGATCGTCGACGCGCTCGTCCCCATCGAGGGCAGCACCCGCCGCACCGTCGGCATCGTCGACGACGCCGGCGGCGACACCACCCAGCTCAACGAGCCCGGCCCGCAGGTCTCCCCGGAGGAGTGGACCGCGTTCCTCGGCAGATACGCCGAGCTGCTGCGCGACCCCGCCGTGCAGGCCGTCGCCCTGTGCGGCAGCCTGCCGCCGGGAGTTCCGGTCGGCGCGTACGCACAGCTCGTACGGGAGGCGCGCGGCGCGCAGGTGCCCGCGGTGCTCGACACCAGCGGCGAACCGCTCCGCCGGGGCATCGCCGCACGCCCCGAACTGATCAAGCCGAACGCCGAAGAGCTGGCCGGCATCACCGGGATCACCGGCAGCACGGCTCCCCTGCGCGCGGCGCGGGCGGCACAGCGGCGCGGCGCCGGCGCGGTCGCCGCCTCGCTCGGCGCCGAAGGCATGCTGCTGGTCACCCGGGACGGCACCTGGCGGGCGGCGCCGCCGCGCACCCTCGCCGGCAACCCGACCGGAGCCGGAGACTCCGCGGTGGCCGGGCTGCTGTCCGGACTCGTGGAGGGGCTGCCCTGGCCGGACCGGCTGGCGCGGGCGGTGGCGCTGTCGGCGGCGACCGTACGGGCCACGGGCGCGGGCGAGTTCGACGCGCGTACGCACGCCGAAGTGCTGCCGGAGGTGGCGGTCACGGAGGACGAGGAGGAGCCGGCGGACCGCTGAGCCTGCGGACGGCTGCCCCGGCGGTGAACAGCCTGCGGCGGACGGCCACTTCGGACCGGGCCTCCGCCGTACCTCGACCGCCGTACCTCGACCGCGGGGGTCGGCCGCCGGGCGTCAACCGCCGTACGGCGCCCGCGCGTTCAGCGCTTGACCTTGCCGTACTTCAGCGCGACGCGGTCGAGGTTGTAGTTGCACTTGTCGCCCTGCTCGCAGGAGATCGTGACGGTGTTCCGGCCCTTCTTCAGCGGCAGCCAGGACCAGGTGCTCTGCCAGCCCTTGTCCCACTCGCCGTCCGGAACGTGGCTGAAGTTCTGCAGATTGAGCGGCCGGGACTGCGGCTTGCCGTTCACCGCGAGCCGGGACTCGGCGTCCTGCCCGGCGACGCCGTAGTCGACGAACAGGGTGTACATCCCCGCCTTCGGGACCTTGTGCACGGTCCAGGTGACCGAGGCGCCGGGCTGGTTCATCCCGCCGACGTACGTGCCATCCGCGGACTTCGCGCCGGCGGCGTCGTTCGCGGGGGCCGCGCCGCCCGCCAACTGGAGCTTGGCGGCGTCCCGTTGGGCGATCCGCTGGCCGCGGTGCACCGGCCGCGGCTTCGGATCCTGCTGCCCGGAGTCGCCCGCCGAGTCGCCGGGGCTGCCGCCCGCCCGGCTGCCGGTGCCGCCGTCGTCGTCGTTGTTGGGCAGGAAGACCGCGGCGCAGATGCCGAGGACGACCGCAGCGACGACCGCGATCGAGCCGATCAACAGCCCGTTGCGGCTGCGGCCTTGGCCCGCTCCGTGCCCGCCGCGGCCGTGCTGCGCGGGCTGCTGCGGCCCCCTGCGGATGGCGTCACGGGCGCCCGGCACGGTCTCCGGAGCGGCGTAGTGCGCGCTGGGCGACTGCGGACCGTACTCGTCGCCCTGCCCGTGCGGTCGGCGGTATCCGGGCTGCATCTGCTGGGCCGGCCGCTGCCCGTACGGGCGGCCGCCCACCGGACGCACCTGGTCGAACGAGCGCCGTGGAGCGGGGCGTTCCGAGGTCGACGCACCGCCCTCGCCGTCCTGGCGATACAAGTAGGCGAACGGGTCGTCGCCTTCCGGCGGCCCGTCCGGCCCATCGTTTCCGGCGGTCATCACCCCGTCACTCCCTCCCTGCGTCGCGTATCCGGCCGAGCCTACAGGTCCGGGGTGACGGGCCCGTAAGTGGAGGAACCCGCGGAACGGCGAACTCCCCGTGAAGCCTGTGAAGACCGTGAAAGCCGCGCGACCGCCGCCTTGCCCGCCGCCGAACTCCCCGCCGCGCACGGCGCGTTGGCGGCTCGGCGCAGGCTGTCAGCGCAGGGCCGCAGTGCAGGGCCTCAGCGCGGCGTCGGCGGGTGGTGCGTTCGGTCACACGGCACGGCGCTGTCCCTTCGAACGGGACCGCTTCTCCACGTACATCCGCTGGTCCGCGGACTGCAGGATCTCCTCCGCGGTCATGCCGCACGACGCCCAGCCGATGCCGAAGCTCGCGCCGACCCGCACCTGGCGGCCGTCCACGCGGATCGGCGGAATGATGCCGTTGCGCAGCCGGACCGCGAGGTCCTGGGCGTCCGCGGCGCCCAACCCGTCGGCCAGCACCACGAATTCGTCGCCGCCCATGCGGGCCACCGTGTCGTTGTCGCGCACCCCGTCCGTCAGCCGGCGCGCGACCTCGACCAGCACGGCGTCCCCGCAGTGGTGCCCGAAGCGGTCGTTGATGGACTTGAAGCCGTCGAGGTCGCAGAAGAGCACCGCCAGCCCCTTCGCCCCCTCCTCGCGCCCGGTGGGCGGCACGACGTGCGTGTGGTGCGCGGCGGAGGGCAGCGGACCGGCCGAACCCACCGGCCGTACGGGCCCGTTGGGCACCGCTGCGCCGGCGCGCACGTCGCTGCGGTCGGGCCCGTAAGCGTGGTCCGGACCGCCCGCCGCGTCGTACGGGTAGGGGTAGTCGTGGCCGAACTCGTAGTCATAGCCCGGCTCGTAGCCGCCGGAGCCCTCGCGGTAGGCGTAGCCGTCGGGATAGCTGTCGGGGTAGCCGCCGGAGTAGCCGGAGTCATAGCCGGCGTCGCCCGGGGCGCCGCCGACCGGCTGCGCGCACAGCCGCGCGTTCAACCGGGTGCGCAGCTCGGCGCTGTTGGGCAGCCCGGTCAGCGAGTCGTGGCTGGCGCGGTGGGCGAGCTGCAGCTCGTGCCGCTTGCGCTCCTCGATGTCCTCGACGTGCGTGAGCAGGAAGCGCGGACCGTCCGCGGCGTCCGCGACGACCGAGTTGCGCACCGACACCCAGACGTACGTGCCGTCCCGGCGGCCCAGCCGCAGCTCCGCCCGGCCGCCCTCGGCCGAGGTGCGCAGCAGCGTGCCGATGTCCTCGGGGTGCACCAGATCGGAGAACGAGTAGCGCTGCAGCGCGGACGCGGGCCGGCCCAACAGCCGGCACAGCGCGTCGTTGGTGCGTATGAGCCGGCCGTGCTGCTCGCCGCCCATCTCCGCGACGGCCATACCGCTCGGCGCGTACTCGAAGGCCTGCCGGAAGCTCTCCTCGCTCTGCCGCAGCGCGGACTGCTCGCGCTCCAGCCGGACCAGCGCCCGCTTCATGTTGGAGCGCAGCCGGGCGTTGCTGAGCGCGATGGCGGCCTGGAACGTGTACATCTGCAGCGCTTCGCGGGCCCAGGCGCCGGGCCGGCGGCCGTTGCGCGGCCGGTCGACGGAGAGCACCGCGAGCAGTTCGTCGTCCGACGCGTAGAGCGGCGCGAGCAGGCGGTCCATCGGGTGCCACTGGTCGGGGTGTTCGGGCGCGGGACCGGTGTGCCGCCACTGCGGGATCTCGTCGTCCCCGGGCGTCAGCGCCTCGTTGTACGGAATGAAGCGCAGGTTCTCCCAGCGCTCGCCCATGGACAGCCAGCGGTCCCACGCCTCGCGGGAGCCGACCCGGCCGGCCAGCGTGGCCTCGACGTCGGAGCTGCCGGCGACGGCGGCGACGACCAGATCCCCGTCCGCCTGCACGAGGTTGACCGCGGCCAGCTGGAAGCCGAGGCCCTGCACGACGCCGTCCGCTATGGTCTGCAGGGTGTCGGCCAGGCTGCGGGCGGCGTTGAGTTCGGCGACG
>Ga0164243_10008849_pt1 | contig 14780 bp, 14 predicted proteins | sample OricompcompostOP_FD_108781 | JGI IMG/M metagenome (GOLD analysis project Ga0164243, IMG submission 108781) | Organic Plus compost microbial communities from Emeryville, California, USA - Original compost - Organic plus compost (OP) | ecosystem: Engineered > Solid waste > Mixed feedstock >... | reverse complement strand
GCGCTTCATAAGCGCCGCGGACATGCCGGAGGACGATACGGGTCTTTCCAGGAACGCTGCAATGTGCTGTCGAAAAAGAATTCCGGACTCATCGTCGAGCACATCGAGTGATGCGCCCGGCCGTGGATTGACTTCGAGGAGGTAAGCCTCGGTTTCGCCGACAACGGCGTCGAACGACGCCAATCCCTGAAGCTTAAGCGTCGTGCCGAGCGCAAGCACGGCGGTTTCCAGGTATTCGCCCAACTCCGGATCGACGAGCGGATTTGAAACAGCGCCTCCGAAGCGGAAGGGATGTTCGACAGACGGCGCAGTCCACTGCCGCGTCCAATGCAGGTGGTACTCTCGGCGTTTTGTAAAATAGGTTGAGATGGAGAGACGTTCGCCGGTGACAAGTCGCTGGAAGTATCGGCGTGATTTCGCGCGGTTGTGTTGAGTGCAAATGCGAATGTGCCGTCCGCCGCTGCCACCGATGCGCTTTGAAATCCAGCCTTCGGGCTGAACAGGCGGATCGGGTCGGGTCTCGGGATGTGCAATCTCAAGCTCGTCGAGCAGGTCGAAGAAGCTGCGCGGATCCTTGCAGGCTCTGTAGGTGTCGGCATCCGCGCCGAGCAGTTGGAAACGGCTCGCGAGTGCCGCCACGAGGCGAGGCTTGTCTTCGAAGCCCGAGCCGAGGATGAGCCCGACGGGCTTCGATCCCGCCACAGAATAAAGGTCTTCGAGAGCGGCGATGACCGGCTTCGTGCGGAAGCCTGTCTGCATGGCGCCGCCGATGACGCGGATGTCTTCGGCCGCTTCTCGCGTGTCGAGGTCGCCGAACGCATCGACGACGAACGGCCTATAGCCCGCGCGCCGGGCGGATTGCGCAAGGCTCCGTCCGGAAAAGGCTGCGATAAGGACCGCGTCGCCGCTCAAACCTCAGGCCAGCCCGACGAGCTGTTTCGCCAGCGCGTAGGCGTGGCGGAAGTCGAGGGCGAGCGGTTTGTCGGAATCGATCATCTGCTTGAAGAGTCCCGATTCGCATTTGTATTTGATATCGCCGATGGCGAGCGGCCCGACTCCAAGTGCATCGGAACCGGGCAGCTTCTCGCCGTTCATAAAGAGCTCCATGCCTTCGATGCCCGGCGGCGGGACGGCGTTGACGTCGGCCATGACAAGCAGGTTCTTAGCCTTCTGCATTTGCTCTTTAGACACGACGCGGACACCAGCGGCGGCGGCGGCGAAAATGACTTCGGCGTTGGCGATGATCTCGTTCTTCTGCTCATCGGTTTCGCCGGGCGCCGGTTCGAGATCGACGCCGAAACGATCCTTCGAGATCTTCGCGTTCTTGATGACGCGATCGACACCGCGATGGGCGACGAGCTTCACCTGCGCGCCTTCCAGTGCGGAGATGATCGACGAGGCAAACCCGACGACGCCCGTCGCGCCGAAGACAGCGACCTTCGTGCCCTTCCACGTCCTGCCGAACTTCTCTTTCAGCACCTTCTCGACACAGGCGACCATCGCGGCAGCCGTCGTGAAGGAGCCCGCGGGATCGGCGAAAACGGAGCATTCAAACGGCGGCACCATCGCCTTTTTCGCCGCTTCGATCATGTCGAGTGCGAGTATGGCGTCCTTGCCACCCATGAAGAAGCCGGTCCGGACGCCGTAGTTCGGCGGACGCGAGAAGATCGCATCCTGAATGAGGCCCGTGATTTCGCTCAATTCGACGTTGATGTAAGGGACGATCACCTTATAGCCGGCATCGGCTGCCATGTTCACGTCGAAGGGGCTCATGTGCTTCTGCGGCGCGAGCATGTGGAGAATCGGGGTGGCGTCGCTCATTTTCTTTAATGCTCCGTTCGTTATGAATTGCGCAGCGTTTCGATGCTGGCGCCGGTGTTGCGGCCATGTGCAATGAGGATTTCGAGCCCGTCGCGTTTAGCGTCTTCGCCTAAAGAATGATAGAGGCGTTCTGCCGCTTTCTGGCTGTCGACGAAGGCGAAACCCGTAGGTCCCCAAGAGCTTTGTCCGATGCCCGTCGCACCCATATCTCGCATGCGCGAAGCGAACTGCCCGACGGCTTGGCTGGTCCAGGCGCTCCCACCCTGTTTGGATGCGAAATGCGCGCCGACGATCTCCTGAATCTCTGTGACGGCCGATCCGAACGCTTCGATGTCGTATTCCTTCAGGCCCGGAATCAGCTTCATCAGGACGAGATGACAAATGTGTGCCGCCTTACTCTCCGGGAAGGGCGGTAGCCCGGCAAATGCCGTGATCTCCGCTTCGCCTGAAACACCGGTGAAGCTGGGATTGAGGATAAGCATCAGGCGCCAGTCTTCGGGAAAATCGGCGCGGAGCGTCAGCGGCGGAGGGCGATCCGTGCTGCCCTTGCCGCCATCGATGATGAACCCACCCGATGCGAAGGCTTCAAGGCCAATTCCGGACCGCGCGCCGCGCTCGCCGAGGGTGGCGAGATCTGCCATTGAAAGCTCGCGACCCTGCATCCGAGCGATCGCGGCGCCGATCGCGAGCGCGAGCTGTGTGCCGGATCCGAGCCCGGCATGCGCGGGAATGGCTTCTTCAATATCGATCGCGTAGGCGTCCGATTTTTCATCGTCGGTAAATCTCCGGAGCAGCTTGATCGCTCTCCGGCTTTCGGCGCCGGTCGCCACATTCTTGGAGGCCTTCGCGATCGTGAGTCGCGTGCTCGGCCGATCGATCGCGAGTCCGATGCTCCCGTAGCGACGTCCGAGGCCGCCGTTCAGGTCGAGGAAGCCGAGGTGCAGCCGTGCCGGTGCCGTAATGCGGAGAGCAGCGGAAGTCGCCGGAACAGGCTTCACGAAAAACGGTCCTTTCTCTTGAGTGGCCGCAAGGACAGCAATTTGCTTTCGCGGCTGGGGCGGCTGTAGGATTTCGGAACCGAGTTGTCCGATAATTGGAGGTCGAGGGCAAGATGAGTACGGAACGCGAAAAACCAATGGCGGAAGCTGACGTTAAGGCTTGGCTGGCCACCAACCTTCCGGCCTGGAAGCTCGAGGATGGGTGGATCCGCCGCACCTATAAAACGGCAAGCTGGAAAGGCACGCTCATGGTCGTCAACACCATCGGCCATTTGGCGGAAGCGGCGTGGCATCATCCCGATATCACCTGCTCCTACGCGTGGGTCGAGGTGCGGCTGATGACGCATTCGGCGAAGGGCATCACCTCGAAGGACCTCGAACTTGCCAAGAAGATCGAAGATGTCGTGCATTGGCAGCCGGGCAAGGAAGGCAAGGGACTTGAGGGTACGCCTCAGGGCGATATGCGGTTCGCTTACATCAAATACGACTGACCTGCGGTCCGGAGCCGATGATGGCCGAAAGCAAGTGCGCCGGGACGGCGATTCACGGGTTGCCGGCTGCGTTCGACGCCGTTCTGGCGCTGGGCACGAACATCGGCGACCGCGCCGGAAATATCGAAGAGGCTCTCCGCAGGCTCACTGCAGATAACGCGATCCGAATCATCGCGCGCTCCCGTCTTTACCGGACGGCGCCGTGGGGCGTCATGGATCAAGACTGGTTCATCAACGCGTGCGTCGGGATTGCGACGAAGCTCATGCCGCATGAGCTGCTCGCGCGCTGCCAGGCGGTCGAGAACGATATGGGACGGGTGCGGACGCGCCATTGGGGACCGCGCATCATCGACGTCGACATCCTGGCTATTCGGAACCTGCAAATCTGTGATCCGGATCTCACAGTTCCGCATCCGCTGATCGCCGAGCGTGCGTTCGTGCTGGTTCCACTCAGAGATATCGCGCCTGACGTAACAATCGGCGGAGCGACGATCGAGACCATGCTCCGTGCAGTTGATGCACGCGACGTGGAGCCCTTCGGGCCATAAAAGCAAACACCGCGAAGAGGGTCCTCTTCGCGGTGTTTTGGCTACATGTCAGCAGGCGCGAATTACTTCAGCGTCGCAAGATATGCGATGAGGTTCGCACGGTCCGTCGCATCCTTGATGCCGGGGAAGATCATCTTGGTGCCAGGAACGTCCTTCGACGGGCCCTGCAGCCACTTGTCGAGAGCGGCTTCATCCCAGGTGATGCCAGACTTCTTCAAAGCGTCAGAGTAGTTGTAGTCCGCGACCGAAGCAGCCTTGCGACCCACGATTCCGGCGAGGTGCGGGCCGACCGCATTCTTGTCGACTTGATGACAGGCCTTGCACCTGTTGAAAATCGTCTTCCCTGCGTCGGCATCGGCGGCGTTGCCCGCTACCGGTACAGCAGCGATCATCGCGATCGCCAGAACCCACTTGCGCATTCTCAATTCCTTCCCGTTTCGCCTGAGGGGTACTTTAGAAACGTTGCAACTCATAGCTCAGTCGCAGGAAATTGGCATTTTTTTTCTGAACCGAGGCCGAACAGAATGCCGCACCGCCGGCTTAACCCGGCGGTGATCTTGCACTGCACGCGAAGGCGCTGAAGCCTGTAATTCCCGGCCTATCCGGTAGGCGTCGCCTTGGTCGGGCTCATCCGACGGTAGATAAACGGAGGAGGAGTCGCCTCGGCGCTCTCGCGTTCCGCTGCTGCAACGAATGCTTCGTGATAAGGCGAAAGCTTGCAGGCCGGATCAGTGTTTGCGGCATCGCCCGTGAAAGCCATTGCCTGGCATCGGCAGCCGCCGAAGTCGAGTTCCGCGCGCGGACAGCTCCGGCAGGGTTCCTTCATCCAGCTCGTGCCGCGATATTTCTGGAAGGCCTGCCCGTTCAGCCAAATGTCCGCCAGACGCCGGTCCTTCACATTGTCGAAGACAAGGCCAGGGACGCTCTCCGACGCATGACAGGGGAGCACTCGGCCTTGGGGCGTGACGTTCATGACGCCCCGGCCCCAGCCGCCCATGCACGGCTTCGGTGTTTTCGCGTAATAATCGGGCACAACGAAATCAAAGACCATGACGCCTTTGAGACGCTGCTTGGCCTCTTCGACGATCTCGGCGCTCTTCAAGACCTGCGCGCGCGTCGGCATCAGGGCCGCGCGGTTCTTCAGCGCCCAGGCGTAATACTGGATATTGGCGACTTCGATGCGGCCGGCACCCATCTCGACGGCGAAATCGATGATGTTCGGCAGGTTCTCGATATTGAGGCGATGAATTGGCGCGTTGATGGTGAGCGGCATTTCCAGCTCGCGCACCCATTTGCCAACTTCGCGTTTCTTCGCGAGGCCATTCTTATAAGCCGAAATCTTTTCGGCGTTGGCGTCGTCGACGTCTTGGATCGAGAGCTGCACGTGATCGAGTCCCAGCTCTTTGAGTCGCTTCAACCGATCGCGTGTCAGCGTGACACCGGCCGTAATGAGGTTCGTATAAAGCCCCGCCTTCGCCGCGACCTCGACGATGTCTTCGAGGTCCTTGCGGACCGTCGGCTCACCGCCGGAAAGGTGGATCTGCAGTATGCCGAGCTCGGCAGCTTGCCGCATGACGTCCTGCCATTGCTCGGTCGTCAGCTCGCTGTTGACGCGATCAAGCTCCAGAGGATTTGAGCAATAAGGGCACTGGAGCGGACAGCGATGCGTCAGCTCGGCAAGAAGCCCGACAGGTGCGCGTGCGCACGCCTCGACGACGGGCTTCTCGGAGAATTGCTCCATCGGCGCTATTTCGTTCATGACGTCAGCTCCGTTCTGTCCCGGGTTTCCTCAAGCGGCCTTGATCACGCCCTTATCTGAAAGCTCCTGAAGCATAGATATAGTGTCTGCGAGGATTTCCTGCAGCGGGGCGTTGTAGTCTTTTGCAAGTTCCGTCGCGATCTCTTCGACCGAGGTTGCGCCGTTACAGCGCTTCAAAATCTCGATGGCGATAGGGTCCGGCTCAAATACACGCTCAGGAGCTAGAACATGCCAGCGACCACGGCCAGGATCATGCCTCAACTTAATGTGGGGCGGCAGCGCCGGTTTTGAAGCCGGCACCACCATCACTCGCGTGCGTGTTGCGTCAGTGGTCATCAATCATGCCTCTGGGCGGAAGGCGCCGGGCGGTATGTGCCCGTCGACGTAGGCGTGGTAGAGCGCATCGAGTTGCACCCAAAGAACATTGCACTTGAACCGCACAGCCTCGACGCAAGCTTCCTGCTCGTCGCGGGTCTTGGCGTTCTTAAGCACGTACTGCAATGCGAAGTCGGCGTCGCGTGGGGCTTGCGTCAGGCGGCGCTTGAAATAGGCCATGACCTTGTCGTCGATGAAGTCATAGTTTTCGAGCATTCCCGCGATCCGCTCCTTATGGATCTTCGGCGCAAAGAGCTCAGTGAGCGATGAAGCGACGGCAACCGTCAACGGTTGCTCGCGGACGAAGGTGACGTACGATTCCACAGCGAACACGGTCGCCGGGAGGGCGCCGCGGCGCGAGATCACATAGTCGCGATCCAGGCCGAGGCCGTCCGTCAGGACCAGCCAGCGTTCGATGCCGCCCGGCTCGTCCGGCATAAGACCGTCATGATCAAGAATGCGGTGCGTCCATTCCCGACGCAACTCGCGATCGTAGGCGCGGCTGATGAGGGCTGCGTCCTTGCGCGGCACGGCCGACTGATAGCAGTAGCGGTTCAGCGCCCAGGCCTGCACTTGGCCTTTGTTCAGCTTGCCCCCGTGCAGCATGTGATGAAATGGATGAAGATCGTGGTAGCGCTCCGGACCGACAGCGCGAATTTGCGCTTCGAATTCGGATGTCGACATCGGCGGTTCATTACCGCGGCGTTCGGCGGTTTTCTTTTCGAGACTTACCGGGTTCATAGGCGGACCTCCATGCCGTCGAAGCCGACTTCCCAACCGGATGCTTCGACGACTTTACGGGCTTCTGAGTTTTCGTCCAGGATTGGGTTGGAGTTGTTGATGTGGACGTAGATCCGGCGTTTGACGTTGAGCTTGCTCAAGGCAGCGATCGATCCGTCCGGCCCAGAGACCGAGATATGGCCCATGCGTTTGCCGGTTTTGTTGAGCAAGCCCTGTGTGAGCATTTCGTCGTCAGTAAAGAGCGTGCCGTCCAAGAAGATCAGATCGGCGCCGCGAATTTTGTCCGCGAGCGGCGGATCGATCTCGGCAACGCCCGGGATGTAGAAGAATGATTTGTCAGCTTTGGCATCGGTGACCTTGAGGCCGATGGTGTCGCCGTCGCGGCTGCCGAAATTATCGCTCGCGTCGCCTTTCTCAAGAAACAGCGCGACTTTGCCCGGAACCGCGAATGGTTCGACGACAAGCCCCAGATCGACGCCGGCGCCTTCAAGGCGGATCGGCTTGTCGAGTTCGAATGCCACGCGACGGACTTTATCGGCTGCAAGCACATCGAAAATCGAATTTGCATTGAGCGTCGCCAGAACGCGATCTGCCGCATAGATCGTGAACGGCTGACCTTCGCGCAGGCTCAAGAGGCCCGTGATATGATCAACGTCGGCGTTCGTCACGACGACGGCCTTGATCGGCGAGCCTCGCAGCGGTCCGGATCTCGGCGGCTGCAACTCGGGCGTCTGGTTGATCTGTTGGCGGATATCGGGTGAAGCATTGAGCAAGACCCAGTTCTCACCGTCAGCACTGACGGCGAGAGAGGATTGCAGCCTTGCCTTGTATCCCGCCTCTCCGGCCCGCACTCGCGACGAGTGATAGCCGTTACAATTCCATTGCGGGAATCCGCCCCCAGCGGCGGACCCGAGTACTTTTATGATCATCGCTGAATTTCTTTACGCCGACGGGTCGCCGAAGCCGGCAGCGCTCTCATCTTTCGAGAGCATAAGGCTGCGGCGGCCGATTGGTTCAACCGACCGCCGCGCCCGTGTCTCACAAAGTTTGCGAGACCGAAGACATCATCGGATTAGATGAGGTCGATTTCGGCCGGCAGGTAGCTCGTGACCTCGAGGCCAACTTCCTGCTCGCGCACTTCGGGTTTCGTCCAGATCTTCATTTTTGTTTTCCTCCAAGCGGTAAACTGCTTTCCACGTCAAGCAGACCCCGCCGAGGGCCTACTCGATTGGTGCAGACACTTTTGTTGTGCCCGTCCAATCTGCGGATCGAACCATCAATGTCAAGGCTCGATCCCGCGGTCATCTGCTAGAGATCACGTCGGCAGTCTGCTTTTCAAATCAATGCGCTTCACGTCTGCGTGTGGGTCTGATCCAACGCGTTGGGCGTGAATGGGGGGATGGTTTGGACCAGTGCTCGGGGCCGAGCCCTCCGTCGTTCTGTTTTCGGGCGCGATTCGAGGCCCTAGGACAATAAATGTCAGGCATGTTAGAAAATTATTCTTATGTTTGGGGTGGAATGCCGCAGGCTAGTAGAAAATTGTTCCAATATCGCCTATAGAAGGGCCTGCGCACTTGGCTGACCGTTTTGGGGATTCGGAGCGCGCTTCGGCAGCGCACCAGATGCCGGGCCAGGCCTGATGAGGAGACCTTTAGTGACCGCGACCCCTTTGCTTCCGCGCAACGCTCCGTTTTTGCCGGAAGAGATCGAGATGCTGAACAAGGTGGTTGCGCGGACAACTCCGCAGCAGCGCTCATGGCTCGCGGGTTTCTTTGCGGGCTTTGAGGCAGCACAGGCCGGAGGGTTGTCCCAAGCCGTGCCGGCAGCGAAGCCGCGTGCGCCCTTGGCGATCCTCTATGCCAGCGAAAGCGGGAATTCGGAAGCGCTCGCGAACAAGGCTAAGAAAGCCGCTCAGAAACACGGCCTCGACGCCAAGGTCTTCGACATGGCGGATGCCGACATGGCGCTGCTCGCGAAGGCGAAGAATATCGTCGTTTTTGCAGCGACGTGGGGTGAGGGCGATCCGCCGTCGCGCGCTGCCGACTTTTATCAGACGCTGATGAGTGACGCGGCGCCGCGCATCGATGGCGTCCGCTTCGCGGTTCTGGCGCTTGGTGATACGGCTTACGCACAGTTCTGCGCTGTCGGCCGGGCGATCGACGCGCGACTTGAAGAACTCGGCGGCGTGCGGGCTTTCGAGCGGGTCGATCTTGATCTCGACTATGTGAAACAGGCGGCCGACTGGACGGAGGGCGCGCTTGCCAAGCTCGCACCGGAAGATACGCAGGGTGGCGGCACCGTTGTGCATGTCGATTTCGGCGGCGCTCTTCTGCCGCATGTCGAGGACGACGAGCCGAAATATACCGCAGAGCATCCGCTCGAGGCGGAGATCTCGGCGCTCGTCAATCTGAATGGTACAGGCTCGACGCGCGAAACTTGGCATGCAGAGTTCACCTTCGACGATCCGGCGTTCACCTATCAGCCAGGCGATGCAATCGGGATGTATCCCGAGAACGATCCGCTGCTCGTCGATGAGGTGTTGCGTGCGGTCGGACTCGGTTCCGACGCGGCGCTTCTGCTGAAGCTGCAGAAGTCCTACGACGTGACAACGCTTTCCCGCTCGTTCGTCGAGAGCTATGCGAAGCTCACCGGGCGGGAGGATGCGAAAGCCCTTCTCGAAGGCGAAGCCTATCCGACGTTCGCGTCCGACCGTCAGCTTATCGACTTCCTCCTGGCTTATCCGGAAAAGCTTACCGCAGAACAATTGACGGGGCTTTTGCGTCCGCTGCCGGGCCGGCTCTATTCGGTCGCTTCGAGCCTCAAAGCCCATCCGGGCGAAGCGCATCTCCTCGTCGGCGCAGTGCGCTGGGAATCGCATGGGCGCGTGCGCAAGGGGGTGTCGTCGACGTTCCTCGGCGAGCGGCGTAAGGTTGGGCAGACGGCGCGGCTCTACGTGAAGCCGAACCGGCATTATCGTCTGCCACCGGACGGGCACACGCCGATCATCATGATTGGAGCCGGAACCGGCATCGCACCCTATCGTGCCTTCGTCGAGGAGCGCGTCGCGGATGGTGCGAAGGGTAAAAGCTGGCTGTTCTTCGGCGAGCGGAACTTCACCAACGACTTTCTGTATCAGCTCGAATGGCAGGACTATCTGTCGTCGGGAGATCTCACGCGGATCGACGTGGCATTCTCGCGCGACCAGCCGGAAAAGATCTACGTCCAGCATCGGCTCTGGGAGCGACGTGAAGACTTACGCGCGTGGCTCGAAGAGGGCGCGCACATCTATGTCTGCGGCGATGAAAAGGGCATGGCGAAAGACGTGGATCGGACGCTCGTCAAGATCCTTGCCGAGCCGCTGAAGGGCGATGTCGAAGCCGGCCGCGCGAAGCTCAAGGAGCTGACGAAAGCGGGTCGCTATCAACGCGACGTGTATTGATCTAATTTCCCTCTCCTCGTTCTTCACGGGGAGAGGGTTAGGGTGAGGGGCTGCGATCTCGCTCCCCTGGGGTTGCCGCCCCTCACCCCGACCCTCTCCCTATCGCAAGGGCGATGGAGGAGAGGGGGAAATGCCGGGAAAAATGGAAATGACCGATAAGCGCTCGAAGAACGAGTTCATCAAGGAGCAGAGTCATCAGCTGCGCGGCACGCTCGCCGAGGGCTTGAGCAAGGTTGAAACCGGTGCGATCGCCGAAGACGACCAGCAGCTGATCAAATTCCATGGCTCCTATATTCAGGATGACCGTGACGTTCGCGGGGAGCGAAGCAAAAAGAAGCTCGAGAAGGCCTATGCCTTCATGATCCGGCTGCGCATTCCGGGCGGTTTTCTCGGTGCGAAGCAATGGATCGGGCTCGACAACATCGCGAGCACCTATGCCAACGGCTCGATGCGGCTGACGACGCGGGAGACATTCCAGTTCCACGGCGTCATCAAGTCGAATCTCAAGCGCACGATGCAGGCGTTTCACGATATCTGCCTCGATACGCTTGCGGCGTGCGGCGACGTCAATCGCAACGTCATGACGGCGGCAAATCCCGATCTCTCGAAGGCGCATCGTCAAGCCTATGATCTCGGCAAGGCGATCAGTCAGCATTTGCTGCCGAAGACCGGTGCTTACCATGAGATCTGGCTCGACGGCGAAAAGGTCGAGGACAGGTCCGGTCCTGCGAAGACCGATGAAGAGCCGATCTACGGCGTCCATTACCTGCCGCGGAAATTCAAGGTCGTCGTGGCCGTTCCTCCCGACAACGACGTCGATATCTATGCGCACGACCTGGGCTTCATCGCCATCGTCGAGAACGGCGAGGTCATCGGTTGGAACGTCACGGTCGGCGGCGGCATGGGCATGACGCACGGCGACGTCAACACTTTCCCGCGCACGGCCGACCTTTTAGGTTTTGTTACGCCGGGGCAGGCGGTGACGCTTGCCGAAAAGGTCGTCACGGTTCAGCGCGACTGGGGCAACCGCGAGAACCGCGCGCGTGCGCGTCTCAAGTATACGATCGAGGATCGCGGGCTCGATAACTTCCGCGAAGAGGTCGAGAAGCGCGCAGGCTTCAGGCTCGGCAAGCCGAAACCGTTCACGTTTATGAGCACCGGCGACAAGATCGGCTGGCGGCAGACGCTCGACGGCAAAAAGAGCGCCGACAAGCCTTGGCATCTGACGCTGTTCGTCGAGAACGGGCGGATCAAGGATCGCCCGGGATATGCGCTGCGGACCGCGCTGCGCGAGATCGCCGATCTCGGGATCTGCGATTTCGTCTGCACGGCGAACCAGAACGTCATTCTCGCGAACGTGCCGGGAAAATCAAAGGCGAAGATCGAAAGCATCCTCAAGCCGCATGGTGTTTCGCTCGACGTTTCGTCGGGCCTTCGGCGGAATGCGATGGCGTGCGTCGCGCTTCCCACCTGCGGGTTGGCGCTGGCCGAGAGCGAGCGCTTCCTTCCCGATCTCGTGACGGCGCTGGAAGAGAGCCTCGATCGCGCTGGTCTCAAAGACGACGACATCGTCATCCGCATGACCGGCTGTCCGAACGGCTGCGCGCGGCCCTATCTCGCCGAGATCGGGTTGGTTGGGCGCAATCCTGGGCTTTACAACCTGTATCTGGGTGCGGCGTTCAACGGATCGCGTCTGTCGAAACTTTACGCGCAGGATGCGGACAAGCAGCGCATCGTTTCGCTTCTGGAGCCGATCTTCATCAATTATGCGAAGAGCCGGAACGAGGGCGAGCGCTTCGGCGATTTCGCGATCCGCTCAGGCTATGTGAAAGCTACGACGGCGGGCAACCAGTTCCACGCGGACGTGACGCTGGTTTAACGCCTCCATCATCCTCGGCCGAGCGCGGAATGAGCGTCGAAGGCTGGGGATCCAGCACAAGACTCCCCTCTATGGCGCGCATAGGGCGTCTTCGACGATTCTAACGCTGGATTCCCGAAGGTCCTCGCGATGCTCGTTTCGTTTGAGGATGAGGAGTCAAAGCTTCCGCGAGAGCTGGAACGCCGCGAAGCTCAGGATCATGGCCAGGAAAATCCGCAGAAGCCAATCCGGGAGAATGCCGGTCAGGCGTGAGCCGATCGCGATTCCCGGGATTGAGCCCGCTAGCAGCAAGCCCAGAAGCGCGAAGCTCGCATTGCCGATCGAGAGGTGGCCGAGGCCGGAAATCAATGTGAGCGGCACGGCGTGGACAATGTCCGTGCCGATCAGGCGACGTGTCCTCAATGTCGGATAGAGCAATGTCAGAATGACGACGCCGATGGCTCCGGCGCCGACGGACGTCAGTGTCACAATCGAACCCAAGGTGAGACCCAGCAGCAGTGTCGGCACGTGACGGACTTTGATCTCGGCAGGTTCGCCGACATGTGCGTGGCCGCGAACGACCAGCGGATAGATAAGGATTGCGATCGAACTCATGACGAGGGCAACGATCAACGCTCGCTTGATGAAGAGCGCGAGGGCAGCCGTATCCGGATCGAGAAGATGCAGCACCATGAGCATTGCCAAGGAGCCCGGCACGCTACCCGCCGCGAGCCATCCGACGAGACGCCAATTGACGTTGCCGAAATTGTGGTGCGGCCACGCAGCGGATGCTTTGGTGATCGACGCGAAAAGGAGGTCTGTTCCGACAGCGAGCGTCGGGGGCACGCCGATCTGCGTGATCAGAAACGGCGTCATGAGAGAGCCGGCTCCGACGCCTGTCATTCCGACGAGGAATCCGACGACAAAGCCGCCTACGACGACCATTGGCCAGAGAGTGCTGAGATCGAATTCCGGCATGGGATTCCGCAGTGGTCGTGAGAGTCTGACGTACGCGAGATCGCGTGTGTCCGCAATGAAAGGCTGAAAGTTTTGACGTCGCCCTCGGCTTCATACCGAGGGCCCGCCTGCGTCAAAGCTTGCGAATAAACGGGTGCCTCGGGACGAGCCCGAGGGCGACATTCGTGATCGTCGAATTTCCTAAAGGCCAGGATCCATCCCGTCGTCGACTGGTGGCGGCGGTTCGATGGCGACCGCAACGCCTGCGGCCCGAAGGATGATCGCGACCTCGTTAGCGCGACGCATGAACTCTTGCCGGTCTTTCGGACTCATCGAGAGATCACGGTTGAGACCATTGGCGAGCATATCGCGCTTCAGGACGAAATGACCTTCCGCAGGCTCTTCGGCCTTGGCAGTGACCGATGTTGCGACACCGCCGGCTATCGTCGCGCCCGTTACGGAGTCGATGAGAAGAAGCGTTCCCGTCTCCGGCGTTTCAGCGAAAATGTCGATTGCGGCCGCGCGCCCCAACGAGATCTTTGCAATCGCGATGTCATTGACCCCGCAGCTCCGCGCGGTGCGCGACGCCATCGTTTCGAGATCGAGAAGGCCCTTGATCTCGATGTTGGAGATCGGGATGAGGTCTGTCGATGTCCGGAGCAGATAGCCGGCGGTGGGGCTGAATGAGTCCTCGGAAAGCCAGACGAAACGTGCTTCGAGCGTCTGCGTCGCAATGGGGCACATCTCGCGAGTCGATAGCACTGCACCGCGCGAGACGTCGACATCAACGTCCAGCTGAAGCGCAACCGCCTGTCCGGCGGAAGCCCTTTGAAGGTCGCCGTCCATCGTTGCGATGCGAACGACTTTGCCGGTCGCATTGCTCAGTGCATCGATAATGATGTCTCCGACCTTGACCGAGCCCGACGTTACAGTGCCGGCGAGGCCGCGGAAATCTCGTCCGTCACGCAAGACCATCTGCACCGGGAAACGGAACACGGAGCCCGCCTCGCTGACGCGGCTCGGCGTTCGTTCGAGGTGCTGAATGAGTGTCGGGCCGGTGTACCAGGACATATTGCTCGACGACGTTGTGACGTTGTCGCCGAAAACGGCCGACAGCGGAATGGCGGTCGCATCCCAGAAATTGAATTTCCAGCAGAGCGTGCGGAAATCGGCTTCGATCTTGCGGAAGACATCTTCCGACCAGCCGACAAGGTCCATCTTATTCACCGCAAGCACAACGTGCTTGACGCCGACGAGATCGAGGATGGCAGCGTGGCGCTTGGTCTGTCTCTTCACGCCGGCCCGCGCATCGACAAGCACGATTGCGACATCGGCATGAGAGGCGCCTGACGCCATGTTGCGCGTGTACTGCTCGTGGCCCGGTGAATCGATGATCACGAACCGCCGCGTTGGTGTGTCGAAATACTTCCACGCGATGTCGATCGTGATGCCTTGCTCGCGCTCTGCAACGAGACCATCGAGCAGCATCGAGAAATCCGGCAGGTCGGTGCCGGCTGCCTTGCGGCCTGACTTGCGTACCGTTTCGCGCTGATCCTCATAAAGGTCGGATGCATCCCAAAGGAGGCGGCCGATCAGAGTCGACTTGCCATCATCGACGGAACCGCATGTCAGGAGATGCGTGATGCCGCCGAGTTCGCGCACAAGGTTCGGGACGACCTCAAGCCGTGGGGCCACCTCGTGAGCAGCCTGAATTTTATGGAGGGCGTGCACCGACATCAGAAATAGCCTTCCTGCTTCTTCTTTTCCATTGCGCCGGCCTGATCGTGGTCGAT
>Ga0164243_10008848_pt1 | contig 14780 bp, 16 predicted proteins | sample OricompcompostOP_FD_108781 | JGI IMG/M metagenome (GOLD analysis project Ga0164243, IMG submission 108781) | Organic Plus compost microbial communities from Emeryville, California, USA - Original compost - Organic plus compost (OP) | ecosystem: Engineered > Solid waste > Mixed feedstock >... | reverse complement strand
TGACGGATCGCCGTTTGACATCCCATTGCAGTTCACTGATATGCAATGGCTTTTTTTCTGGTGTGCTTACGGATGCAAGGTACCACTTGGAAACGCCCATATGTCAACACTCCTTGTTTTACCGGACATTTAATGCACATCCTTGCGACGCAAGTGGTATAGAAACCAACAAGACTGTTTGCAATAGATAGTGCATGCTCCTATAGATCGTGCTCGTTACTGTGCATTGCCTCTCTATCCTTTAATATCGAGCCGCGGCATCTCTCTGCAACACTCTATGAGCAACCGATACAGAGATAGTTCTGTGCCTGGCTTATAGAATAGAATTTCATTTCTGGAAAAAGAAATGAACTATTTCACATTTTGAGACTTTTTCTGGAAGTGAGATTCCAGAATTGAGGTAGGAGAGTGTGCTTCAAAACTATAGCGAGACGCCGATTTTTATGGATTCACAGGGTAATCATGCCGGAAGCTCCAGAAATACTGCATAGACGATCAGGAGAGCAGGGAGACCTGCTTGCGCAAGGGACCTTCTGGTGTCATGCTGTCTTCTTCCTCCTCCTGTGTGGACTCTTGAAGGGCGTCCTCGGGAAGTTGGAAGGTGGCAACAGAGTTATGCCACTGTTGAGCCAGCACTGAAAGCGAGTGAATGTATTGCGCTGTCGTGAGAATCGCGGTGCTTGCATCATGGCTGCGCCGCGCAATGGCATAAAGATCCGAGATCATGCTTTCGGCCAGGGTGGCGTGTGACTGCGTCGAGTCGAGCAGGGATTTCAGCAATTGCTCCTGACGCTGTAGATCGGTTTGCAGGCGTTGGAGCATAGCGACAAGGTGCAGGTCGGATCCTTCATTGCGCAAAACGGTTGCGTCTGCTGAAACGGCACGCAGGCCAGTATGCTGCTTGAGAGCGGTAAGCGCTTCGTGGACAATCTCGACATTGAGCTGTAGCGTATTGCTCAGGCGCTGCACAAAGGCGACCAGTTTTTCTACCGCCTCTGTGGTCTCAGAGAAGCGGAGCATCTGCGTTTCGGTGGTCTGCGCCAGTTCGACCGCGTTTGAGAGCAGCGTGTGAGTTTTCGTTTTGACTCGCCCGGTGGAGTAGCGTGTCCATTTTGCCAGATCAACCAGTTCTTCGATAAGAGCATTACAGATATCGCTGATGAGGCCGATGTCACCAGAAGTGGCGCTGGCGTGTACGCGGAGATCGCCTTCCATGACCGGCTTGATCTCGCCAATGAGCTTTTGTACGGCTTGTGTGGTGCGCTGGAACTCGTTCGCGGCGAACTGATTGCGGGCGGCTGTCTGCATCTGCGAGCTGATGTGCTCAAGCAGCGTGTTGATGGTATGGGTCAGTTCAAGCAGCGTCTCGTCTCCCTGAGGCGTTGCCCGTTGGCTAAGATCACCTGCGACATAGGCCCGACAGACTTCAGTCAGCGCTTGTTGCTGGCTGCGCGTGGTGCGCTGGAAGAACCAGAAAATAGCGAGTTCGGCAAGAAAGACCAGCACGCTGCTGAGAGCCAGGACCACAAGGAAGAGCACGCTATCAAGGTTGCGCATGCTGAGGATGCCAATAACCCAGAGCGCTGTAACAGGAAGCATTGCAGCAACAAGTATCTCAATGCGAAAAAGGGATGATTTCACGAAAAATGACTCCTTGCTTTTGTACTCCGTTATGCTTCTAAAGGTCGCTCAAAGAGCAGGGTTGCGTCGGGATCTCCTCCATTCGTGAGCGGCTTATGCGAGACCGGTTGTCGGGCTTGCAGGTGTGAGAACGCCTGCTGTTTCTTGATATAGAACGAGATGGGCTCTGCCTGTGCTTGCTCCTCGGCGGGCTGTTGCTGCTCGGGGAGATGAAGCGTTGAGGAGACGACCCGTGTTTGTTGTGGTTCGGCAAGGGCGCGTATCTGCTGGATTGTTTGCGCGATCTGGTTATAGGACGACGTATACAGCCGCTCCTGAAGCACATGAGCCAGCGCGGTAATCAGGGCCTGGGGCGACTGGAAGCGCCGTTCAGGGTCACGCTGAAGCGCATGGTTGATGACCAGTTCCAGGGCGACTGGTATTTCAGGCGCGATCTCATGTAACGAGGGGAGAGGCTCGTGCACGTGCTTACGAACCGTTTCGACAAAGGTTTCACCCATAAAGGGCGGTCTGCCGCTCAAGAGCTCAAAGAGGAGCACACCAAGCGAGTACACATCCGAGCGCTTATCACCTTCCGCGCCCCGGACGACTTCGGGTGCAAGGTATTCGGGTGCGCTGAGAAAACTGCCCGTAATGCTTTTCAGATGCTCGTAGGAGGCCAGGGAGAGTTTTTGGTCACTCAGGTTGGACGCACTGAGTATTTGCGGCTGGCCGAGCTTCATCACCTGAACCTCATCATCCTTGTTGAGAAAGATGGTATTTTTGTTCAGGTACAGAAAGACTCTGCCGCGCTCGTGAAGGTATTCGAGCAGGTCGGCCAGCCGGGTCAAGAGCTGGAGTGCGGCCTGCGCGGACCATTGTTTCTGATGCTTGAGGCGCGTTGTCAGAAGCTCGCCGGGTGCGTCGGGCGTAATGTGATAAAAGATACCCTCTTCTTCTCCGTAGCCGTAGAGCGGGAAGAGATGGGGGTGGCGGAGCGTGATAAGTTGTTCGCTTTCCTGTTCAAAACGGTCGCGAAACCGGTCACGAGCCTGTTTTGACATATTTTTGGGAAGGTGAAAGATGGTAACAATAATCTCTGGAAGAAGCCAGAGTTCTCGTGTGCGGGCGCGATAGATGCTCATACTGGATCCATGCTGTAAGAGATGTTCCAGCCGATATCCGCGAATCTTCCTTCCCAGATATGGATCAGACGATGCTGACATAATGATGGGCTCCTTTCTACCTGATTGCTGTACGGCAGCGTACAAGTGGCCCTTCTTCCCTCTCAGCCTTCAGTGCTTGTGCAGTATTTCTGATGCTCCTCAAGGGAGACGTGAGAATGATGCATGTAATAGTATGGTGCAAAATGGTTGCTCTCGATAGGGGGATACAGGGACAATTTCATTAAGTGTGGTTATCATTGAATGGGGATTCTCTTTATAGTGGGGAGAAGGCGAGAAAGTATAACAGGAAAGGCGGAAGATCCAGGCCCCCGGGGTCTCCGGAGGGACTGGATCTTCACTCTATGGTTGCCGCCTGTTCAGATAGCGTCAGCGCTTGCGCTTCCGCCAGCGAGGCAGGTTGTCGGCTTCCTCCTCCTGGAGGTGGGCCTTCAGCCTGTCAGAGAAACAGCGAGGCAGTTTGTCGGCCTCCTGTGAGAGATGTGCCAGCAGTTTGGTGTAGAAACAGTACGGCTGTTCGGCAGCGTTCTGCGAGAGTCGCTGCCACAGCTTGTCGGTCCACTTGTCCGACAGCCTGGTAGCTTTCTGGACGAAGCGAGCCTTCAGCTTGTCGGTCCACGTGCTCGGCTTCTGCGGCGTGGTCATGGGGGTAACCGTGGCGTACGCACCGCGGGCGGCCTTCAGCCAACCACTCAGCGTGTACACTCCATCGATTCCCTTGTCGAGCCACTGCGGGAGCCGCGTCTTCGGCTTGTCGGGCTGTCCGTGAGCGCCGGTCTCCTGAGAGAGCAGGGCCATGCGCTTCTCGTAGTACCGACAGGCCAGCCTGGTGGCTTCCCGAACGAGTCGGGCCGTCAGTCGGTCGTAGCACCAGCGCGACAGCTCATCGGCCGCCTGCGGGAGCTGTGCCTTCAGTCGGTCGTAGCACTGCCGTGCCTGGTTGGTGCTTTCCCGGACGATGAGCGCCTTCAGCTTGCTGTACCACGTGCGCGGCATCTCCTGCGAAGGAGTGACCGCCGGGGCCGTCGGTGTGACGACGGGCGAAGCCGCCGAAGAGCCCGAGCCGTCCTTCGTGCGCTGCGTTTGCAGCCAGATGATCAGCAGGTACACGACGCCACCGATCGTCATCTGCACGATGGACAGAGAGAGCGCGTAGGAGACCTTCTCCTTCGTGTGCCACATCCTGGCGTAGTTGTTGGCCGCCCACGTTGCCACGCTTGTGGCCAGCAGGCTGCCGAAGATGTTGAGGAGCTGCGAGAGGAGCACGTCTTTGCTCCAGTGGTTGCGCTCTCCCCTGTTGAGCTGCCAGGGCCACTGGCCCGTGGCTTTCTTCCTCATCACCACTGCGCCCAGCAGCGAGGTGAAGGTACCGAAGCTGGTCGAGGCGACAATCACCCCTACCGTGAGCAGGAGCTTGTCCGGCAGCGCGATGGGGCCACGCGTCCCCACACCTGTGACGACGGCGATGGCGATCGCCATCACGAACGCGAGGCTTGCGATGGCGACGAAGCACAGCAGCTTCGTGGACTGGTTGACGAGCCACTTCACGAGTGAGTCACGCACTCGCGAGATGAATCCCTTACTGTTCTTCTTCCGGAGGTGATACACCTGAATCCTCTTCCCTTCTTCTTCCACGTTTTCCTTGCAGGTGATCTTTCCTTGTTCTGACACCTTCCTCCTTCCCTTCTGTGAAATCCGCGTACGAGATCGCACACAGAAATCCGTCGAGAGGCAGCATGCCATAGGTGGTTGTTCAAGTCCTCGGTTCAGCGAGCCCTGTTGACAGGGGCGATCCTTGTGGGACGTGAACGGGACATATCCTTTGCGCATAGTAGTTCAGCGAGCCTTGTGGGCGCGAGCTACGGGTGCAAAGGTGAATTTGGATTGTAATAGTTAATTGTATGGATTCCGGCAGGAAAAGAAAAGGAGAATACAGGGACAAATGTCCCTATAGGGGGAAATACTGGCGGGTTCTAGAGGGCATGCTGCGGCTTTCCAGGAGCGAGCTCATCGCCTCAGGAGTCTCGGGCAACAGTTTCCCGATTTGCCGGGCAAGAACAGCGTTCTGCTTCTTGTGAGTGATCGTTTGTAGGGCCTCGCTGGCTGTTCGGGTTTCCCTGGGCCTGGCGCATCTCCCTCCACCCAATCGGAGGGAGATGCCGTGTTATGTGCGATGAGCGCTTAGAGCGCTCGTTTGAAGTAGTGGAATGGGGTCCAGTTGCCGCACGGTTCCCACCTGCTGGCAAGCATATTTGAGATGATCGTGTTTCGGTTTAAACCAACGCATCGTGTATATTCCCACTGTTTGACGTCTTTGGGGTCCCAGGGGCGGCGGCAGTAGAGCGCGAAGGCCGCGACATCAACGAGCTCCCAACCTGCTTGTCCTGCTTCTTGCAAGATGAGCATCTCATCAAAGGCGGTGGCCCGGAACGTGCGGTATTGCCATGCACCTCCTGAACGACGTTCGTGATCAGTTACGCGAGCATCGGCATACGCCTCGGGAGGTCCGAATGCATCAAGGGGAGACTCGCCGCTCTCCGCTACATGGCTTTCAACTTCCGCAATAATATCGCTGATATGTTGATTATCGAGCCCATACCGTTGGAGACAGGCGGAAAGCTGCTCAAGATAGGCATCAAGATTCATTGATTTTTTCTCCTTTTTGGTAGATCAGTGTCGCCACATGCTCGGAGAATGCCGTCCACTCTCCAACGAGCTGTTCAAAGGTTTGTCGTCCCTGTTGGGTAAGGGTGTAGTATTTGCGCCCTGGTCCTTGCTCACCCGGTGTCCACCAGCTTGTGATGAGGCCCGCTTCTTCCAGACGAGCCAGCAGGGGGTACAGGGTTCCCCCTTTGATGTGCTCCAATCCTGCCTGTTCCAGCCGTTGCGAAATGGCATAGCCGTAGTATTCGCCAGTAGCGAGCACTCCCAGAACACAGAGGTCCAGAACGCCACGAAGCCACTGTGCGCGTCTTTCTGTTTTCATATCTGTATTGTACCATTATCTAGATAGCTTTGCAATCTAGATAGCTCGGGTACTATCCTCTGAATACTACGCTTTTGTTCCGCTTCGGAAGTGCGGTGAAGCCCATATGCCTTTTTTCATAAAGATATGAGATCTATGATTTGTGTTCATGATACGGAATATGTATACTGCTCGCGAACAGGCTAGCAACCCTGAATACCGAGCCTGTCAGGAGGAGAAATGAAGAAATTACAGGGGAAAAACAGCTCTGGTAACAGGGGCACCATCAGGAATCGGGTTGGCTCGCCCGGGTATTTGCGCGAGAGGGTGGGCAGATTGTGGTGACAGGCAGAAATGAAGGGTGAGGGCGGGCCGTCGTTGAGACGATCGAGGCTGAAGGTGGAGTTGCTCGCTTCGTTGCCGCGAATCTGATCTCTCAAGTGGAGGTTGAGTATCTTGCTGCTTCTGCACTCGATGCTTTTGGTCACATTGATATTCTGGTCAATAATGCGGGGCTGCTGCCTTCTGGTACCACCGCACAGATAGATGAAACGACCTTTGATGCTGTGATCGCGACCAACGTTAAGGCTCCCTTTTATCTGACAGCCGCTCTTGCACCGCAGATGGTGAAGCGAGGTTCAGGAAACATCATAAACCTGACGACCATTTCCGCTTTTCGGGGGTTTCCGACGGCGGCTCTCTATGGTGCGACGAAAGCGGCCCTGACGCTGTTGACGAAAGCATGGGCTGCGGAATTCGGGCCGAGCGGGGTCAATGCCATCGCGCCGGGACCTGTATGAACGCCCGGAGCAGAGAAGAGCATGGGAGAGAGAATGGAACTCATCGCTCAGTCGCTCCCTGTGAGAAGGGTAGCTACTCCGGAAGAGATCGCAGAAGCAGCTCTCTCCCTTGCCAGCGAAGAGGCACGCTTTATTCATGGAGCAACGCTTTCCATTGACGGTGGGCGGCTGGCTATCTAGCCTGCTGAAAAGCGTATGTGTCCTTCATAACTACGATACTATTGCTGCATATAGATCTCGCCAGCTATCACTGACGTGTCAAGGCGGAAGCGGTGTCGTCCTCTCGAACTGGCAAGCGAAAGCGCTTTCCCAGACCCGAAACTCAGAAGATGTTCTTGCTCTCATAGAGCTTCCAGGCGGCTTCCGCGTTCAGCGTATCCCAGGGAGCGGCCTGTGCTTGCTCTTTGCGCATCTGACAGACTCCCACATAGCCAGACGCTTTTGAGCTGGCTTTATCGTAAAGCTGAAGCATAAACGAGTCTAGCCCGATGCGCTCCTGATTGTGCCAGATCAGCTTGTGCATCCGCAGACATTCCTCCTTGATAGTGGCGACAGTACCTGTTCCATTCCGGAGCGTCTCTTCCATTGTCAGCTTCTTATCGGTATCGGTGTAGAAGGCGAAGAAAGCGTGTCCATAGCGTGTCGCCTGGGCGGCCTGTCGCTCTATTTGCCCTTCCAGGGTGAGCGGTAGGGTCGAGGTTGGCTGTGGGAGTGTCGTCGCTTGCTGTGCCGGTTGGGGGGTATTCGGAGCGCTACAGGCGAGCAGTGCTATGATGAGCAACGCAAAGGCAATTACATTTCCCTGTCGTGAGAGGCGCTGCTGAAAAGGTGAAGACGGGGCATACGATCTGTTTGCATGGGGTTGAGTTGAGCCCTTCAGGTGGTGTGGCATGCTCTTTTCCCTCTACAGATGAATATCGAAAGAAGAGATATCTTCTATAGAGTATGACGCATGAAGCACGAAAAAAGTAAAAGTGGCGGAGGCGACTGCGAGAGGACCATGTTTTTCTGAGGATGCCCGTTCCTTCTTCTCTCTGCGATAGTCGGCACGACACCTGACGATGGTCTGGAAGCCGAAGGGACAGCTAGCAACGCCAGGCTATCCCTTTTGCATGCATTCACTATGCCGCGACAGGGATTATCCATGCTTCGATCAGACTCCTACCATGCTCAAGCCGGCGCTCGATGGCCCCGAAGTCGGCCAGTCCATCTTGGGGTATCTGCTCTGCCAGTTCGGGCCTGGAGATCAGGCTGACCACGATGACGGGCCACATAGCGCCTGATCATCAACGAGGTTTAGCGAGATGGAGCAAAAGGTGTGAGCAGGCTGGAAAGCGTGCCTGCTCACACCTCTGAAGTGCTATGAAAGGGATGGGGGGATCAGGCGACCATCACGCATATTCAGGCGCACATCTGCTATCTCTGCAATGGTGTGGTCGTGTGTGACGACTATAACGGTTTTGCCCTGCCCGGTCAGTTCTTTCAACAGGTGCACGATCAACCTGCCTGTTTGCGAATCGAGATTCCCGGTCGGCTCATCCGCCAGAATCACCGCGGGATCGTTGGCAAGCGCCCGTGCAATTGCGACGCGCTGCTGTTGCCCACCTGAGAGCCGCCCCGGCGTGTGGTGAAAACGCTCCTCGTCGATGCCTACCAGTTTGAGCAGGTCTCGGGCACGCTGCTGCATTGCCTCACGCGAAACGCCTCCCTTGAGCTCCATCGGCAACGCAACATTTTCAAAAGCCGTCAGGCTGGCGATCAGGTGGAAGGATTGGAAGACGAAGCCAAGCTTTGTACGCCGAAAGCGGTGCTCCTGAGCCGAAGAGAGCCGCGTAATGTCTACCCCGTCGATCACCAGTTCCCCTGAATCGGGCCGATCTAACCCCCCTAAAAGATGGAGCAGCGTGGATTTACCGCTGCCGCTTGGTCCCAGGATCGCGATAAACTGCCCTTGAGAGAAGGCAAAACTGACATCGTTCACGGCTTGCACGGTCTGCCCTTTCAGACGAAAGGATTTGTTGACCTGTGAAGCGGTGACGGTAACCGTAGAAGGATGTGGGTGTTCCGCGCTGTTTTCGCTTGTAAGCTGAAAGCGTTCTGTCTCCATGAGATGGACCTATCCTTTCTTAGTTGGCTTTGCGTAAGACGTGAGCGGGCTTGAGGCGGGCAACGAACCATGTCGGGATCAAACTTGTCACCAGTGCCAGACCGATACCAACACCCACGATAATGAGTAGCGTTTGCGGATTCAGGGTAGCCACTGATAGGCGTGCTGCCTCGATGAGGTTCCTGGCTGTATCGCTGGTTGTGCCGGTACTCTCGTTACTGCCGTCTGATGAGATTATGTTTGTTACGAAGGGGTGGTCGATACTGGGGCCACCGTTCACGGGCTTGAGCAGTGATGCGGCATCGACATCAAAGAGCTGCGTGAGGGGCGGACCCAGAAAGATCAACAGGCCAATTGCCAGCGCCGCCGCAATAAGGTTCATGACCAGGATCTCGGTCCAGAACTGCCGTAAGACTTGCAGGTGTGAAGCTCCAATTGTTTTCAGGACAGCGATCTCGGCGGTTCGCTCCCGAATGAGCATCAATACCGCGAAGATGATAATTGCCGCGGCGATCAGGAACGAGGCGATCAACGCCGCGCGAATGCTCTGCTGTGCGACATGCAGGGCATTGAGCACATTACTATAATGATTGACCAGAGGATCAACGGTGAACTGCGAGCCAAGCAGCTTACGCAGAGCATTCGCCACAGATTCAACCTGATCTTCGCTTGCGGCTTTGACCGTCAGGGAATCGACGCCATCAAGCTGGAACAGGCGCTGTAAGGTGTCCAGTGGGATGATGAAGGTATTATCTGTCACCTGTCCCGGTGTTGTGTACAGGCCAATCAGCGTGAATGTTTTCCCGTTCAGGGTGAAGGTATCGCCGACCTTCAGATGATTCTTCTCGGCCAGTGCCTTACTCATCATCGCGACGTTGGTATTGGCATCGCTATCCTGAAAAGCGCGCCCGGCAACCAGTTTCGGCGCTGCCCCTCCATAGACGGTAAAATCGGAGGCGTTGCGGGGATAGCCGCTGATCGCGATGGGTGGAAGCGTGGGAGCGAGGCTCTGAAGCTGCTTCTCAAGATAGGGATGACTCAGGGTCGCCTGTATGGAGGCGACGCCCGCGACCTTCTTGATCTTCTCTACAATACTATTCGGGATGTGAGGGGTATCCACAACGACTGACGTGCCGGTACCGGTTGAGACCGGAGGCGCGGCATTGTTCTTTTGATCCTTCGGCGGTTCATACTGAATCGAAATGGTGGTGCCAATCTGTTGCCGCACGGCTGCCAGTTGCCGCTGAGAGCTGGCATCGAGGCTGACCATCGCGGCAACAAACATCAGGCAGGTCCCCAGAAGGATGACCACCAGCAGCAAGCGAACAGGGTTGCGGAATACATTTTTCAAACTGCGTATAACGAGTTTCATGAAAGCAAACACTCCTTTTCTTGTGTTTTACTCCGGGATACTCTATAACCCAGAATAGCAGAGAGGAGTGAGATGCCAGTGAGAAACCTGTCAGGATGTTGTGAGGATTGCGTCCGCGATGGGCAGCGTGAAGGTAAAACAGGTGCCCTCTCCCGGCTTGCTTGAAACGGAAATCTGGCCGCCGTGTGCCAGGACCATCTGTTTGACGATCGCCAGCCCCAGACCCGTTCCGCCAGTAGCGCGAGTTCGCGAGGAGTCCGCCCGATAAAAGCGCTCAAAGATGTAGGGCAAATATTCCGGCGCGATGCCTGTTCCACTATCTCGCACACTGATATGAACGTGCTTCGCTCTCTGATGGGCGGTAATCCAGATCTCACCGGGACTGGCGGTGTGGGTAATGGCATTGCGCAACAGGTTGCGTAGAATTTGTGCCAGCCGTTCCGGGTCGGCCTCAAGCGGCGGGAGATCAGGAGGGAGTTGCAGGTGTAAGTGCAGGTGTTTCTGTTCCAGTTGTGGCTGGACAATCTGCACCGCCTGACTGACCACGTCTGCAAGCTCAACGGGGTGTCGTTCCAGGTGAAGCTGTCCCGCCTCTGCCAGCGAGAGTACCTGTAAGTCAGCGATCAGCCGGCTTAACAGAGAGGTCTCTTCATAAAGCGAGGAGAGCGTCTCTGCTGTTGGCTCAAGCACGCCATCGACCAGCAGTTCCAGATAGCCGCGAATGTTCATCAGGGGGTTACGCAGTTCATGTGCCACATCGTTTACCAGATTGCGGCGTGCCTGCTCTGAGCGGCTCAGGCTGTCGGCCATCGCATTGAAGGCATGGGCCAGCTCGCTGATTTCTCCTTTCCCTTTGATCGAGACGCGTTGACTGAGGTCTCCCTGTTCCATGCGAATGGCGACGGTTTTCAGCAGGTGAAGCGGTTTGAGAAGCGCCCGGGCAAACAGGAGAGCCAGCAACAGCGCGATCAGTCCCGCGATACAGATGGCCAGCCAGAGGGCCTGATTGACGGATGCAAGGAAGGCTGCTTCTGGAGAGTTCGCGGCAAATGAAACGGCACTCTGGGAAAGCGACTGTGTGGAGGAATCCACAGAGACGTAAAGCGTTGCCGAGAGCGCGGGTGTGTTCCCTTTCTCCTCAGCGGTGCGGAGAGAGGTGTTACCGGTCTGTTCCTCGTTCAGTATTTGCCCGATGAGCGTATGCGCCGAGTCCGCGATAACCCGTCTTTGGGGGTCAAGCAGAACGATACGCTGATGCGAAGAGCGAGCGAGTTGCTCGGTAAGTTCCTGTAAGTAGTGCTGGCTCTTCTGTTGCCGATAGGCTGCGAGTAGCGTCGAGACAATTTGCTGATCGGCAAGCTGCTGATCCGTCTTGGCCTGAGTATAGATCTGTAAATTGTTGCTTGTTATCTGACTTGCGGCGAGGGCAACGGTGCCGACTGCCACCATGACGACCAGCATAAACATCAGAATGAGACGCAGGCGCAGGCTGTACGCGAGCGAGCGGAACCTATGCGCCATTGCCTGCTCTCCTGAACTTATAGCCGACTCCGTATACTGTCTGGATAAGGGCAGGATGTTCAGGATCATGCTCAATTTTCTTGCGCAGGTTGCCCAGATGAAAATCAATCGTCCGCTCAAAGCCCTCATATCCCAGGCCATAGACACGCTCGACCAGCTCTTTACGGCTGAAGGTGCGTCCGGGCGAGGTGATAAATGTTTCCAGAAGTTTGAATTCTGTGGGGGTGAGTTGAACCGGTTTGTCCGCAAGCCAGACCTCATGTGCTTGCAGGTCGATAACCAGCTTGCCGACCTGGAATGTCGCGGGTCGTTCCGCCGAGCGATAGGTTCGGCGCAGTATAGTGCGTACGCGTGCGACGAGTTCACGTAGGCTGAATGGCTTGGTCAGGTAATCGTCTGCCCCCAGAGAAAGGCCCAGAAGCTTATCATCTTCCGTTGATTTGGCAGTCAGCAGAATGACCGGGATAGTTGATTCGGAACGGATCAGGCGGCAGAGGTCAAGGCCATCAACGTGAGGAAGCATCCAATCCAGGATAATCAGGTCAGGGGCCTCGCTCCGCGTCAGGGCCAGCGCCTCTACTCCGTCATACGCTTCCAATGTCTCAAAATGTTCAGTTTGCAGAGAGAGCCGGATTAAATCGACGGTCTTTTTGTCATCGTCCACGACAAGGATCTTATAGTTCATCTTCTCTCCTTTTGAAGTTCATCTCCTGTACTACTATACGTGAGAATTGTGAGGATCTTGTGAGGAAAATGACAGGAAATGATGAGGAAGAAAAGAGAGAAGGTGCACCACTCTTCTAAGAATGATGCACTACTTGCTATGAAGCAACGAAAGCATGCGTCAGGCGGCGGTTGCTCCTAGCGCGAAGGCGCATACAATAATCAGCAGGACCAGCGCGGCAATCGCGGCGAACTGATACTCCCGTTTTGTGAGGAAAGCAACCAGCATCGTGATGATGCGCAGCACCGGCAACAGGATAATGACGGCGATGCCGGCTGTGACGAGCGAGAGGTTTCCAAATCCGAAGGGAAGAGGAATGGCCAGGTTCTGGCCCAGGAATGTGCAGAGCAGCCAGATTGTCAGGAGCGCCGACGCGATCCCTGTTCCCGAATTTAAAAGCCACGCCAGGATGAAATCAAGGCGAGCAGGTTTTCTCTTCATCAATCACCCTCCGGGCATGAGTTGTACGCCAAAAGCGCTGAGCAGCATTTGCACTGCCAGAATGACCAGAACCGCGACAAAGAGCCAGCGAACTTTCTCGTTCGAGATGGCCATCAGGATACGTGCCCCCAGAATCGCCCCCACAACTGATCCCAGTGCAACGGGGCCAGCAATCGGGCCAACAATGTCACCTCGCACGAAATACGCTCCTGCGCTGGCGGTAGCGGTGACGCCGATCATAAAATTCGACGTTGCCGATGATACCTTGATCGGGAGGCGGAGCGCTGTATCCATCGCTGGAATCTTGAGTACACCGCTGCCGATGCCGAGAAGCGCCGAGAGCAGCCCCGCTCCATACATCAGAGTCAAGCCCAGAGGCAGATGTTGTACCTGATAGGGGATATCGCGTCCCTGTGCAGGATCTGGATAGCTGGCATCCAATCTTCGTGCCCACTGGTGCGAAGCATGTGCTGTTGCCACCGCTTCGGGCTCTTTCCGGCGAGCGAGCATCTGTTGCGCCGAGATAAGCAGGACGACGGCAAAGATGAAGAAAAGGAAGGGCGTCGGTAACAGCCCCGAGAGAAACACGCCGGTCAGGGCGCCGAGCGTTGTGCAGGTTTCCAGCACAATCGCGAGACGAACATTGGTCAGGCGGCCCTTAAGAAAAGGGGCAGCACTGCCACAGGAACAGGCGATGACGGAAACCAGGCTTGCGCCTATCGCCTGATGAATATTGATGTGCCCGAATATAGTAAGAATGGGAACGATGAAAATGCCACCTGCCATGCCCAACATACCACCAAGCGCACTGGCTCCCAGAGCGGCAGCAAACAACCAGAGCATGTGTGTCACTTCAGGCATTATGCTCCTGCGCTTTCTTTGTTGATCGGCGTGCGAGTTGTGTCACGAAGCGGATTTGATCGCCTCGATAGTGGAGCTTTTCGTAATCAACTGGTCGATTCCCTTCCGTATATGAGGTTCGCTCAATGAGGAAGATGGGGCTCCCGACCTCGATTTCGAGTGCCTCCGCGACAACGGGGCTGGCTGCGACCGCTTCCATTTGATATTTCGCCTCGATCAGAGGCGTCTCATATTTCTGTTCAAGCAAGGTAAAAATGGGGTCGGTTTCAAGGTTTTCGGCTAGAATCTTCTCACCCAGTTCCTTCGGGAGATACGTTTCGTCAAAGGAAACGGGGATATTGTCGGCCAGACGAACGCGGTAAATCTGTACCACAGGCGTTCCTTCGGGCACAATCAACTGACGCGCTACAACGTCGTTTGCCGCGACAATCTGCCTCCCGAGCACTTTCGCAGTTGGCGTGCGGCCCTGTACCTGCATGTCCTCCACAAAGCCGGTCAGCTCGGTCAGCTCCTGTGTGATTTTAGGAAGGGTGACAAAGGTGCCTTTCCCGCGCCGAATCTCGACAAGCCCTTGCTGGAGCAAGCTTTGAATCGTTTTCCGAATCGTGGTTCGGCTGACATCAAACTCCTTGATCAGCTCCTCTTCGGTTGGTAACTGGCTCCCGGGCGGTAATTCCCCGCTGGTGATACGCGCGAGAAGGGTGTCTTCTACCTGTACATACAATGGGATACGGCTATTCTTATTTGTCATCATAGCGATATAGTAACATAATTACGTCGTCCTGTCTATGAATGAAGCGAATGTGGAAGGGCGGAGCGCCGAGGTCCCGGGAGATGATGAGTTGTATGCTGCATTCCTCTGCAGAGAAACAACACCTCTGCTTTGTTCAGATGCTATTTCAGCGAAATAGAAGCGGGTATAGCGTGTTTGGAATGCAGGAGCGTTTCATTACGCGCTACGGCGGGATGAAACTGTCTCTTTCCCTTGACAGCGCAGCGCGCTTTCCAGTAATATGGCTGAAAGTTTTTTCTGGTGTTCATATAATAGTTCATTATGTTCATTGAACAGAGAGGCTGTGCAACTGTAATGAGCGAAGAGACCCGAAAAAAGGTTGTGTTGCGTCAGGTTGCCGCGCGGGCGGGCGTTTCTCTTGGAACGGCCTCAAACGTCTTTGCGGGAAGAAG
>Ga0164243_10008846_pt1 | contig 14783 bp, 10 predicted proteins | sample OricompcompostOP_FD_108781 | JGI IMG/M metagenome (GOLD analysis project Ga0164243, IMG submission 108781) | Organic Plus compost microbial communities from Emeryville, California, USA - Original compost - Organic plus compost (OP) | ecosystem: Engineered > Solid waste > Mixed feedstock >... | reverse complement strand
GTGTCACCGCCGGGTTCAGCCCAACCTTCGCATTGCGAACCCAACCTACGAACGCCATACGGCGCCCTGCACATGCCGGAGCTTGTCGGGGTTGCGGATGATGTAGATGGCTTTGATCTTGCCGTGCTCGATCTGCAGGGCCGTGGTCTGCAATACCTCACCGGCTTCAAGCGTGATGAAGCCCGGCAAGCCATCTATCACCACATGCCGTATCAATCGCGACGGCATCGCCTTGAATTCCTCGGCAAGCTGCGCGTGACGCTTCATCACTGCCTGGATGCCCACCAGCGGATGCGGTGAGGCAGAGACCTTGCCGCCGCCATCGCTCTGCGCAACGACATCATCGGCAAGCAGCGTACGTAGGCGCGTCAAATCGCCAGTGCGAGAAGCAGCGTAGAACGCTTCGGCAATCTCCCGCCCATGTTCCTGCGGCACGGGAAAACGCGGACACTCGCGGCGCACGTGTTCGCGGGCACGACTCGCCAACTTGCGACACGCCGCTGCATTGCGGCCGATGGCGAGCGCCACGTCATCGAAGCTCATCCCGAAAATGTCGTGGAGCAGAAAGGCGGCGCGCTCGGGTGGCGACAAGCGCTCCAACGCGATCATCAAGGGCAAGCTCATGTCATCGAACAGCTCCTGCCCTTCATCTTCGATGAGCGGATCGGGCAACCACGGCCCGACATAGGTTTCGCGACGACGCCTCGCCGACTTGAGTTCGTTGAGACAAAGATTGGCGACGATGGTGTGCAGGAAGGCCGCCGGCTCGCGCACACTGTTGCGATCCGCCGCCAACCAGCGCAGCCAGGCTTCCTGCACCACGTCCTTGGCATCGGCCAACGAACCCAGCATGCGATAGGCCAGCCGCACGAGCCGCGGCTGCAAGGTGCTGAACGTTTGCTCCAATTGCGCTTCATGCATCGATGGTCGAGACCTCACGACTTGCCAAGGCCAACACTTCCCTGCCACGTGCCAACTGCAAGGCCACGCGTGCGACGCGTTCGCCGAGATGGCGCGCGGTGTCGAGATCGGAAGCAGGCGGCGCCGCATCGGGTCCTTCGTCCACATTCGACTGTGCCGCGGCACCCAGCCAAAAGCCGAGCCGATTCAAATCAGCATCCGAACCCGCGCTGGAATTATTGGCCGGCGGCAGATCCAGATTCACCCAATGCATGCCGTGTTGCGCCGCAAACAGCACAAGCTGCATCAAGGTGGCGAGCTTGTCACCCGCACGCGCACCGGAATTGGTGAAACCGGCAGCGAGCTTGTCGCGCCAGAGATAGCCCTTGCTCATCACCGCATGCGAGGTCGCATCCTGAAAGGCCTTGAAGCGCGCCGAGGGTCCACCCATGTACGTGGGCGCACCGAAGACGAGTGCCTGCGCTTGCGCCAAATCATCCCAACGCTTTTCGGCTTCCTCCACCGGCAGCAACAGCGCAGCCACCCCCTGCACTCGCGCAGCGCCCTCCTTCACCGCCTGCGCCTGCCTGGCCGTATGACCGTAGCCCGAGTGATAGACCACTGCCACACGAACGGCCGGCGCGAACCCAAGCCTCATCGCGCCATCGGAATCGACAAACTTCATCCCATTCATCATTACCTCCATCGAGTTGCATGACGAAGGCATGACAAGAGAGCGCGGAGGAATGTGACATCACTTCATCACATCCTCCGCGACACCGGGGTAAGACCGACTTCGATTCAGTTCGGGCTTGCCGTAGGACGCACGATCAACTCGCTCACGTCCACGTAGTCCGGCTGCGCGATGGCATAGGCGATCGCATGCGCAATGGCTTCTGCCGGCAATGCCACCTTGCGGAACTCCCGCATTGCCTCACGCGCAACTGCATCGGTGATGTGATCGGCCAGCTCCGACTCCACCACGCCCGGGCTCACCACGGTTACACGGATCTCCTGCGTTTCCTGCCGCAGCGCATCGGATATCGCCCACACCGCGAACTTGCTGGCGCAATAGACTGCCGCGCCCGGGAAGGAAGTATGCGCACCGATGGACGCCACGTTGATGATGTGTCCACGCTTTTGGCTTTGCATCACAGGCAACACCGCCGCGATGCCGTGCAGCACACCGCGGATGTTCACGTCGATGGTTTGATTCCATTCGTCCACCTTCAAGGCGTCGAGCGTCGAGAGCGGCATTACGCCCGCGTTGTTGATGAGCACGTCGACGGTGCCGTGCTTTTCCTTCGCCAGCTCCACGATGCGCTGCACTTCTGTGAGGCGCGTAACGTCCAGCTGCTGCACTTCCACATCCCCTCCTTGATTGCGCAGTTCCTGCTGCAAGGCAACGAGACAATCGAGACGCCGCGCGCCAATGACCAAGCGATGCCCTTGCAGTGCCAGATGCCGCGCCGTGGCGAGACCAATGCCGCTGCTGGCACCCGTGAGAACGATGACCTTGCTGTTGCTCGTTTCCATCTGCTTCCTCCTTTGCCACGCGTTGGTGCGTGGATGAACGAGGGCGCAGCATAGGTTTGCGCCTACATAGCCACTAGGCGCAAAGCTTCTTGGATGATTGCCTGATTCTCTTGGTGGGTGCGCGACACGGCGTCGTGGGATGCGAGATGGAGAAGACTCACACGTTCTGCACGGGCATTTCTCGATGGAAATTATGGAATGGCAAAGCAGTATCACCCCACCCTGCCCGATTCTGCGTGCAGTATTGCCCAATCCTATTGCCGGTGCTTACACCTACACGCGAGGCGCTCTACCATCAGGCGACCCCAGGCACTCGCCCAGAAAGCGCATACACCCATGTCGCGACAACAGGAAATGGCCACCTTGATCAAGCGGCTCGCGCCGCAGGAAGGCTATACGCGTTCGCTGCTCGGCAACGTGTGGCTGATGCGCTCGAATCGCCCGCTGGGACGTACGCCGGTGTTGTACGAACCCTGCATCGTCATCGTGTGTCAGGGGAAGAAGCGCGGCTATCTGGCAGACAAGGTCTATCACTACGATGCGCAACATTACCTGGTGCTGTCGGTACCACTGCCCTTTTCGAGCGAAACCGATGCCAGCCCCGAAGAACCTATGTTGGCCGTGCAGGTGCGATTGGACATGACGACGGTGGCAGAGTTGGTGCTCGACGTGGGTGAAGACACATCCACACCCAGCGCCGCGCCTGCAGGCATCGTATCCACGCCACTCGACGACACCCTGGCCGATACCACGGTGCGACTGCTCCGAGCACTGTGTTCACCGCTGGACGCGAAGGTGCTCGGGCCGAGCATAGAAAGGGAACTGTGTTATCGCGTGCTGATGGGCAGTCAAGGCGGCGCCATCCGCGCAGCGCTGGCGAACTACGGCAACTTCGGCCGCATCGCGCGCATCCTGCGCCGCATGCATCGCGACTACGCCCAACCCTTGAACGTGAGCGCACTCGCCAGCGAAGCCGGCTTGAGCGTTCCCGCCTTCCACGAACGCTTCAAGGCAGTGACCGCCACCTCACCGATCCAATACCTCAAGTCGCTGCGCTTGCATCAAGCGCGCCTGATGATGATTCGCGATGCCATCCCCGCCGCCACCGCCGCCGCACGCGTCGGCTACGAAAGCCCCTCGCAGTTCAACCGCGAGTTCAAACGCATGTTTGGTCGTACGCCAGGAGAAGAAGCGCGAGAGATGCGTATCAGTCTCACGTTGTCGGAGGCGGTGAGGTTGGATGCGGTGGAGGTGGCGCATTGAGCGAGTCCACTCCTCCGTAAAACTCCTCACCATCCTTTTCTTTGAGCCGATACAACCGCACATTCCTTGGTAGCTCTGCAGAGCGCTGCCGCTCTTTCGTCGGCTCCGCCTGGCAGTCGCTACCAAGTAGCAACAACATAAAGCGCAATGCGCAAAACTGGGTCAGATCGCCGCGACTTCACCATGGGACTCGCAATTTGAGGAAAGGGCTTTTGTCTGTAGCGCTTTCGATAGCGGGAGTCCTACCAGCTCATGCCCTTTTAAGACGTCGGCATCCAGATCAAAAGGTAGAACCCAGAGATTCATACTCCCCCCATACTCGAACGGTGGCAACGCTTGCTGGAACCCTGACCATGCTGGGTAGATAAGAACTAGCTTTGGGAGCTCACCATTCCGGCAGTACTTATGGCCATAGGCAAACAATTGATAGAAGTCACCTTGACTAAGTCCATAATTCTGTTCGGGCCGGGCGACATCTACCCGCTTCCACTTCGTATCTAAAATCCAGCGCTGCTCCGCAGTATCAATTAAGAGATCTGGCTTCAGACAAAACATTCGCCTGCTGGCGTGATGGCAGAGGTATTGATCAGCCGACTGGGCTTTCAATACAGCATCAGGCGATAACGTACGGCGCAACCACCCTTCTACATAGCGCTCAAATAGTCTCTCCATCGGGAATAACATGCTTATACCCTGCCAATTTCCCGACACAGCAAGAGGCATGTACTGATTAAGAATCAACTCACACCAAGGTCTAATGGGCTGGTAGTGAGCCATCAATCTATCGCGACTCCACAAGGCAAAATCGTTACTGGCCTGACGGCTGGCCGGAACCTCAGCCAGGATTGCACGGAGCTCATTGGCTAAACGCCAGTTGCTGGCATCTCCGGTGGCATTCGCAACATGTTCAAGAGCGAGCTTGAGCAAGCGATTCTCAGCCCGATTTGGCAGGAACACGTCATGGCGTAGTTGGAAGCGATGTTGTCTCCCCGCAGGCTGACGCATTTGCGCTACCACATTGAGCTGCCCACGCAAGTATGGTTGTTCTTCCTCTACCCGCTGATACTCGAAGCGCACCCCCCGCTTAATCAATAAATCAAGCTCGCCAAGAAACTGCCCCATCACCCACTCACTCAAAGGCGCATCGAAAAGCTCGAGACCAGCAGGTGACGCCTTGCGGGGTTTAAGGTTCAAAGCGTGCTGTATCAGCTTGCAAAGTAGTCGCCTGCTTTCGGCTAACGGCCCCTCATCGTGGGTTTTAGGAAGGATCTCAATTCGAGTACCGCAAGGCGTCTCCAACACTCCGACGTACGAATCCCATTTCAGCGAACGACGGTCCTCGACCTGAAGCAACGTCGCCCCATTCCGACTAAAGCCAGCACTTAATCTACAGAGCCAATCAAAAGCACTCGGTGTAATCTGTGCCATATCCAGAGAAGGAATAATCTTCTCTGTCGTTAAACACGCATACTCGCGTATTACGATGTGCTCCTTACTCACTGTTACCAGCCAAGAATATTTCTATAACTGTCAGGGGATTTGAAGGCGCTATCATTCAACTCCCACCGCCTATCACTCAACTGCTCTGCAACTGTACCGAACAGCGCATATAGACTTTGATCGTCGGAAGGACGGCGACAGAAAGGTTCGGTGTGTCGCGTAGCCGCATGGTGATCATTTAACACCCAGCTAATACGCTCCCAATCTTCGAAAAAGTACTCTTGGAGAAGAGGAATAATTTGATTCCTAAAAATCAGCTCCAAGCGATGAAGGGTGCGATCGGTCTTCAACGGCATGAAGTAAGCGTGCCCAAGTCGATGATCCCGATCGAGAAGCACCTCGATGCGGCTGTTCATGACTCGTAGAAGTTGCCCAATGTTTATACCCTCAACCTCTACATCATCGAGCAGTTCCGGCATCGGCGGCATTTCGTGGAATACAAAGCGACGGCGCAGCGCGATATCTAGGCCAGCCAGTGACCGGTCCGCGGTATTCATCGTGCCAATGAGGTACAGGTTATTAGGAACGCTGAAACGCTTCTTCGAGTAGGGCAACACAACCGAAAGTGCTTCCTCCGCCCCAGCTCGCTTAGATGGCTCAATTAACGTAATTAGTTCACCGAAGATGCGAGATACATTGCCGCGATTAATCTCATCTATGATCAGCACTCTGGCATCGTGAGTAGACGCCATTGAAGCAGATAGCTTGGCCCCACCAATCAAGTGCTCAACAAGAAGTGGAAGGATGTTACTGTAGCCATTGACTATGTAGGGCTCCAATTGCGAACCCTGTAGCTTCTGCATTGCAGTTCTATCGCGAATGTCCTGGAGGGTGATGCGCCCTCTGCGCACTTCATTTGCAAGCTCGTGTAGCAGGTTCATGGAAAAAGGCAGAATGTTGCCATTGGGCTTCTTTAGCTCTAGTAGCTCTGAGGACACCCTTACAACCTGATAATCTCTGCCGAAGACCTGTCCTACAGTGAAAACCCCTTCAACTGAATCAGTATGAAGAAGCTTTTCTAACTTGCCGCGATCAAGTGTGGGACTACGCAGCTCATAAAGCGTCATCTGGCTGAACTGCCCATTTAGCAACTGCGTATGAGGTAGCGATGGCGAATATTGACGCAACCATTTCACAGGCCGCATCTGCGCAAAATCGGCCCCAAACTCAGGATGTAATCTGAACTGATAATCGCCTGTTACTTCACCAATCGCACGGAACTTAAAGTTGCCATCAGAGACCACCACTAGGTCTCCAGCCTTCATTTTGGTAACGAAGGTGGTCACGCTAGTGATCCCGTAATCTGTGCCAGGGTTATCTGGCTTGTAACCTGCTTGAGAGAAACGAGCTTGTACATCCTCTCGGCTTGAACAACCGGAAAAATCCACGCCACCGCCCCAACCTAGCAAGATGTAGCCGTTCTCCATGCATTCTTGGAATACGACGTTTGAGTCCTCACCCTGGGTATTCCCCAGCGACATCTTCCATACACGCCTGTTCCCGATCTGCGCCGGTGGCTGGGATTGCTGTGTAACCTTGGCTGCGGCTAACTCACACAATGATTTAAAGACGCCGTCTACCACCTCATAGTTAAGTTTGCCACTCGCTGCGTCGACTGTAGCTTTCAAGCCCTCGACAAAATCCTCGTAACTGAAACTCTGATGAAAGGTCACAAAGCGGATGCGATCCTCTCGTACGAGTTCGTCGAAACGAGCCTTCAGCCGCGCACGTGTCTCAGAATCATTTCCTTTATTTACCTGGAGAAATTCCGGATCGAGGATCGCGAGTGCGTGATTCACCGTGGTGAACGTCTTACCAGTACCCGGGGGACCGTAAAGAATTTGGTTCAACGGAATTGCTGGAGCAGGCTTCAGAGCATTGATATCTTGTGTTTTCCGTTTAGAAGAATCGGTTGAAGAACTGAAAGGCTGGTCAGTGGCCTCGTCATTGTCGATGCTTGCCTGCGCCTCGCCTAACACTTCACTGGCTTTCGTCCACACTTTCTCACCGAATTCGAGGATGTTTGCATCACCTTGCTGAGCGAGCACTTCACTCTGAAGCTCGAGCATCGACCCACCGGGCTTACTTCCCATATACGCAGCCAGTATTTCCGGACGATAGACTGGGAGTAACTTCGGCTGATTTCGATCTTGATAAAGGAATGCGACCTTCCACTTAACAGCAGGACCAAGATCGATTTTTTCAATCTCTTCGAAATTGCCATTTGCCGCCGCGTTCGCCGCAGCGACTATGTGAGAGCGTACTTTCTCGAAGGCTTCCTGCGCTGAATTGCCATACTTGCTGTACCAGGCGTAGTCATCATCATAGGTACGCCCCCGCTCACTAGGTTTCTGCTCTTTGTCTTTACACGAGTAAATACCAAACTTGAACGCAGAGCCGCCCCAGATCGAGCCCAACTCCTCCGTGCGTGACTCCAACCAGTACATGAAGCAATCGTCATTGCCTGCAGAGCTGTACTCGGCAAGCGTCATTGTTGACAGGGACGATAAAGGCCAACGCTCTAAAAATTCGTCCCACAATTTTTCTCGTTCAGAGACAGATAGACTCATAGCACCCAATTTCTTCATTCTTATGATATCGACCACTCGCCCCGTAGCCTCGGGATCTGCTTCGCTAATGCCATCTTTCAATTCAGCTGTTATTACAGCTCTCCGCTAACAGTTCCCACCGAACCACAATGCCAGACATAAGACCTGTAATGCCCAAAATGGTTATAAGCGAAGGCATGAAGTGAAATGGAAGAATCGGCAGAACGAGACCGCTGCAAATGAGCGTTTGCTTCTTCCAGGATGAATCTCAATAATGAATTCCGGCCATTAGCGCTTGGTAATCTTCTTTCGTGAAAGCCGGCGCAGCTAATAGGTTCTGTGCCAGTTTCCGTTTCCGCTCCATAAGCAGTTGAAGCTGCCAGTCAAAGCTGTGTTCTTCATTTTCTGGCAACACTGCAAGTGGATAGTAGATATGCACTGGCTTGTATTGTCCGATGCGATACACCCGGTCTGAGCATTGGTCTTCAACCGCTGGGTTCCACCAACGAGACAAATGGATCACATGGTTGGCTGCGGTCAAGGTTAGACCCACACCACCTGCCTGCGGCGAAAGCAGCATTACGTCGAAGCCACTTTCCCGTTGGAACGAGTCGACACGTGCCTGTCTTGCTTCTGTACTAACCTGGCCATTGATCACCATAGGGGATCGCTTCAAACCGTATCGTCTCTGCAGCAATAATGGCAGCTGGTTGGTGTCCTGTAAGTCTAGTGATTCAAGAAATATTAGAACTTTCTCGTTCTTTAACGAGATTTCATCCAATACTTGGATCATCCCAAGGAATCTAGCTGAGTCCTCTACTTTCAGCTCTGAAACACCGACATCCCCTTCGACCAAGGATGGATGAAGCGAGATGCGCCTGAGTGCATGTATCATCCCCAAGGTTCCCTCAGGACCTACGAGCTCTCTCATAACTAACGCTCGTTGGTAAGCCTCGAACTGCCGCGCCGGCATCGCAATCTTAAGCAAGTGTTCTTGCTTTTCTGGCAACCCGTCGAGCTTCTCTGTCTTGAGCCTGCGCAGCAGTAACTTCGGTGGTCCTACCAAACTGGCTTCGTCTTGCCATATCCGCCGTCTCAACTCACCAACGTCTGCGCCCTCACTCTCGTATAGCGGGCTGAAGGTTTTGAGATCACCCAGTGCGCCAGGTTGCACGGTATCAGCGATGCACCAGAGATCCGCTAACCTGTTCTCGACAGGGGTTCCTGTCATCGCAAGCACAAAATCCGTATTCAGTGCTTTGACGGCATGAGTCATTCGTGCCTTGGGTGACTTCACCTTTTGCGCTTCGTCCAGCACTACCGCCGCAAAAGGCACCGCGCCGAAACTTAGTTGATAATCAGAAACCGTTTCATAGTTGGTAAGCACCACATCTGATGCCATGAGCCTCGCAGTATCGAGGCTCGCAGTTCCATCTAGGTGCCTGCCTCGTTTGAGCGCTTTGGTATGATCACCATAAGCACGAATGACTTCGCCTAACCCTGGTGAAAATAGATGTTCTGAAATCTCTGCCTCCCAGTTACGCAAGAGCCCCACCGGTGCGACGACTAATAGAGGCTTTTTCGGAATCAAGCCATCTTCCATGCTTTCGCGTAGCCAAAGACAGAAAGCCAGTGCTTGGTAGGTTTTCCCTAAGCCCATGTCATCACACAACATGGCTCCTCTGCTGCCCTCCAACCAATGGCGCTGTAACCAGTGCAGACCCGCCTCTTGATGCTTCTTGGGCCTCGATTTCAGCCCATGGGGTAGGCCCTCTTTTCCAGGCCGTCGAGAAATGACGGTTCTGACATACGAAGAGTCGTCGAAGTTGGTTTCAATAATTAGAACCTTGCTAGCACCAGCCTCCTCACCTCCTTTGTCAACTGTATCGCGTGCAGGTTTGGTCAATGCTTCATGTAGCTGCTCAAGAGCTTTAACATTGACAGCTGAAGCTGCTACTGAGCGCCCAGCAATGTTGATTGCAGGCTTGTTCTCCTTGAGCGCAGTGCGCATATCGTTAATCGCCTGCTCAACAACAGGCACATCCAGAGGCACTTCGGCGCCACCAATTCGCACGCCCCCAGTAGGCGGAGCACCCCAATTCTGTGAGGAAATCTTGATCCACGGTACTACCGGCGGCGTCCATTCACCGACATCCGTTACTCGTTCCGCATACTTCTCGGTTTCGACGAATACTATTGGTTCTGACTCATCGGCATTCATGACCTCCCGTATCACTGCCTCAGGATACATAGCTGCGCGCTTGCGCTGCTCCGGTGAGGCTTGTCGTAACTTGCGAACTGCCGCCAGGGCTTTCCGCAGTGGCTCTTCCGCCACCACATAAGTACCCTGGTTAAGAGGGAAAGTCGGCACGCCTTCACGCATCTGATCAAGCCGTAAGGGAAATAGCTCCTCGTCTTCCTCTGTCAACGCTCGCACCAGTGAGCTCTCTCCTTCTCCCAGCTTGCTTTGTGAAGTCAACAAAACTGGATAAAGCTGCAGATCCCCCTCTTTATCTGCCCCGATTGAGAAGGTCAGTGCTGAGGCGGTAATGATTCTTAGTTGGCGCAGGAAGGTATCGGTCAATTTATCCGTACGCTCCTCGCCTAACACTGCTCGAATTTGCGCCCACAGTTGAAATTGGTCTTCTAGCGAGGCATCCCCAACTTGATTGAAGCGATCAGCCAACAAAAGAACCTCGTAAATCGGTGAAGGAATGCGATATGTGCGGCCCTGCCAAGATAGCCATAACTTATTAGGAATAGCGTCGTGAGCGGGGACCGTTCTCCCAGGCTGCAACCATCGTGCTAGGATTCGTGCGCCAGGCCTACCCATAACACCAGCCAACCTAATATCAAAGCCCAGCGGGCAATTCCGCGGAAGGCCAAGTTGAAGCGCTGCGGCTTCGGGCCAAGTCGCCACCACCTCCCCCGGAACGACCAGCTCATTCGCTGTTAGCAGATTGGGACAATCCTCTAGATACTCGTTCAATGCGGTGGCCGCCTGTATAGGCAGATCTGGCAGCCAATCTGCCACCAACTTGTTCAAGTGCCATCGAACGCCATCAGGCATCAAGTCAACTGTCACAGCAGAATCTCCCTATCACCCAGGTGTATACCGGTATGCCGACGGATAAAATCTCGAGCTTTTCGCTGCCAGCTACCCTTGTCCGAATTCGCATGTGTAAGCTCTGGTTTAGCATTTGCAGCATCGTGAAAATCGAGTGAAGGTCGCGCCCTAAGCTCGGCCCCGTGATAGGCGTTCCGGTACAAAGTCGGTGCATCTGGACTCGCTTCGAGGTAGGCGCGTAACGCACCGTTGTGGCTCCATTCTGTAAAGACCAATCCGCCAATCTTGAGCAATAGCACTGACTGACTTCTGGTAGCTCCTCCCTCAAGATGCGCATAGCCCATGCCTTGCTCATCCAACTTAAGCCTTTTAGCTATTCCAAGAGCATCATCTCCCAATGCAATCCAAGCCTCGTCTATATAGCCCTGGTCGTAATAGGCCATCCAAAACTTTTCACGATATCGCCATATGTCATCAGCAGTGCGCTGTAGCAATTCAATAAACGCACGCAGGGTGTCACCCGTGAGCCAGTTGAGCAACACATGCTTAGCCCGATCAGACACGCCCTCCCATTGATAATGACGATGGGCTGGAAACCTTGGATCCCCATACTGCTCTAAGAAGAAATTGATCAATTCCTTTCGCAAAGTCTCGTCCGGGATATACCCGCTCCAACATCCTAAAAGCGCATCAGCAAAACGCACACGCAGAGATGTCTTAACGACCCTGCCCGCTCCTAGCGCTTCCCACTTGAGAATGCGACGCACGGTTTGAGCGTCCCGAAGAAACATGTCAGAAAACGACAAGCCCGCATCGAATACTGCTGAGCCTAGGGAAGATGCGCAGAAACCGGACCACAGAGAAAGGTCAGTCAACTGTGTGTCCAGGCTTAGTTCTTTTTCTCTAAAGAAGTACTCCGCCAGGCGCCTTGGAGCTTCGAGCGGATTAAAGAAGCTGTATTGTGATTGCAGGGAATAGAACTTTTGCGTGACAGGCCACTCAGTGGCCCGTAGGCAAGCCGCCACGTTCTGAGCATAAGTTAAAAAATCGCGGTGCAGCGCAAATTGCTCGCAATAGACGAATAGTAATGGCATCAACCAGCGTTTTGCGCGACGAGGACTTGCCTGTAAGGCCTCTGGTAAATAATGCGTCCAATAGCGCCGCACCAACTCTGGCTCGATCCAGGTCAAGCCGGGATCGTTCCCGACCCAGTAGGCGTAAGGAAGCTTGCGGATTTCGCTACGTCCCAAGCTGCTGTAGCCATCCCTCCTCGCCGTCTCGTATATCTGCCGTAGTCTCTTACCGATCTCCATCAAATTAGGAGGCGGCGCCGCAATACCGCTATGGCCCAGCTTCTGGACCGCAGCCTCTAGCTGCTCCATCGACGTAGGGAGTGGTACAAAGACTTCAAATCGTTCGGTGTTCGGGAGCGTGGAGGAGATAGTCATGCAAATCAATCAGGCCTATACGCAAGAACAATGCGTAGGTCCACACGCCGATTTCTGCCGTCAGATGGGTCCTCCTTTATCAGGGGTCTAGTCTCGGCGTAGGCACTATGTGAAAACAGTGGATACCCGTCCTTATTTCTAAACTCTGCGAGTGGAGTTCCCTCAACTAAAGCCTCATTAACCGATATAGCCCGCTCCAACGAGAGTCTGATGTTCCCCCCCGCTCGGTTCATAGGCAGGCTGTCCGTATGGCCTTCAATAAAGATAGTTTCAACCTCATGCCCTCGCGGGTTTTCCTGCTGACAGATAGGGTCTTCCATTTGGTTGGCCACGAAACACTTGAGCACTTCGGCCATCGTCACCGACACCCTAGCCAGAGTCTCTACTGCGACCGGCTTGAGACTTGCGCTACCACGATCAAAGAGGAGTTCCTCTGGCAAGGTTATGACACCGCTGGCTGGATCAACCTGTACATTGGGGATGTCTTTCTTTATCTGATTACCGATTGTAAGCGTCACGGTGCCTCGTGGATCACGATCAGCGGCACGTGCTTCCTGCTCTGCCCTTTTTTGCAGAGCCAGAAACGCCACCATGATGATGAATACAAAGAGAAAGCCAATCACCATATCGGCGGCTGATGCCAGATAACTATGTTCTGGCTCGGCAGACACTCCTGTTGAATGATGCGATCGATGCACCTGCATAATCACGCCCTAATTGAAACAGGTAGCTTTTCAACTAGCTCTTCCACTGAATCAGTGAGATCGGTTACCACTTTGTCCAAGCTGCCAACAGCCTTCGCAAGGTTCTCATCCATCTTGCGATGCAAGGCTGCAACCTGATCGGTATAACTGGAGACCCCCTCTGTAATAGCCGAAACGGTTTTGCTTAATGCAGCAGCTGTTGATTCGATGGAATCCTTAGTTTCCCTACCTGCCACTTCGAGAATATTGGCAACGCGTTCCACTGCTGCCTGTGCGTTGGGTGCTACCTCGCGTACCGTATTGACTACTACACGTTGCTCTCGGGCTAGCTCCTCTACATTGTCCACGACAGCACTGATCTGGCCGCTAACTGTCCCGAGCGCTTGGGCTGATTCAGACAACCTACTAACGACAGTCTCAAGCCTTTGCACCGTCTCATCAGTCTTAACCAAAGCCTCGCTAAGAAAATCTGCACCACGTCGCCCCAAGCCTGCAGCTTCTTCGATCGTTATTTCCAAATCGTTCATCGCGAGTTTCACGCCATTGGCAGCTGTCTCTAAATTATTGGCACCAACTACCAGATTCTGGGAAATCTCTTGCACTCTAGAAACCAACTGGGTGCCGGCATCACTAATAGACTGAGCAGCACCCGCAACGCCATCGGTTAGCTTGACGCTTGCGCCTGCCAAACTTCTCGACAGCTCCTGAAGAGTTTTCTGAAGTTGCGCCATCTCTGACTCGGTAGCTTGTTTAAGCATTGCCGCAAAGTCGTTGAGCATCTTCTCCAAGGCATCTTGGTTCATGCTACCTAGTCGATCACTCAGCCCCTCAACCGCCTTCACCAAGCGGTTAGTCATGTCCTCCATTTGGGGGGTTACGGATTTTGCGATAGCACCAGCGAGCGATAAGGCAAGATCGGTTTCAAACCGTTTAAATGTGCCAGTCTGTTCACGTGCCTCCAGTAGCAATTCCTCTGACACGTCTATCTCGGAGCTGGCAAGCTCTACTTGGCGTCGCAACAGCTCCTCCATGCCACTTGGCGGCACTAGGCTGCACAATGCATCAAGCATTTCTTCGCACGCTCTATTCAGCTTCTGCACCATCACCTTGGCAAAAAAAGTCCAACAAATGGAGCTCAATAGACCAGCGAGTGAGGTCCAGAACTTGCCACCAGCACTTGCAAGCAGTTTGCTTATCGCCTGTTCAGTATCACTAGCCGAGGCATCGGACTCGATGAATACTCCGTTGGTCTCTAGCAACGCAAAGGACAAGAACGAGAACGTGAAAAAGAGGCCTATCCCGACGAGAATATTGGGCACACTTTCCGCTAGCCCAAAATTGAAATGTCTAGAGAGCAAGGCAGATGAATTCCAGATATCAGTGGGGCTACCCATCATGATTCGGCGCTCCCCACTAGCCGTGGGAACAACAATGATCCGCGCCTCTGTGTCCCTCCAACAGTTATAAAACTCGGAGCAATCCCGTACTACGGACTTCACGTTTTCGGCAGTTTCTGGCCAATCTCCTTCCCCCTTGGTCAGCGCCGAATGAATTCGTCGAACTCTTGAGATTACGCGCTTCACCGCGCGGCGGTACCAGAACAAGTAGAAGAGGAGTGCAAACGCCAATATGGCCCAGAAAAGCACCCAAACAGTCTTGTCATTAGTGAATAACTCGATCAAGCCCGCAACCATTCAGATACCTGCTTTTTAGTCTTGTTTACTGCCTGTATCGTCCCTTCGTCCTTCTTATTTAAGCAAAGGGGCCCTGGGATTATTCTTTGGATTGATCAACGAGATCTCATGCATGCTTAGCC
>Ga0164243_10008844_pt1 | contig 14785 bp, 11 predicted proteins | sample OricompcompostOP_FD_108781 | JGI IMG/M metagenome (GOLD analysis project Ga0164243, IMG submission 108781) | Organic Plus compost microbial communities from Emeryville, California, USA - Original compost - Organic plus compost (OP) | ecosystem: Engineered > Solid waste > Mixed feedstock >... | reverse complement strand
CGGTCGGGATCGGCCCCCGCACGCAGTGCGGCATCGCAGACGACGAGTGCCTCCAACGGAGACAGGGTCGTGGCGCAGTCGAGGGCGGTGCGCTCCAGGGACGTGACCGGAAGTCCGACGACCCGGTCACGCTCGTCCGGCGGAGGTTCGCCGACGTGGCGCCGGACCGCTGGGTCGTGCCGGCTACCGGTCGTGTGTCGCTGGAGGACGTGCGTGCTGGCCGGGGTGCGCCACAGCGGCAGTCCCCAGAGCAGGGCGGCTGACCCGTGGCTGAACCAGTGCGGCGACGACAGCCTGTGGTGCACGCCGACGATCGCCGCCAGCGCGACCTCGCGCCGGGACGTTGGGGCGGTGGGTGATGTGTGCCGCACGAGGTAGGCCCCGCGGCCGACACGTCGCCAGCTCCCGTCGCGCACTCGTCGGGCGACGAGGTCGTCCGGGCAGTGGGCGGCGAGCGCGACCGGAGGCAGAGCCGGTGGTCGCGGGATCGGGCTGCCAGGTCGGATTCCCACCGACAGCACGGTGCACCGACCGGACGCCGTCGTCACCCACCGGTTGGGCCCTGTGGATGGGCCGGCCGCGCACCCCCGACCCGCGGGCTCGCCACTTTCCGTCCACCTCGTCGCCCGCTGGTGGCGTGCTCGGCGGAAAGTGGCGATCTCGGCGCCGGCCGGCCGGGCGCGGTGAGCACCCCTGCCGCCACGGGTGTCAGACCGCGCCTCGGACCGCGTGGCGCACGTAGACCGCCCCGTTGCCGAACCGTCGGTGGTCCAGCAGCTCCAGGTCGAGTCGTACGCCGCGCGGCAGCGCCGGCTTGCCGCCGCCCAAGAGCACGGGGTGCAGGAGCAGCACGCACTCGTCGACCAGCCCGTGCCGGAACGCCTCAGCCGCGATGGTCGCGCCGCCGATGCTCAGGTCCGAGCCGGACGCCTCCTTCAGCCGTCGTACCGCGTCGGGCTCGAACTGCCTCTCGAGCCTCGTCCGCGCCGTCGACACCGCATCGAGCGTCGTGGAGTAGACGACCTTGTCGGCGTCACGCCAGATCCCCGCGTACTCGCGGACGACCGCCGGTTCCGTCGTCAACCAGTCGTCGGTCTCCCAGACGCGCATCGTGTCGTACATGCGCCGGCCGTAGAGGGACGTGCCGATGTGCCGCTCGTGCTCGTTCCAGAACGCGTGCACCTCGTCGTCGGGCATCGACCAGTCGAGGGAGCCCGTCTCGTCCTCGAGGTAGCCGTCGATCGAGGTGTTGGCTGCGTAGACGAGCTTGCCCATGGGTGCCTCCGGCGGGACGGGGACTACAGGGTCCAGCGTCACGGCGGCACCGGCAAGGGCGTCGACGGCTGCTCTCGCGGTCCCGTCGGGCCGCGACGCACGGGGAATGCCGATCCCGTGGGCAAGGTTGAGTCCAACAGGCTCAAGTTCACCGCTCGCCGGGTTGCCAGCGGCCCGCTCGCGGGCGCAGACTTGAGCGCAGCGGACTCAAGAGCGGACCCAGTGCGGTCCGCGCGGACAGCACAAGGAAGGCAACACACATGGCACGAGCAGTCGGCATCGACCTCGGCACCACCAACTCCGTGGTCGCCGTCCTCGAGGGTGGCGAGCCCACGGTGATCGCCAACGCCGAGGGGTCGCGCACGACGCCGTCGGTGGTCGCGTTCTCGAAGACCGGTGAGGTGCTCGTCGGCGAGATCGCCAAGCGCCAGGCGGTCACCAACGTCGAGCGCACCATCACGTCCGTCAAGCGCCACATGGGCACGGACTGGACGACGACCGTCGACGACAAGACGTACACCCCGCAGGAGATCTCCGCCCGCATCCTCGCGAAGCTGAAGCGGGACGCGGAGGCGTACCTCGGCGAGCCCGTCACCGAGGCGGTCATCACCGTCCCGGCGTACTTCAACGACGCCGAGCGGCAGGCCACCAAGGACGCCGGCACCATCGCCGGCCTCAACGTCCTGCGCATCATCAACGAGCCCACCGCGGCGGCGCTGGCCTACGGGCTGGAGAAGGGCAAGGAGGACGAGCTGATCCTCGTCTTCGACCTCGGCGGTGGCACGTTCGACGTCTCGCTGCTCGAGGTGGGCAAGGACGACGACGGCTTCTCGACGATCGAGGTGCGCGCGACCTCCGGCGACAACCGGCTCGGTGGTGACGACTGGGACAACCGGATCGTCGAGCACCTGGTCTCCGAGGTGAAGAACACCACCGGCGTGGACCTGTCGAAGGACCGCATCGCCGTGCAGCGGCTGCGTGAGGCGGCGGAGCAGGCCAAGAAGGAGCTGTCGTCCGCGACCAGCACCAACATCAGCCTGCAGTACCTCTCGATGAGCGAGAACGGCCCGGTGCACCTCGACACCAAGCTCACGCGGGCGCAGTTCCAGCAGATGACGCAGGACCTGCTCGACCGGACCAAGGCCCCGTTCCACGCGGTGATCCGCGACGCGGGGATCAACGTGGCCGACATCGACCACGTCGTCCTCGTCGGTGGCTCGACGCGCATGCCGGCGGTGACCGAGGTCGTCAAGGAGCTCACCGGCGGCAAGGAGCCGAACAAGGGCGTCAACCCGGACGAGGTCGTCGCCGTCGGCGCCGCGCTGCAGGCCGGTGTGATGAAGGGCGACCGCAAGGACGTCCTGCTCATCGACGTCACCCCGCTGTCGCTCGGCATCGAGACCAAGGGCGGCGTGATGACCAAGCTCATCGAGCGGAACACGGCCATCCCCACCAAGCGCTCGGAGATCTTCTCGACCGCCGAGGACAACCAGCCGTCGGTGCTCATCCAGGTGTTCCAGGGTGAGCGTGAGTTCGCCCGGGACAACAAGCCGCTGGGCACCTTCGAGCTGACCGGCATCGCGCCGGCTCCGCGCGGCGTCCCGCAGATCGAGGTCACCTTCGACATCGACGCGAACGGCATCGTGCACGTGTCCGCCAAGGACCGCGGCACGGGCAAGGAGCAGTCGATGACGATCACCGGCGGGTCGGCCCTCCCCAAGGAGGACATCGACCGCATGGTGCGCGAGGCCGAGGAGCACGCCGCTGAGGACAAGAAGCGCCGCGAGGAGGCCGAGGCCCGCAACTCCGCCGAGCAGCTGGTCTACTCGACCGAGAAGCTGCTCACGGACAACGCGGACAAGCTGCCCGACGCCGTGAAGACCGAGGTGCAGGGTGCCGTCGCCGAGCTGAAGACGGCGCTGGAGGGCACGAACATCGAAGCCGTGAAGGCCAAGCAGGCCGCGCTCGTCACCGCCAGCCAGAAGATCGGCGAGGCGCTGTACGCGTCGAACCAGGCGGGGGCCGAGGCGCCGGCCGGTGACGCCGGCACGGGCACGGCGGGCGCGACCTCTGACGAGGACGTCGTGGACGCCGAGATCGTGGACGAAGAGGACGAGAAGAAGTGACGCAGGACGACGACCGTCGCTCGTCGGGATCGGGCCAGCCCGATCCCGACGAGGGCGCTCCCCGGTTCACCGACAAGCGCCGGATCGATCCCGAGACAGGACAGGTCCGCGAGCCGACGCCCGAGGAGCAGGTGCTCGCCGACGCCGAGGCCGCCGCCGCCGGAGCGGAGGAGGAGGTCGTGCTCGAGGGGCTGGTCGAGGCGCAGAAGCTGGCCGCCGAACGGCTCGACGAGCTGCAGCGTGCGAACGCCGCCTACTACAACCTCGAGCAGCAGTACTCGGCGTACGTCAAGCGCTCGAAGGCCGACGCGTCCGCCGCGCACGAGCGTGGTGTGGCTGCGGTGGCGGAGGCGCTGATCCCGGTGCTCGACGACATCGAGCTGGCCCGGCAGCACGGCGACCTCACGGGCCCGTTCGCCTCGATCGCGGAGAAGCTGGAGGCGACCCTGGCCCGGTTCGGCGTGGAGCGCTACGGGACCGCCGGCGAGCCGTTCGACCCGGCGATCCACGAGGCGCTCATGCACGGGCACTCGGCAGAGGTCGGCGAGCCGACGGTGCAGCAGGTGCTGCAGCCCGGGTACCGCACCGCCGACCGGGTGCTGCGCGCGGCCCGCGTGGCGGTGGTGGACCCGGAGGCCTGAGCATCGGCACGCTGCACTTCACGACCAGGATGAGGACGACGAGGAGGGAGGCGCCGTGACCGGGCAGGACTGGCTCGAGAAGGACTTCTACGCGGTCCTCGGCGTCCCCAAGGACGCGGACGCCCAGACGATCAAGAAGGCGTACCGCAAGCTCGCGCGCACGATGCACCCCGACCACAACCCCGGGGACGCGTCGGCGGAGGCGAAGTTCAAGGAGATCGGCGAGGCCTACGCCGTGCTCTCCGACCCCGAGCAGCGCCAGCAGTACGACCAGCTGCGGGCGATGGCCGGCGGCGCGCGGTTCACCGCGGGAGCCGGCGGTCGCGGCGGTGCGGCCGGCTTCGAGGACCTGTTCGGCGGCATGTTCGCCGGCGGTGGTCCCGGACCGGGCACCCGCGTGCGGTACACCACGACCGGCGGGGGCGCGGGCGGCTTCGAGGACATCCTCGGCGGGCTGTTCGGTGGCGGGTTCGGCGCGCAGCGCGGACCCCAGCCGGGCGCCGACCTCGCGGCCACCGTCACGTTGCCGTTCCGCCAGGCTGCTGCCGGGTCGACGGTGGCGCTCGGCGTCGAGGGCCGGACGGTCAACGCCCGCATCCCTCCGGGGGTGCGCGACGGGCAGAAGATCCGGTTGCGCGGCAAGGGGCGGCCGGGGGAGAACGGTGCCCCGGCCGGCGACCTCGTCGTGACCGTGCACGTGACGCCGCACCCGGTGTTCACGCTGGAGGGCGACAACCTGCGACTCACGGTCCCGGTGTCGTTCGACGAGGCGGCGCTCGGCGCGACCATCGAGGTGCCGACCCTCGACGGCGGCACGGTGCGCGTCAAGGTGCCCGAGGGCACGCCGTCCGGACGGACGCTGCGGGTCAAGGGCAAGGGCATCACCACGTCCAAGGGCACCGGAGACCTTCTGGTCACGGTGCAGGTCGTGGTCCCGCAGCGGCTCAGCGGGCCCGCGCGAGAGGCCGTGCAGGCGTTCGGCATCGCGACGTCCGGCGAGGACGTGCGGGCCGGGCTGCGTGAGGCGGCCAGGCAGTAGCGCGACGCGCCCGCGCGGCCGCGCGGGCGCCGGCAGGGACGACGGGGTCGGTGGTGCGCAGCCGCCGGCCCCGTCGTCAGGACGGGCGGCCGCCCTCGGGTGGGGTGGCGTGCCAGGACGACGAGGGTCCGGCCGCAGCTGCCGGGCAGGTGAGGGGGTGACGAGGACGTGGTGACCGACGACGCGAAGGTGTACGTCATCTCGGTGGCCGCCGAGCTGGCCGGCATGCACCCGCAGACGCTGCGCCAGTACGACCGGCTGGGTCTGGTCTCCCCGGGCCGCACCCGTGGCCGCGGTCGGCGCTACTCGTTGCGCGACATCGCGACGCTGCGCGAGGTGCAGCGGCTCTCCCAGGACGAGGGCGTCAACCTGGCCGGCATCAAGCGCATCCTGGAGCTGGAGGCCGAGGTGGACCGGTTGCAGCGGCAGGTCGAGTACCTGCGGGCGTTCGTGGAACCGGGACGACGCATCTTCACCGCTGACCGCAGCGGTGACGTCGTGGCGGTGCCGCGCGGCGCTCGGGCACGCCGGCACGCAACCGAGGTGACCGAGGCCGGCGCGCTGGTGCTCTGGCGGCCGACGCCGCGCTGACGTCCGTGCGGCCGCCGTGTCGTCGGAGCTGTCGGCGCCGTGTCGGTGGCGTGTCAGCCGCCTGTCGGCGGCCTGTCAGGGCACCGGTCCACGCTGGGCCCCATGAGCAACGACCTGGTGATCGAGGCCGAGGGTCTGGTCAAGCACTTCGGTGCGACCAAGGCCCTGCAAGGCGTCGATCTGTTCGTCCCCCGCGGGATGGTGCTCGGCGTCCTGGGCCCGAACGGGGCCGGCAAGACGACTGCCGTCCGCATCCTGTCCACCCTGCTGCGCCCCGACGCCGGCCACGCCCGCATCGGCGGCCACGACGTCGTGCGGGACGCCGAGCGCGTCCGGCAGACCATCGGCCTGACCGGCCAGTACGCCTCCGTCGACGCCGATCTGACCGGTCGGCAGAACCTCGTCCTCATCGGCACCCTGCTGGACCTCGGCCGGGCCGGGGCCCGCGCACGGGCCGCCGAGCTGCTGGGTTGGTTCGACCTGACGGAGGCCGCCGACCGGCCCGCCAAGACCTACTCCGGCGGCATGCGCCGCCGCCTCGATCTCGCGGCGAGCCTCGTCGGGCGTCCCGAGGTGATCTTCCTCGACGAGCCGACCACCGGCTTGGACCCCGCCAAGCGCGAGGACATGTGGGAGGTGGTGCGCTCGCTCGTCTCTGACGGCTCGACCGTGCTGCTAACCACGCAGTACCTGGAGGAGGCGGACGCGCTCGCCGACGAGATCACCGTCATCGACCACGGGCGCGTCATCGCCCACGACACCCCAGACGGCCTCAAGCGGGTGGTTGGCGGTCAGACCCTGGAGGTCCGGCCCTCCGACGCCGCGCGTCTCGAGGAGACGGCGGCGATCCTCGCCCAGGTCTCCTCGGACAGCCGTGCCGAGGAGATCCGCAAGGGCGTGCTGGCCGTCCCCGTGACCGACGACTCAGCCCTGACCGCGACGGTGTCCCGGCTGTCCGCCGCCGGCATCGCCGTGACCGAGCTGTCCCTGCACCTGCCGAGCCTCGACGAGGTGTTCTTCACGCTCACCGGCCGTCCGGCCACGGCCGACGCCGATGAGTCCGCGCGCAGCACGGAGGCGGTCGCATGAGCACCGTGACCCTGACCCGTCCGGGCACCGGTCCCGGGCCGACCGACGTCCGCCCGAACCGCCGGCCGTTCCCGCTGGTGCGTCACTCGCTGGCGCTGGCCAAGCGCAGCCTCATCAAGACGTGGCGCACCCCCGAGGCGCTCATCGACGTGACGCTGCAGCCGGCGTTGTTCCTGGTGATCTTCGTGTACATCTTCGGCGGGGCGGTCGCGGGGTCGACGCACGACTACCTGCAGTACCTGCTGCCGGGCATCCTCGCCCAGACCATCGCCCAGGGCGCCATCGCCATCGGCGTGAACCTCAACACCGACCTCGAGAAGGGCATCTTCGACCGGTTCCGGTCGCTGCCGATCCCCAGGTCCGCCCCGCTCGTCGGCGCCGTGCTCGGCGACGTCGTCCGGTACGTCATCGTCACGGTGATGACGCTGCTCATGGGGTACGTCATGGGCTTCCGGATCGCGACCGACCCGGTGCAGGCGCTCGCCGGCTGCCTGCTGGCGGTCCTGTTCGCACTCAGCCTGTCCTGGGTGTCGGTGTTCATCGGGATGAAGGCCCGTACCTCCGGCGCGGTGCAGGGCATCATGTTCCTGCTGATCATGCCGCTGAGCTTCGCGTCGAACGTCTTCGTCCCGACCGAGTCCCTGCCCGGCTGGATGCAGGGCTTCGTCGGTGTGAACCCGCTGACGCACCTCGTCGGCTCCGTGCGCGGGTTGTTCCTGGGCGAGCCGATCGGGTCCCACGTCTGGTGGACGTTGGCGTGGTGCGTGGCGCTCGTCGCGGTCTTCATGCCGCTGGCGATGCGCGCCTACCGCCGCAAGGTGTGAGCGGACACCGCGCTCGGACGCGTGCCCCGCCTCCTGTGTCGAGGTGGGGCACGTTGCCATGTGACAACGTGCCGGACCCCGAAGCGTTGCCACATGGCAAGGACGTTGACAGGTCCCACCGACCTGTCAATCTTCGGCCGAGAGATCTTGCAGGTGGTCATGGTTGTCCCCATGGCCTGGGACCCTCGTCATCCCTACGACGACCCGCCCCCGCTGCCGCCGTCAGTAGAGCTGGAGAGCCGACGGGTCCTCAAGGAGACGATCGCGGCGCGAGACCGGCTCGATACGGCGACCCGGCGGTTTCCCAAACCAGCGGTCCTGCTACGTGCTGGATGCGGTGCGGGAGACGGCCTCGCGCACGCTCGACCTCGTGGGCCGCATCGAGGAAGCCGAACGCCACGTCGTGGCGACGATGCGGCGCGTGCTCGGTCTGGTCAACGGCGATCTCGTCTCCGTCCTCATGGAGCAGCCCTGTCCCCGTACCCGCGATGTCCTCGCCGGTTGCGGTGTGTCCCGTCCGACGGCCGCGAAGTGGCTGAGAGGTCTCACCGAGGCGGGGCTGCTCGATGACATCCGGGTCGGCCGGGAGGTCCTCTACCTCAACCGGCCGCTCATGGAGGTGCTGCGCAACCCGTGACGCTCAACCGGTGAGCTCGGTGATGCGGCGCGCTGCGGCCGTGGCTGGTCGGTCCCGCCACGGCCGCAGCAGCGTCTCCTGCTGCGCGTCGTCGCCGAGCAGGGCGCCCAGCGGGTCGGTGGTCCCGGGGTCCAGCCGCCACCGGCCGAGGGTGGCCCCAAGTCGGGTGCCGCAGGCCCACAGCTCGACGGCGCGCTCCGCGTCCCCTTGGCGGACGGCGAGCTCGGCGGCGCCGATCGCGTAGGAGCCCAGGACGGGCATGTCGTCGCTGTACCCGACGTCGGCCCGGGCGAGGGTCAGCAGCTCGACGGCGCGCTCCATCCCGCCGTGGGCGTCACCGGCGTCCTCCGCCCGCAGGTGTGCGACCGCCGCGGCGACTCGGAACAGCAGCCGGGCCTGCGGGAAGGGCACCGACCCGGCGAGGGCCACGGCGTCCTCGGTGTGGCGCACCGCCTCCCGCACGCGGCCGGCCTTCCAGGCGACCTGCGCGAGCCCGAGGTGCGCCTGCCCTGCGTCGAAGCCGTCCACCTGGGTGGAGGCTGTCGTCTCGTGCAGCCGACGGACCGCGTCCTCGTCGCCGTCGCCGGCCTTCTGCACGTCGAGCAGCACCTGCAGCCCCCGGGCGTCCTGCAGGGCGCCGAGCCGCTCGAAGTGCGCGATGCCGCGCCGCAGCCAGGGGACCGCGGAGTCGGCGCTGCGCGCCGCGGCCCACTGGCCGATGCCGGCGGCGGCCATCGCCATGCCCCAGTGGTCGTCGATGGACGCGAAGCGCCGGTACGCCTCCTGGGCGGTGACGGCCGAGCCGTCCGGGTCGCCGCGGTTCTCGTCGACAGCGGCGCGCAGGAACAGCCCCAGGGCCTGCAGGTAGACGTCCTCGTCCGCGACCAGCGCGGCGGCGGCCCGCAGGGTGCCGTCCTCGTCGAGCACGGCGGACATGACCGGCAGCGCCCCGGCCAGCGTGCGGACTCGTGGCGACAGCTCGTCGGGCCGGTCGGCGTGCAGCCGGTCGAGCGCCCGGCCGGCCAGCACGGCGAGCCGCGGGGTGTCGAGCGCGCCGGCGTTCACCGCACCGAACAGCAGCACGGTGCCGAGCCGGTCGGCGTGCGGCAGCGGTCGGCTCGACGTGGCGCCCTGCAGGACCGCGGAGCGGCGTCGGCCGGCCGGGTCGTCGGCGTGCAGCAGGCGGGCGATCCAGCCGGTGGCCTCGCCGTGCAGCCCGCGCACGGTCCACACCTGGACGAGGCAGGACGCCACGTCGACCGCGGCGGGCTCGTCGTCGTGGTCGATGGCCCAGCGCAGCGCCGCCAGGAAGGTGTCGACCTCCTGCACGGCCCGGTCGAGCGCGTCGAGGTCGGTCGGCCCGATGAGCCGTTCACCCAGCCGGGCGGCCTCCCGGCGGGCCCAGGACAGCAGCCCCGTCATCGCGGCCTCGCGCTCGCCCGCGGCGTCGAGCCGGGCCTCGCCGTACTCGCGCACCGTCTCCAGCATCCGGTACCGGGCCGGGCCCCCGTCGCCCTCGTCGAGCACGAGCAGGGACTGCTCGACGAGGACCGCCAGCCCGCGCCGGACGTCGGGGTCGGAGGTGTCGGCCACGGCGACGGCCGTCTCCGCGGTGAACGGCGCGGGCACCACCGCGAGCCGCTGCAGCAGCGCGCGCTCGGGCGGGTCGAGCAGCTCGCGGCTCCAGTCGACCAGCGCCCACAGGCTGGCGTGCCGCTCCGGCAGGCCGCGCAAGGCGTCGTCCAGCAGCGCGAAGCGGTCGCGCAGCCCGTCGAGCACGTCCTCGACCGGCATGGAGCGCAGCCGGGCCGCGGCGAGCTCGAGGGCGAGCGGCAGGTTGTCCAGCCGGCGGCACAGCTCGCGGGCGCGTTCCCCGTCCCAGGCCAGCGTGGGCCGGCCGGCACGGGCACGCTGGTGCAGCAGGGCGACGGCGTCCTCGTCGGGCAGCGTGCCGAGCCGGTGCACCGTCTCGGCGACCAGGCCCAGGGGCGCACGGCTGGTCGCCAGCACCGTGAGCCCGGGGTCGGCGGCCTCCAGCAGCCCGACGGTCACGTCGGCCGTCGCGTCGAGCAGGTGCTCGCAGTTGTCCAGGACGAGCAGCCCACCGGCTGCGGCCAGCGTCGAGGCCGCCTGCCGCAGTCGCTCCTGCCGGGACAGCAGCCGGCGGTCGAGGGACAGGTCGGTGCGTGCGGTCGTGGACTCCGCACCACCCAGGACCGCCAGGACGGTGGGCAGGACCTCACCGGGGGAGCGCACGCCGGCCAGCTCCACGACCCGCACCGGGCGCCCGGCGGCGGCGGCACGGCGGGCCACCTCGGCGGCCAACCGGGTCTTTCCCGCACCGCCCGTGGCCACCAGCGTGACGAGCGCGCTGCCGGTCAGCGCGTGCTCGACGGCGGCGAGGTCGTCGTCCCGTCCGAGCAGGGCGGTGGGGGCGCGGCGCCAGGCGGGCGGGAGGTCGGTGAGGTGTCCGGTCGTGGTCGCGTCCACCGTGCGTGCCGGGGGAGCCGGGGCAGGGCGCGCCTCGTCGGGAGGCTCCAGGGCGCCGGGTGGCTGGTGGTCGCAGCTGCGCCCGGCCTCGGCTCGACCCGGTGACCTGGCTGTTCCGGTGCCGCTGGGCCCGGTGCCGGTGCCATCCGGAGCGGCGAGCTCGCCGCGCAGCAGTGCCAGGTGCGCCTGCGCGACCACCGGCGACGGGTCGGTGCCGTACCGGTCGGCCAGCTCCGCACGCACCGTCTCCACCAGCTCGAGCGCCTCGGCGTCGCGCCCCTGCACGGCGAGCACCCGCACCAGCAGGGCGACCAGCGGCTCGTCCGGCGGGGTACGCAGCGCGCAGCGTCGCAGGTCCTCCAGCACGTCGGGGGTGAGTGCGGCGGGGTCGTCCAGACCTGCCTCGGCGCGCACCGCCACGACGTCGGCCAGCAGCCGGGTGGCGCGCGCGTCGGCCGGGTCGAGGACACCGGGCAGCAGTGCGCGGGCCTCGTCGGCGAGCCGACGGGCGGTCGCGGCCTCACCCGCACGCAGCGCTGCGCGGGCGCGGCCGGCCAGGGCGGCGGCCTCGGCTGCGTCGACGTGCAGGCCGTCCAGCGGCAGCCGGTAGCCGCCGGGCACGGCGACGACGCCCAGGCCGAGCCGTCGTGCCCGTGAGACGAGGGCCTGGACGGCGCCGGCGGCGTCCTCGGGCGGGTCCCCCTGCCAGACGGCCTCGGCCAGCGCGGTGGAGGACAGGGCTCGTCCGCGCGCGTCGAGGAGCATGCGCACCACGGCGGCGAGGCGCTCGCCGCGCACGGGGGTCCCGTCGACCGTGAGGGTCCCCAGGGTGGTGATCTGCACGGGCCCAGCATTCCGCACCGCTCCAGCGGATATCACCAGGGACTCCCGCAGGGGCGGGGCGACCGGTGGTACCGCCGGCCCGAGATGGGAGCCGCGGGGTGTGGCGGGAGCCGTGGGCACCGACGGTGAGCGGGACGGGTCGAGTCTCGGGTGCGGCGTCAGCCCATGCGGTGCGCACCTTGCGGGGCCCCTCGTCGTCGGGAGGTCGACGGTTCGCGCCTCCCCGAGCGCGGCCTGCCCGAAGTCCGCGGGCGTTCGTGCCCGAAGCGTCCCGACTCGTCCGGCTCGTGGTGTGGACCGGCCTGTGCACCGCCGTGTGGACAGGGGCGGTCGTCCTGTGGGTCGCTGTGCACGGCTCGCGCGGGGCAGGGGTGACACCCGCATGAACTCCCTGGCGGGTCGGCGTGTCAGAGCCCCGAGGTACCGTGGACGAGTGGTACACAGGGTGAAAACGACACGCGTGTAAGCACATCATCTTGTGGCCTCTTGCAACGGCGACCACTAGGTGTAGTGTCGAGGACAGGTCAGCACGACACCGGTCCGGGAACCTCCACGGAGGCCTCCGGGAGGCCGGACAAGGTCACCGAGCACGGGTTCAGGGGAGCCAGGGGAATGACGATCACGGTCTACAGCAAGCCGGCGTGCGTGCAGTGCAACGCGACGTACCGCGCGCTCGACAAGCTGGGCTACGAGTACACCGTCGTCGACATCACCGAGGACGCGGACGCGCGCGACTACGTCATGTCGCTCGGCCACCTCCAGGCCCCCGTGGTCATCGCCGACGGTGAGCACTGGTCGGGATACCGCCCGGACCGGATCAAGGCGCTCGCGGAGCGCATGGCGACCGTCGCCTGACTGCGTCCGCAACGACTCCCCGGGCCGGCGCCGGACGCGCCGCGCCGGCCCGGCGGGCACCTTCGGCCGGCCGGACCGGCAGACCGAGGACAACCTGATCGCGACAGCGACCGACCCCGCACCGGACACGTCTCGGGGTGGCCCTGCCGCCCACGTGCCACGAGATGAGGGGAGGAGTCTGCGATGACCTCGTTGGTCTACTTCTCCTCGGTCTCGGGCAACACGCATCGCTTCGTCCGGAAGCTCGACCTGCCGGCGCTGCGCATCCCGCTGCGTCCGGCCGAGCCGTTCCTGCGCGTCGCCCAGCCCTACGTGCTCGTCGTGCCGACGTACGGCGGGGGCAACGAGGGGGGCGCGGTGCCGCGGCAGGTGATCAAGTTCCTGAACGACAGCGAGAACCGGTCGCTGATCCGCGGGGTCGTCGCGGCCGGCAACACGAACTTCGGCGCGGCGTACTGCATCGCGGGGGACATCGTGGCGGCGAAGTGCCACGTGCCCTACCTGTACGCCTTCGAGCTCATGGGAACCAGCGAGGACGTCACGCGCGTCCGTGAAGGATTGGGACGATTTTGGCAGCGACAGTCACAGATCCCCGCGTAGAGACGATCGCGGCGCCGGGCCTGGACTACCACGCCCTGAACGCGATGCTGAACCTCTACGGCGCGGACGGGAAGATCCAGTTCGACAAGGACCGTGAGGCGGCGCGGCAGTACTTCCTGCAGCACGTCAACCCGAACACGGTGAAGTTCCCGGACCTCGACGCGAAGCTCGACTACCTGGTCGAGAACCACTACTACGATGCTGCGGTGCTGGAGCAGTACGACCGCGCGTTCGTCAAGACGCTGTTCCAGTACGCCTACGCCAAGAAGTTCCGCTTCCAGACGTTCCTCGGCGCCTTCAAGTACTACACGTCGTACACGCTCAAGACGTTCGACGGGAAGCAGTACCTGGAGTCGTTCGAGGACCGCGTGTGCATGGTGTCGCTCGCGTTGGCGCAGGGGGACGAGAGCTTTGCCCTCTCGCTCGTCGACGAGATCGTCTCCGGGCGCTTCCAGCCGGCCACGCCGACGTTCCTCAACCTCGGCAAGGCCCAGCGTGGCGAACCGGTGTCCTGCTTCCTGCTGCGCATCGAGGACAACATGGAGTCCATCGCGCGCGGCATCAACTCCGCCCTGCAGCTGTCCAAGCGCGGCGGCGGGGTGGCCCTGCTGCTGAGCAACATCCGCGAGCACGGCGCCCCGATCAAGCACATCGAGAACCAGTCGTCCGGCGTCATTCCTGTCATGAAGCTGCTCGAGGACTCGTTCTCCTACGCCAACCAGCTCGGCGCGCGTCAGGGCGCCGGTGCGGTGTACCTGCACGCGCACCACCCGGACATCTACCGCTTCCTCGACACCAAGCGGGAGAACGCGGACGAGAAGATCCGCATCAAGACCCTCTCGCTCGGCGTGGTCATCCCCGACATCACGTTCGAGCTCGCCAAGAACAACGAGCCGATGTACCTGTTCAGCCCGTACGACGTCGAGCGCGTCTACGGGGTGCCGTTCGCGGACATCAACGTCACCGAGAAGTACCGCGAGATGGTCGACGACGTCCGCATCCGCAAGACGGCCATCGACGCCCGCGAGTTCTTCCAGACGCTCGCCGAGATCCAGTTCGAGTCGGGCTACCCGTACATCATGTTCGAGGACACGGTGAACCGGGCGAACCCGATCAAGGGCAAGATCACACACTCGAACCTGTGCTCGGAGATCCTGCAGGTCTCCACGCCGTCGACGTTCCACGAGGACCTCTCCTACAAGGAGGTCGGGCGGGACATCTCCTGCAACCTCGGCTCGATGAACATCGCGCTGGCGATGGACTCCCCGGACCTCGGCAAGACGGTCGAGACGGCGATCCGTGCGCTCACCGCGGTGTCGGACCAGACGAGCATCGAGTCGGTGCCCTCGGTGAAGAAGGCGAACGCCGGCGGGCACGCCATCGGCCTGGGACAGATGAACCTGCACGGCTACCTGGCACGCGAGCGGATCTTCTACGGGTCCGACGAGGGCCTGGACTTCACGAACATCTACTTCTACACGGTCGCCTATCACGCGATCCGTGCGTCGAACCGGCTAGCCATCGAGCGCAAGCAGGCGTTCTACGGCTTCGAGGACTCGAAGTACGCCACCGGTGAGTACTTCACGAAGTACATCGAGAAGGCGTGGGAGCCGCGGACCGAGCGGGTCCGCGAGCTGTTCGCGAACGCCGGTGTGCACATCCCCACGCAGGACGACTGGCGCGAGCTGGCGGCCTCCGTCAAGGAGCACGGCATCTACAACCAGAACCTGCAGGCCGTGCCGCCCACGGGGTCGATCTCGTACATCAACCACTCG
>Ga0164243_10008843_pt1 | contig 14785 bp, 10 predicted proteins | sample OricompcompostOP_FD_108781 | JGI IMG/M metagenome (GOLD analysis project Ga0164243, IMG submission 108781) | Organic Plus compost microbial communities from Emeryville, California, USA - Original compost - Organic plus compost (OP) | ecosystem: Engineered > Solid waste > Mixed feedstock >... | reverse complement strand
TGTCCTCGGGCCGCGCGTAGCCCGACAGCGCCACCGCGGGCAGCCGGGCGGCCAGCGCCGTGCCGCGCTCCTGCTCGATGCGACGCACGCGGGCGATGACCTCGTAGCCCTCCATGTCGCCCAGCGCCAGGTCGCACACCAGCACCTGCGGCCAGTCCTCGCTGCGGCCCGCCCGCAGCGCGTCCAGCAGCGCCTGGCCCGAGCCGTAGCCCTGCACGCCGGCGCCGTAGCCGGCCAGGGCCTCGCCCACCAGCTCGCGGGCCTCGGCCTGGTCGTCGACCACCGCCACCCGCAGTCCCGCCAGCTGCGGCGGCCCGGCCGGCGCGGGGCGCGCGGACGGCGCGGCCGGCGCCACCGCGCGCAGGGGGAACTCCGCCACGCAGCGCCAGCCGCCGTCGGCCTGCGGCTCCACGTGCAGGACGCCGCCCTCGCGCTCGGCGAGCGCCGCCGCCTGCCCGGGATCGAAGGCGAGCGCGCCCAGCAGCCGCTCGGGCAAGTCCGGCGGCAGGTCCGCCCCGCCTGCATCGCCCACCGCCGCGCCTCCCGCCTTGCCCGGCATCCCCGCATCCGCCGGCAGCAGCGCCGAAGCGGGCGCCGCGCCGACCGCCTGCCCGCCGTGCGCCACCGCCAGCCGCGCCACGGCGCCGGCGCGCTCGACCGACAGCTCCACCCTGCCTCCCGCGGGTGCCGCGGCCACCGCGTGGGCGCACAGCCGCCAGGCCAGCTCCTGCAGCGCGCCCGGGTCGCCCGTGACGCGCGCTTCCTCGGCCAGCGAGCTGTACAGGCCGATGCCCCGCTCCTCCATCGCCGGGCGCAGGGCGTCGACCACGCCCGCGGCCGTGGCGGCCAGGTTGACGGGCTGGCGCGCCAGCCGGCCGCCGGCCGCCTCCAGCTCGCCCTGCTGGCGCTGCAGCGCCCACATCTGCGCGTACAGGCCGCCGGCGCGCAGCAGCGCGTCGTGGCTGCCGCGCTCGACCACGCGCCCGTGCTCCAGCACCACGATCTGGTCGGCGCCAACCACCGTGGACAGCCGGTGCGCGATCACCAGCGTCGTGCGGCCCACGGCGATGCGCTCCAGCTCGGCCTGGATGGCCTGCTCGGTGCGGCTGTCCAGCGCCGAGGTGGCCTCGTCGAACAGCATGATGGGCGGGTTCTTCAGGATCGCCCGGGCGATGGCGATGCGCTGGCGCTCCCCGCCCGACAGGCGCAGGCCGCGCTCGCCCACCAGGGTGTCGTAGCCCTCGGGCAGGCCCAGGATGAAGTCGTGGATGCGCGCGCCCTTGCAGGCGGCGATCACGTCCTCGCGCACCGCGCCGGGGCGGCCGTAGGCGATGTTGTAATGAATGGTGTCGTTGAACAGCACCGTGTCCTGCGGCACGATGCCTATGGCCCGCCGCACGCTGGCCGGGCGCAGGCCGCGCACGTCCTGGCCGTCCACCGTGATGCGCCCCGTGTCGGCGTCGTAGAAGCGCAGCAGCAGCCGGGCCAGCGTGGACTTGCCCGAGCCGCTGCCGCCGACGATGGCCACCGTCTGGCCGGGCAGCACATCCAGGTCCACGTCCCACAGGATCTGCCGTCCCGGCTCGTAGGCGAAGCCCACCGACTCGAAGCGCACCGCGCCCCGCTCGACCTTGAGCTCGGCCAGCCGGTCGTCGTCGGCCGCCTCCGGCCGGTGGCGCAGCAGCGCGGTGACCCGCTCGGCGTTGACCATGGCCTCGCGCGCCTGGCGGAAGATCATGCCCAGGGTGTTCAAGGGCAGGCAGATCTGGATGATGTAGGCGTTGATCAGCACCAGGTCGCCCACCGTGGCCTGGCCGCCCGTGACCTGCTGGCCGGCCAGCAGCATCACCGCCGCGACGCCTGCGGCGATGATGGCGCTCTGGCCGACGTGCAGCGCCGACAGCGAATACTGATTGGCCACGCCCACCTCCTGCCAGCGATCCAGCAGGCCGGCCAGGCGCCGGGATTCCAGGGCCTCGTTGGCGTAGAGCTTGACGGCCTCCTGGTTGAGCAGGCTGTCGACCATGCGGCCGTTGGCCGCCGAGTCGATCTCGTTCAGGCGGCGCTGGTAGGCCAGGCGCCGGCCGGTCAGCGCCACCGTGCAGGCGGCGTAGGCGGCGAAGGTCAGCGCGACGATGCAGGCGTACCAGGCGCTGTAGCCCAGCACCAGGATGGCCAGCACGGCAACGATCTCCACCAGCGTGGGCAGCAGCGTGAACAGGCCGGTGCCCAGCAGGAAGCCCAGCCCGCCCGTGCCGCGCTCCATGTCGCGCGCCAGCGCGCCGGTCTGCCGCAGGGCGTGGAAGCGCGCGCCCAGCTGGTGCAGGTGGCCGAACAGGCGCTGCGTGAAGCCGGCCACCGCCGCCTGCGTCACGCGCACGAACACCATGTCGCGCAGCTCGGTGAAGAGGCTGCCGGCAAAGCGCAGCAGCGCGTAGCCCATCAGCAGGAAGACCGGCAGCGCGGCCAGCGACTGCGGCTCGGACAGCAGGTCGACGATGCGCTTGAGCACCGCCGGCACGGCCACCATCAGCAGCTTGGCCGCCAGCAGCAGCGCCAGCGCCGCCGCGGTGCGGCGCCGGTGCGCCCAGAGCGCCTGCCAGACTGTGCGCAGCACCTCCCGGCGGGCCGCCCGGGCGGCCGCCTCATCGCCGGCGGGCATGGCCGCGGCCTCCCCGGGCAAGGCGCAAGGCGCGCGCCATCGTGCCGCGGCTTCCGGCATCGCGCGCACCGCGGCCGGGCGTGCCTCCCGTCATGGCGGCTCCCGCCACGATCACGCCCACCACTGGCGCAGCGTGGCGCGCAGCAGGTCCATGCGCGACCCGCCCTCGCCGCGCAGCGCCGACAGGTAGGCGCGGACCTGCTTCATGTCGGCGTGCGGGCCGAGCGGCGGCACATCCGGGTCGGTCATGAATTCCAGCACCATGGGCCGGGCCGAGGCCAGCGCCTCGTCCCAGGCCGGGCCGATGTCCTCCGGCGTCTCGACCCGCCGCCCGGCCAGGCCCAGCATGCGCGCGTAGCCCGCGTAGGAGAAATCCGGCAGCGCCTGCGACGCCGGGAAGCGCGGATCGCCGCCCATCGCGCGCTGCTCCCAGGTGACCATGTTCAGGTCGCCGTTGTTGAGCACCGCCACCGCGAAGGGCGCGTCGGGCCAGTCGCGCCAGCGCGCGGCCACGGTGATCAGCTCGTTGATGCCGTTCATCTGCATGGCGCCGTCGCCGGCCAGCGCCACCACCGGCCGGTCGGGGTGGGCCAGGCGCGCCGCGATCGCATAGGGCACGGCGCTGCCCATGCTGGCCAGCCCGCCCGACAGCGTGCCCGACATGCCCTCGCGCATTTCCACGTCGCGCGCGTACCAGACCGCCGCCGTGCCGGAGTCGCCCGTCAGGATGCAGCGCGGCGGCAGGCGCCGCGACAGCTCGGTGAAGACGCGCTGCGGGTTGATCGGCCGGGCCGGCTCCATCGCGCGCGCGGCCACCGTCTCGCGCCACTTGCGCACCGACTGCCCGATGCGCTCGCGCCAGCGATGCTCCTGGCGCGGCTGCAGCCGGGGCAGCAGCGCGCGCAGCGCCTGGCGGCTGTCGCCGACCAGGCCGACGTCGACCGGATAGCGCAGGCCGATGCGGCTGCCGTCGACGTCGATCTGCACTGCGCGCGCCTGCCCCTCGCGCGGCAGGTACTCCGCGTAGGGGAAGGACGTGCCTACCATCAGCAGGGTGTCGCAGCCGTCCATCAGCTCCCAGCTCGGGCGCGTGCCCAGCATGCCGATGGCGCCCGTCACCCAGGGCAGCGTGTCGGGCAGCACGGCCTTGCCCAGCAGCGCCTTGGCCACGCCCGCGCCCAGCCGCTCGGCGACCTCGGCCAGCTCGGAGCCCGCGTGCAGCGCGCCCGCGCCGGCCAGGATGGCCACGCGCTCGCCGCGGTTGAGCAGGTCGGCGGCGCGGTCCAGGCCCTCGTCGGGCGGCAGGCGCGCGTGCACCGTGTCGCCGATGCCGCTGTGCACCGTGCCGTGCTCGCGCGGCGGCTCGGGCACCGCGGGCAGGGCCTGCACGTCGTTGGGCACGATGATGCAGGTCACCGCGCGGCGCTCCAGGGCGATGCGCATGGCGCGGTCGACCAGGTGGCGCACCTGCGCCGGGTCCTGCGCCACCTGCACGTAGTCGTGCGCCACGTCCTTGAAGAGCGACAGCAGGTCGACCTCCTGCTGGTAGTCGCCGCCCAGCGAGGCGCGCGCCTGCTGGCCGACCACCGCGACCACCGGCTGGTGGTCCAGCCGGGCGTCGTACAGGCCGTTGAGCAGGTGGATGGCGCCCGGCCCGGATGTCGCCATGCACACGCCGGCCTGGCCGGTCAGCTTGGCGTGGGCGCAGGCCATGAAGGCGGCCATTTCCTCGTGGCGCGCCTGGACGAAGTCGATGCGGCCGCGGGCGCGGTCCAGCGCGCCCAGCAGCCCGTTGATCCCGTCGCCGGGATAGCCGTAGACGCGGCCCACGCCCCATTGGCCCAGCCGCGCCACCAGAAAGTCCGACACCGTTTGCATAAAGCCTCCCGTTGCGATGCGAACGGCACGGCCAGCAAGCGGCGTTCCCGGGGGCGCGGCGGCGTTCGGTTTCAGTCAACTAAACGGACGCCGGCGTGCAAGAAGCCGCGCGGGGCTTTCTCTACGATGGCAGCCACCATGAGGAGCAGGCCGGCGGCAGACCGGCCGCGGGGGAGCGATGCGGTGCAGACGATCGCGCCGGCGCGCATATGCGCCGGCTCCGCTGAATCCTCCCACGACAAGGACAAGGGACATGACTGGCAAATCGGCTTTCGGCGCGGCATGCCTGCTGGCCTGCGCGATGCCCGCGCAGGCGCAGAGCAGCCTGACGATATACGGCATCCTGGACGCCGGCCTGACCTACATCGACGACCAGGCCGGGCACAGCTCCTTCCAGTTCGCCGAAGGCATCAACTACGGCAACCGCTTCGGCCTGCGCGGCCAGGAGGACCTGGGCGGCGGCTACGCCACCGTCTTCAACCTGGAGAACGGCTTCAGCCTGGGCACCGGCAACCTGCGCCAGGGCGGGCGCCTGTTCGGCCGCCAGGCCTTCGTCGGCATGCGCACGCCGGCCGGCACGCTGACCATGGGCCGGCAGTACGACTTCATGCGCGACTACGTGCAGCAGTTCAACGTGGGCGGCTACGCCAGCGTCTACGCCGGCCACCAGGGCGACTTCGACCGCATCTCCGGCAAGCAGCTCGACCGCTCGGTGAAATACGCCAGCCCCAACCTGAGCGGCCTATCCTTCGGCGCGATGTACTCCTTCGGGCCGGAGTTCGAAAGCTCGCGCGGCAACGCCTGGAGCCTGGGCGCGGGCTACAAGAGCGGGCCCCTGTCGGTGGGGGCGATGTACACGCGCCTGAACGACGTGGCGGTCTTCCCCTACCTGACCAGCGGCCTGTATTCCTTCCTGGGCCAGCCCTCGGCCGTGGCCGACCCGGCCAGCGGCGAGACGATCGACCTCTTCCCCGCCGGCTACCAGGTGGAATACCAGGGCATCGCCGGCCTGGGCGCGAGCTGGCGCTTCGCCAACGGCGTGGCCGTCATGGCCAACACCACCGCCATCACCTTCGACGACGGCAGGACGTCCTCCACCCAGCGCATCTACGAGGCCGGCGTGGTCTTCCCGCTGGCGCCGGCGCTGACCGGCATCGCCGCCTACCAGTACGCCAAATTCGAGGGCACGCACTGGAACCAGCCCACCGTGGGCGTGCGCTACGACCTGTCCAAGCGCACCTGGCTGTACGCCTCGGCCTCCTTCCTGAAGGCCTCGGGCGGCACCGACGCATCGCAGGGCGCGGGCTTCTACACCATCCCCGCCTACGGCGACACCCAGACCACGATGCGCGTGGCCATGGTCCACACTTTCTGACCCCTTCCGGAGAACGTCATGCAAACCCATACCGCGCTCGCCACGCGCCCGCTGAAGAACGGCTTCGGCGCCGAGATCCTGGACGTCGACCTGGCCGGCGCCGACGCGGCCACGCTGCGCGACGTGGTGGACACCTTCAACCTGCACGGCGCCATCGTGCTGCGCGGCCAGCGCATGGATCCGGCCGCGCTGGTCGACTTCGCGCGGCAGTTCGGCGAGCCCGAGGGGCACACGCTCAAGGAATACACCCTGCCCGACCACCCCGAGGTCTACGTGCTGTCCAACCGCAAGGTCGACGGCAGGCCCATAGGCAGCCACAACGACGGCGTGGGCTGGCACACCGACTACTCCTACAAGGAAAAGCCGGTAATGTGCACCATGCTGTACGCGGTCGAAGTCCCGCCGGTGGGCGCCGACACGCTGCTGGCCGACATGTGCGCCGCCTACGACAGCCTGCCCGGGGACCGCCGGCAGGAACTCGACCCGCTGGTGGTGCACCACAGCTACCAGCACCTGATGACCACCCGCCTGTACAACCGGCGCGAGCTGACCGAGCAGCAGAAGGCCGAGAACCCGGACGTCTTCCACCCGCTGATCCGCACCCATCCGGCCAACGGACGCAAGGCGCTGTGGCCCAGCACCGGCACCGTGCGCGGCATCGTCGGCATGGACGACGACAAGGCCCTGGCCCTGGTCGAGGACCTGGTGCAGTACGGCACGCAGGAGCGCTTCGTCTACCGCCACAAGTGGCAGGTGGGCGACGTGCTGGTCTGGGACAACCGCTGCACCCTGCACACCGGCACCACCTTCGACGACACCCGCTACGTGCGCGAGATGCACCGCCTGTGGGTGCGCGGCGACCGTCCCTTCTGAACCGCCGCCCGCACCGGAGCCCGGTCCATGTCCAACCGCCGTGATTTCATCAAGACCGCCGCGCTGGCCGGCCTGGCGCTGCCGGCCCTCGGCCGCGCGCTGCCGGCCAAGGCCGCCGAGCCGCCGGCCGTCACCGTCGCCTTTCCCTTCGACGTGCTGTCCTGGGACCCGGCCGCGCGGGTGGCGCCCAACCCGGTGCCCATCCACAAGTGCGTGTTCGACCAGCCGCTGGAGTACACCGCCGACTCCACGCTGGCGCCCGGCCTGGCCACCGCCCACCGCTGGCTCGACGACAGCGGCCGCACGCTGGAGATCACGCTGCGCGAGGGAGTGACCTTCCACAACGGCGACCCGCTGACCTCGGCCGACTTCGCCTTCACCTTCCTGGAGCGGCTGCGCGCCCAGCCCGACCTGCAGGCCGCCTTCATCTGGAACCTGGTCGAAGGCATCGAGACGCCCACGCCCACCCGGGCGGTGATGCATTTCTCCAAACCCATGGTGACCGCGCCGCAGTTCCTGGGCTACGCCGGCTCCTTCGTGCTGCCCAGGCGCTACATCGAGCAGGCGGGCATGGACGGCTTCCTGGCCAGACCGGTCGGCTCCGGCCCCTACATGGTGGCCGAATACCAGCGCGACAGCCGCATCGTTCTGCAGGCCTACCCGGCCTACTGGCGCGGCGCGGCGGCGCTGCCGCGCGTGACCTTCCAGGTGGTCAAGGACGCCACCTCGCGCACCGCCGCCCTGCAGGCCGGCCAGGCCGCGCTGGGCAGCGGCCTGCCGGTGCGCGAGGCCATGCGCCTGGGCAAGCTGCCGCAGCTGCGCGCCGACCTGACGCCGACGGTGGACACCTACCTGATCCACATGGTCAACGCCGGCCCGCTGCAGGACCGCCGCATCCGCCTGGCCATGCACCACGCCATCGACAAGAGGGCGCTGTCGCGCGCCTTCTTCAACGAGGTGGCGCAGCCGCTGTCCACCCCGGCCCCGCCCGGCACGCCGGCCCACGACGCCGCGTTCGTCTTCGAGCACTCGCCCGATCGCGCCCGCGCGCTGCTGGCCGAGGCCGGCCACGACGCCTCGCGGCCCGTGCGCTTTCCCTTCTACGCGACCAGCGGCGTCTACGCCAGCGACTACGACATGGCGCGGGCCATCGTCCAGATGTGGAAGCGCGTGGGCATCGAGGCCGACCTGCAGGTCATCGAGCTGGCCCAGTACTACCCGCGCGTGCAGGCCGGCAAGCTGGACGGCCCGGCGCTCTGGTTCTGGACCAACGCCACCGGCGACCCGGAGCTGTCGGCCGGCTACTACCTGGACCCGCGCAAGATCTTCTCGGTCTGGCGCAGCGACGACGTCTCGGCCCGGCTGGACCCGCTGCTGGTCGAGCTGGACTTCGACAAGCGCATCCGGGGCTACAAGGCCTTCCACGCCTGGGCGGTCGGCGAGGGCTACGCCCTGCCCCTGCTGCAGGGCCTGTCCTCGGTGGTCTCGGCGCCGCGCCAGGTGCAGTACCAGCCCTACCGCAACGGCTGGCTGCTGCCCTACGCCTGGAAGCCGGCCTGAGCGGGCGCGCCCCGCTTCGGTGCATGTTTGACCCGGTTTTTCGTGCGCCGGGCGTCAAGACGGCCGCGGGCGCGCTCCCTACCATGATCGTGAACGGCCGGCCGGGGATGTCCCGCGCCGGCGAGACGGCAAGAGCAAAGGCATCGCAATGAAGCAAGCATTTCCCTCGGACGCATTCTTCCAGGCGCTGGACAGCTCGGTGCTGCCGGTCGGCCAGGCGCAGACGCTGCCGCCGCTGTGCTACACCGACGAAGGATTCTTCGAGTTCGAGAAAGAGGCGCTGTTCGACCGCGAATGGCTGTGCGTGGGCAGGGCGTCCTGGGTGTCCAGGCCGGGGGACTACTTCACCACCTCCATCGTCGGCGAGCCGCTGATCGTCGCCTGCAACCGCGACGGGCGGATCCGCGCCATGTCGGCGGTCTGCCAGCACCGCGCCATGCTGGTGGCCGAGGGCCAGGGCAACACGCGCGCCTTCCTGTGCCCCTACCACCACTGGGCCTATTCGCTGGACGGCGAGCTGATCGGCGCGCCCGCCATGGAGCGCACCGCCGATTTCGACAAGGCCGCCCACTGCCTGCCCGCCCTGCAGGTGGAAGTCTGGCAGGGCTTCGTCTTCGTCAACTTCGACCCCGCCGCCGAGCCGCTCGCCCCGCGCCTGGCCACGCTGGGCGCCGCACTGGCCAACTACGACCTGGCCCACGCCGACGGCCCGCGCCCCGGCCCCGCCCAGCGCTACGACTGGAACTGGAAGGTCATGTTCGAGAACAACAACGACGGCTACCACGCCAACCGCCTGCACAAGGGCCCGCTGCACGACTTCGTGCCCAGCGCGCTGGCGTCCTTCCCGGAGCTGCCGCCCGACAGCGCCGGCTACATGCGCTACAACGGCACCACCCACCCGGACGCCAGCTTCAACGCCCTGCAGAAGGCGGTGCTGCCGATCTTCCCGGGGCTGGACGAGGCCGACCGCAGCCGCATGGTGTTCGCCAACGTGCCGCCCACGCTGTCGCTGGTGATGACCAGCGACATGGTGATCTACATGATCCTGCGCGCGGACTCGGCCGGCACGCACGAGATGGACCAGGGCCTGCTGCTGGCGCCCGGCGCCATGCAGGACCCGCTGTTCGCCCAGCGCATGGCGATCAACATGGGCGCGGCCTCCGAGATCATCGCCCAGGACCTGCACGTGGACGCGGCCGTGCAGGTCGGCCTGCGCTCGCGCTACGCGGTGCGCGGGCGCTATTCCTGGCAGGAGCAGGCGCAGAGCGACTTCAACCGCTGGCTGGTGCCGCGCTACCAGGCCTGCTGGGCGCGCCGGCGGGCGGGCGGGAGCGGCGCGGCGGCGCAGGCGGGCGCGGGCGGCGCGGCGGCCGCGCCGGCCCGGCGCAGCATCCCGGTGCACGCCGCCAAGGCGCAATAGGAGCCCCCCGGCCATGCCGCCGCCCTCGCACGCCGCCATGGCCGGACCGGCCGGGGATGCCGGCCCCGCGCCCGCCCCGGCCATGCCTGCCTCGCGTCGATCCGCCTCGCGCCCGTCCGCCTCCCGTCGGCCCGCCGCGCCGGCCCGCCGCGCCGCGGCCGCCTGTCGCGCCGCGCTGCCGCTGGCGGCCCGGCTGGCCGCGCGCGTGCCCATGATGCTGGCGGTGGCGGTGATCGTCTTCGTCACCCTGCGCGTCATGCCGGTCGATCCGCTGGGCATGCTGCTGCCGCCCAACGCCACGCCGGCCGACATCGCCGCGCTGAGCCGCGCGCTGGGCCTGGACCAGCCGCTATACCGCCAGTTCATGCTGTGGCTGGGCGACGTGCTGGCCGGCGACTGGGGCCGTTCCATCCAGTCCGGCCTGCCGGTCGGGCAGATGATCCTGCAGGCGCTGCCGACCACCCTGCAGCTGGTCTTCTTCGGGCTGCTGGGCGGCGTGTCGCTGGGCGTATGGGGCGCGGTGCTCGCCTTCAGCCGGCGCGGCACGGCCGTCGAGCGCATCGCCGACGCCCTCAACGGCCTGTCGGTGGCGATACCGGAATTCCTCTGGGCCATCCTGCTCATCCTGGGCATAGGCATAGGCACGGGCTGGCTGCCTTTCCTGGGGCCCATAGACGCCGGCATGACGGTGCCGCGCGCCACCGGCTTCCTGCTCCTGGATTGCCTGCTGGCGGGCGACCCGGCCGCCTTCGCCAGCGCGCTGCGCCACCTGGCGCTGCCGGCGATGGCGATGACGCTGGGCGTAGCCCCGCCCATCATGCGCGTGCTGCGCGCCAGCCTGGTCGAGGTCTACGGCGAGGACTACATCGCCGCCGCCCGCCTGCGCGGCGTGCCCGAACGCAGCCTGCTGTGGCGCCACGCCCTGCGCAACGCCAGCCTGCCCACCGTCAGCCTGATCGGCCTGCAGGCCGGCACCATCGTCGGCGGCACGCTACTGATCGAGACCATCTTCGGCCTGCCCGGCATCGGCGCGCTGATGGTCTCGGCCATCGGCAACCTGGACCTGCCGGTGATACAGGGCCTGGCGCTCACCTACGCCCTGGCGGTGCAGGTCATGAGCATGCTCACCGACGCCCTGCTGCTGTGGCTCAACCCCAGGCTGCGCACGCCATGAGCCGCGGCCTGCCCCTGCCCGCCGCCGCCGCGCGGCCCGGCCGCCGCGGCGCCGCGGCGCGCCCCTGGCTGCGCGACCCCAAAGTGCTGGCCGGCGGCGCCGCGCTGCTGCTGCTGGCCGCGGTGGCGCTGCTGGCCCCGCAGCTCGCGCCGCACCTGCCCAACGACCAGGACCTGCTCTACCCCCTGCTGCCGCCGGCCTGGGCCGAGGGCGGCAACCCCGACTACCCGCTGGGCACCGATGCGCTGGGCCAGTGCATCCTGTCGCGGCTGTTGTACGGCGCGCAGGTGACGGCCGTCATCGCCACCCTGGCGCCGCTGGGCGCGGCGCTGGTGGGCACGGCCGCGGCGCTGCTGGCCGGCTACCGCGGCGGACGCACCGACTGGCTCATCATGCGCCTGGTCGACGTCTGGCTGTCCTTCCCGGCCGTGGTGCTGGCGCTGGTGCTGATGGTCGCGCTCGGGCCCGGCCTGGGCAACGTGATCCTGGCCATCGTGCTGGTGGACTGGACGCGCTTCTGCCGCGTCATCCGCAGCGACGTGGCGGTGGCCGCGCGGCGCGAATACGTGGCCGCCGCGCGCATCGCCGGGGCCGGGCACGGCGCCGTGGTCTGGCGCGACATCGTGCCCGGCATCGCGCCCACGCTGATCGCCCTGCTCAGCCTGGAGATGGGCATCGCCGTGGTGGCCGAAAGCGTGCTGTCCTTCGTCGGCGTGTCGGTCGGCGCGCAGACGCCGACCTGGGGCATGATGGTGGCCGACGGCCTGGCCAACGTCTTCTCGGCCCCGGCCGGCCTGGTCGCGCCGGTGCTGTGCATGATCGCCACCGTGCTGGCCAGCGCCACGCTGGGCGACGGCCTGCGCCGCAGCACCGACCCGCGCCTGCAGGCGCGCGGGAGCCGGGCGTGAAGGCCGGCGACCTGCCCGCCGGGCTGGCCCTGCCGGCCGACGGCGCGCCGCTGCTGCGGGCCGAAGGCCTGACCGTGACCGCCGGCGCGGGCGGCCCGGCGGTGCTGCGCGACGTGGGCCTGGAGCTGGCGCGCGGCCGCGTGCTGGGCCTGGTCGGCGAATCCGGCGCGGGCAAGAGCATGCTGGGCCGCGTCGTGTCGCGCCAACTGCCGGCCGGCTTCGCGGTGGCCGCCGGCAGCCTGTCCTTCCTGGGGCGCGACCTGCTGGCGCTGCCGGCGGCCGAGCACCAGGGCCTGCTCGGCCGGCGCATCGCCTTCATCCCGCAGGAGCCGATGACCGCGCTCAACCCGGTGCACACCATAGGCCGCCAGTTCGCCGGGCACCTGGCGCGGCTGGGCGTACCGGCCGGCGAGCGCGCGGCGCGCGCCGAGGCCATGCTGGCCGAGGTGCGCCTGCCGCGCCCGCGCGCGGTCATGGACAGCTACCCCTTCCAGCTGTCGGGCGGCATGTGCCAGCGCGTGATGATCGCCATGGCCTTCGCCGGCGACCCGGAACTGGTCGTCTCCGACGAGGCCACCACGGCGCTGGACGCCAGCACCCAGGCGCACATCGTCACGCTGCTGCGCGGCCTGCAGGCGCGCCGCGGCACCGGAGTGCTGTTCGTCACCCACGACCTGGGGCTGGCCGCGCGCGTGTGCGACGACGTGGCCGTGCTGTATGCCGGCACGATGTGCGAGACCGGGCCGGCGGCCGCCGTGTTCGCCGCGCCGGCCCACCCCTATACGCGCGCCCTGCTGGCCGCCGACCCGCGCCGGGCCGAGCCCGGCCGCCCGCTGGCGGCGCTGCCCGGCGCCATGCCCGACGTGGCCGGATTCGGCGCCCTGGCGGGCTGCCGCTTCGCGCCGCGCTGCCCGGCGGCCGCGGCGGCCTGCGCCGATGCCCCGCCGCCCCTGCGCGGCGCCGGCGCCGCCCGCTGGCGCTGCCTGCGCGAGCCGGCCGAGATCGACGCCGCGCCCCTGCGCGCCGCCGGCGCGGACGGCCCGGCCACGGACACCGCATCGCTGGGCGGCGAGCCCTTCCTGGTCGTCTCGGGCCTGGGCCGGACCTACCCCGGCCGGCGCGGCTGGCTGCGCCCGGCCGCGCCGGTGCAGGCGGTCGAGGGCGTCGGCTTCACCGTCGCGCCGGGCGAATTCATCGGCGTGGTGGGCGAAAGCGGCAGCGGCAAGTCCACCCTGGGCCGCCTCGTCATGGGCCTGGAGCCGGCCGACCGCGGCAGCGTCGTGCTCAACGGCCGGCCGCTGGGCGAAGGCGACGCCGAATGGCAGCGCCGCATCCGCGCCATCCAGATGGTGTTCCAGGACCCGCGCTCGGCGCTCAACCCGCGCCGCCGCGTCAGGAGCCTGATCACCCAGGCGATGGAGAGCCGCGCCCACCTGCGCGTGGAGCGCGAGCGGCGCGCGCGCGAGCTGGCCGCCGACGTGGGCCTGGCCGCCGACATCCTGGACCGCTTCCCGGCGCAGATGTCGGGCGGGCAGCGCCAGCGCGTGAACATCGGCCGCTCGCTGTGCGACGTGCCGCAGCTGCTGGTGGCCGACGAGATCGTCTCGGGCCTGGACGTGTCGGTGCAGGCCCAGGTGCTCAACCTGCTGCTGGAACTGCGCCGCACGCACAAGATCTCGCTGCTGCTGATCTCGCACGACCTGGGCGTGGTCGCCCACCTGTGCAGCCGGGTGCTGGTCATGCACCGCGGCGCCGTGGTCGAAAGCGGCCCCACCGCGCAGGTCTTCGGCTCGCCCGCCCATCCCTATACGCGCAGCCTGCTGGACGCCGTGCCGCCGGCCGACCTGCGCATCCCCTGGCCGCGCTAGGGCCCGCCCCGGCCTCCTCGCGCATTCCCGGCGCCGCCGCGCGCCCGCGACCCCATGCCCTCCATGCCCTCTTCCGCTTCCCGCATGCCGGCGCTGTTCCTGGGCCACGGCAGCCCCATGAACGCCCTGCTCGACAACGAGTTCACCCGCGCCTGGCGCGCGCTGGGCGCAGGCCTGCCGCGCCCGCGCGCCATCCTGATGATCTCGGCCCACTGGCAGACCCGCGGCACCGCCATGACCACGCTCAAGGCGCCGCCCACGCTGCACGACTTCGGCGCCTTCCCGAAGTCGCTGTTCGACGTGCGCTACCCCGCCCCCGGCGACCCGGCGCTGGTCGAGCAGGCCGCCGGGCTGCTCGCGCCCCTGCCGGTGGCGCGCGACGCGGGCTGGGGGCTGGACCACGGCGCCTGGTCGGTGCTGCGTCACCTGTACCCGCAGGCCGACGTGCCGGTGGTGCAGCTGAGCATGGACTACGCCCTCGCGCCCGCCGGCCACTACGACCTGGGCCGGCGCCTGCGGCCGCTGCGCGAGCAGGGCGTGTTGATCGTCGGCAGCGGCAACGTCGTGCACAACCTGCCGGCCATGAGCTGGCAGGAGCCGCAGCGCGTCTACGACTGGGCGCAACGCTTCCAGGACCACGTGCGCGCCTGCGTCGCCGAAGGGCGCGACCGCGAGCTGTTCGACTACCTGGCGCTGGGGCGCGACGCCAACCTGTCGGTGCCCAGCCCCGACCACTTCCTGCCGCTCTTCTACGTGCTGGGCGCGCGCGGCGAGGACGAGCCGGCGGGCTTTCGCACCGAGCGCATCGAGTACGGCTCGCTGAGCATGATGAGCGTGGTGGTGGGCGACGCGCCGGCATGAAAGCAATATTTCATGCGCCTGCGTCCAAGACCGGCGCGGGGCCGCGCCTTAGGATGGCCGTGCACCCCGGCGCTTCGCGCCGACCGTTCCGCCGCCCCTCTTCCGCAGCATCGACATGACCGCATTCGCCGCCTCCGCCCCGCCCGCCGCGCCGACCGCCGCATCCGGCTGGCGCACCCTGCGCGTGGCGGACAGGCGGCGCGAGG
>Ga0164243_10008842_pt1 | contig 14785 bp, 11 predicted proteins | sample OricompcompostOP_FD_108781 | JGI IMG/M metagenome (GOLD analysis project Ga0164243, IMG submission 108781) | Organic Plus compost microbial communities from Emeryville, California, USA - Original compost - Organic plus compost (OP) | ecosystem: Engineered > Solid waste > Mixed feedstock >... | reverse complement strand
TTCGGGCATATCGATGCCCAGCGCCAGCCGCGCCATGTCGCGAAACAGCGCCGGATCGACGCGCGTCAGGATCGGGCGCGGATCGCGCCGCAGCCGGTCGAGCAGACGCTCGCGGATTTGTGCGACGATGACCGGGTCCGCCTCCCTGTGCTCGGCATCGCCGCCGACCGCGGCGAAAGCCTCGCGCAATTGCTGCTGGGTGCCGTCAAGCGCCGGACCGTAGCGATGCAGCAGACTGCGGTCTCCGGTCAGATGTACCAGGCTCAACAGCGCAACGACCGGCTCGAGGCCCGCCACGGTGCTTTCCAGGGTTGGTTCCGTATTCGCTTGCGAATGGTTCATCGAGCGTCTCCCCATCAAACAGGTGAAGCCGCCGGCGCGGGTCTGTTTTATGGTGGAACCAGACACCGCTGCCAACGCCGGCAGCGTTGGTGGACCATATTAACTTATCGATAATATAATAGACTTTAAAGTTTTTTAATCATCCCGGAGCCATCACCATGAAAGCCGTTCGCTGCAAAGACCAATGCGCCTGTGTCGTCCACGTGCCCGCGCCCTCGGGCGAAGGCGTTCGCGTCAAAGTCGCCTCGGCCGGCATTTGCGGCACGGATCTGCACTTCGTCTCCGCGGGTTTTGAAATCCCGTTCACGATGGGCCATGAAATCGCCGGCTTCACCGACGATGGCACGCCGGTCGCGATCGAGCCGACGGTGTACTGCGGCCACTGCGAGCACTGCCTGCGCGGCGCCTACAACCTGTGCGTGCGCGGTACGGGCGCCGTTCTCGGCGTCGGCCGCGACGGCGGCATGGCCGAGGAACTGATCGTGCCGGAGCGCTGCCTCGTGCCCCTGCCAGCCAACGTTTCGGCGCACGATGCCTGCCTGGTCGAGCCGTTGTCGGTTGCGGTGCGCGGCATCGCCCTGGCCGGCATCCAGGGCCACCATCGCGTCGCCGTCATCGGCGGCGGCACCATCGGCCTGTGCGCGGTGGCGATTGCGAAACTGGCGACGCCCCACGTGCATCTCTACGCGCGCCACGACACGCAGAAACGTGTCGGCGAACTGCTGGGCGCGCAGCTCGAGGGCGCCGCCGACTGCGATCTGGTCATCGACTGCGCGGGCAGCTCCGCCGCCGTTGCGCAGGCGGTCGCGCTGTGCAAACCCAGCGCAACCGTTTTGTTGCTGGCCTCCTACTGGGAGGGTTTGATGTTGCCGGCGACGGAAGTGATGATGAAGGAGCTGCGCATCGTTTCGTCGATGGCCCAGGCGCGCCACGGCCTGATGCGCGATGTCGACATCGCCGCGGCGGCGATGGCGAAGAACCCGGATATCGCGAAACTGCTGATCACCCACCGGCTGCCCATCGATGCGGCGGCGGAGGCCTTCGCCATCGCCGGCAATCGCGCCGCCGGCGCCATCAAGGTGGCGATCAATCCATGATGGTTTTTGCCGCTGCACCCCTCTCATGTAAACCACTGCGAGAATGAAATGATGAAAGCGATTCAACACCACGCCTTCGGCGGCCCGTCCGTACTCCAATTGCGGGATATGCCGCTGCCCGTCCTGAAGCCGGGCGAAGCGCTGGTGCGCGTGGCCGTGGCGGGCGTCAACTTCGCCGACGTCGTCATGCGGCGCGGCGATTTGCCGATCCCGCTGCCGAACATTCCCGGCGTCGAGGGCGCCGGCATCGTGGAGGCGGTCGCGGCGGACGTGACGGATTTCAAAGCCGGCGATCGCGTCGCATGGGCGCCGGTAATGGCCGCCGCCAATACCGGCTCCTACGCGCAATATCAGGCCGTGCATCGTGAACAATTGGTGCCGCTGCCCGACGATCTGAGTTTCGAACAGGCGGCGGCCGTTACGCTGCGCGGTCTCACCGCCCACTACCTGGTGCACGATCAGGTTTCCATTCAACCGGGCACGTCGGTGCTGGTTCACGCCGCCGCCGGCGGCATGGGCTTGATGCTGGTGCAATGGCTCAAGCACCTGGGCGCCACCGTGATCGGCACCGTATCCACCGAAGCCAAGGCGCAGCGGGCGAAGTCGGCCGGCGCGGATCATGTCATTGTCTACAGCAGCGATGATTTCGCGGCGAAAACGCTGGCGCTGACCGATGGGCACGGCGCCGATTACATCATCGACGGCGTCGGCAAGGCGACTTTTACCAAAAACCTGGATGCGGTCGCGACGCGCGGAAAAATCTGCATTTTCGGCCACGCCAGCGGTTTTCCCGATGCCATTTCGCCGCTGCAGCTCATTCCGAAGTCGATCAGCGTGTCCGGCGGTTACATGACCAATTTCCTGCGCAATCGCGAGGAAGTGCAACGCAAGGCGGCCGAGCTATTCGGCGCGATGAAATCCGGATGGCTGCAACCGGATATTTCGGCGGTATTTTCCCTCGATGAGGCCGCGCAGGCGCACGCGCAACTGGAACAGCGGGAAAGCACGGGCAAGTTGATTCTCCGCGTCGACTGAAACCCTCTCCCGGGCGGCTGTCCGAGGGGTCGCCGCCCTCCTCTCCCCAAAATAAAAAAGCCCTGTACCAGGTACAGGGCGGCGAGAGAAGCCAAGGGAGGAGGAAACCCGGTTTTACTCGTACTGGTAACGCGCCGACAGGCTCCAGGTGCGCGGATCGGTATAGGCGCCGGACGTGAACAGAACCGAGCCCATGTCGAAGGCGTCCGACAACACCCGCACATTGGAGAGGTTGCGTCCCTCCAGGGCGAAGCGCCAGCGGGCATCCTCGGTGGTCAGCGCGATGCTGGCGTTGTACATCGTGTTGTCGCCGATCTTGACCGAATCGGCATAAGCCGCGGTGATGTTGGTCGGGGACACGGCGTAGGAGCTGCTGCGATAGGCGGCGGTTGCCGACAATTGCACCGTGCCCACCTTATCCACGTTCACCGTGTACACCGGCCCCAGGTTCACGGTCCAGCGCGGCGAGTAGCCCATGCGGAAGTTGCTCGCCGAATCCGGGTTGACCAGACCGGTGCCGGTCGAGTTCCACTGCGAAGCCTCGTATTTGTCGATCACGGTTTGCAGGTAACCCACCGAGGCGTTGATGGTCAGGCCTTGCAGCGGCGTCAACCAGCTGATGTCGGTATCGACACCCGTGGTGTATACCGCGCCGGCGTTTTCGTTGATTTGCAGGATGACGGTCGGATCCATCGGATTGGATTCGATGACCCGCACCAGCTTGTCGCGGTAATCGTTGTAGAACCACTCGCTGTTGATGCGCAGCGTGTTGTCGAGCAGCGTGGTTTTGAAGCCGGCGGTATAGGTCTTCACGTTCTCCGGATCATAGGTGCTTTTGCCAAGTCCGATCGAGATCACCCCGCCCTGGGTGTTGAAACCGCCCTGTTTGTAGCCTTCCGAGTAACCGACATACACCATGGTGTCGGGCGATACGTCATAGGCCAGCTTCGCGGTCTTGGTGAATTTATGCCAGCTCTTCGCGAAGGATGAAGTGCCGTAGTCGATGAAAAGCGGCCCGTTGACGTAGGGTGAATAAGGAAAATCCTCGGTCTGGCTGTATTGGGCGTCGGAGTGGTCCCAGTTGTAGCGCCCGCCCAGCGTGAGGTGCAGGTCATCCGTCAGATCGAAATCCCAGCTCGTGTACAGCGCCTTGGAATAGTTGCGGCTCACGGCAAAACTTTCGCGATCGAAATCGTAGCCGCCGGCGGCGTAGCCGAAGAACAGGCTCTGCATCGGCGTGACTTCGCGCTCCCGGAAATAATAAAACCCCACGACGCCGTCGACGCCATCGCCGCTGTAGTTCGCCTGGAACTCCTGGCTGCGCGCGGCATTGAGCACGCTCTGGTTGGTTTCCATCAAACGCGTGACCGAACCGTCGAGATCCTGCTTCGGTCCGTAGCCGGAATAGCGGTAGGCGCTGATGGATTTCAGCGACCACTCGTCGTTGATATCCCAGTTCATGGTCAACGCATGGGTCAATGTCTTGATGTAGTTGTCGGTCGGATCGGTGACGTAAGAGGAAACCTCGTTCTTGCCCGGATTCCAGCCGATGGTCGGATCGTAAGGCGTGCCGTACATCGGTCCGCCGTAGATATAAGCGAGACTGCTGAAAATGCGCTTGCCCAGTTTCGGAAGGCCGCGATCATAGTAATAATCACTCACCCATTTGATGCTGAAGTTGTCGGAGGGTGTGATCTTCAAAGTGCCGCGGCCAGCCCAGGAATCGACGCTGGCATAGTGGCGGCCGTCGCCCAGGTTCTTCTGATAGCCGTCCTGTTTTTTGCGCGTGAGCGCAACGCCCCCATACACCAGATCGTCGACCAGCGGACCGGAGATGCCGGCGGTGACTTCGCGCTGGTTGAAGGAGCCGATCTTGCCCTGCGCAAAACCGCGCACCTGATCGGACGGATCGCGGGTGATATAGCGAATCGCGCCGCCGATGGTGTTGCGGCCATACAGGTTGCCCTGCGGACCTTTCAGCACTTCGATGCGTTCGATGTCGTAGACATCCAGCAGCGAACCGTTGGCGGTGGCCAGGTAGACGTCGTCGACATAGATGCCGACGCCGGGCGCGAAACCCGCCTCGTTGCCGATGCCGCGAATCACCGCGTTCAGCGTATTGGCGGCGCCGACGGAGGCGCCGTTGCCGATGGTGACGTTGGGGATGATGTTTTGCAGGTTTTGCACGTTGTTGATCTGGGCCGCTTCCAGCTGATCGGCCTGCAGCGCGCTGATCGCCTGCGGCAACGCCTGCAGGTTTTCCTCGCGCTTGCGCGCGGTCACGATCACTTCCTCCAGGCTTTGCGTGGCGGCAAAAGCCGGCACCGGCATGGCGATGGCAACGGCGATGGCCAGCGCGGACACCCTGTATCGCCGCTCAGCTCGATCCGGCGCCACACCCAGTGAATGATGGCGAACGATGGAACTCATGCGTAGCTCTCCTAACGGTTATCGTTATGTCATCGCGCGAAGCGATGCGCTTGCCGGCGCGATCGGATCGCGCCGGGCGTCCTTCCGACGGAAGAAATCGTGGGACACTTCAAAATGGAGGCCTTTCGCGAGTACGACGGCCAGCTCACTTATCATTAATTTATAATTATTTTATTGATAAGTAATTAATGATGTCAACTAGTGTGCTGCCCCATAAATAGATTGATGAAATAAAGCCGAGGATTTTGGCTGCCAGGCAATACCCAGACAACGGGCACAAGGGCGCGAAACCGCGTCGTAGTGGGGCTACGGCAAGGTTGAGCAACGTCGCATGGCAGCCAAAAGACCGGCTTTATATCGAGCTTATTTATGGGACAGCACACCAGCTGCGACACACTTGATGAAAGTCATTGAAACGGCGGAGGTTGACGGCAGGGAAAACGCATGGCGGGCCGGGGGTTTCGCCGCCGGGCGGCGGCGGAACCCCATGGATGAGATCAGTCCAGAGACACCGAAGCGGCGATTTCCGCGGCCAGCTCCGGCGTTTTCAAACCACTCAGGTGGTTGGCGCGGCTCTGCGCCATCTGTGCGGTGATGTCCGGGTGTGTCGACACCCAGAACTCGCCGGCCGCGATCTGTTCGAAGATTCTCCGCGCCGCTTCGAGCGGCGTGATACCCACCGCCTCCAGCATGCCGCGCATGACTTCCCGATGGTGCGCGACCACCGGATCGGGGACGGTCTCGCTGTCCTGAAAGATGCGCGTCGCCACCGGGCCCGGCAGGATGGCCGAAACCTGCACCGGGGCCTTTTTGAGCTGCATTTCCAGGTACAGGCTTTCGCTGAACGACAAGATCGCGTGTTTGCTGAGGATGTAGGAAGTCTGTACCGGCATCATGCCCAGCGCGCCGATCGAGGCGACATTGGCGATGTAAGCCGGCTTGCCGCTGGCGAGCATGCGCGGCGCGAAGGCGCGAACCCCGTGGATGGCGCCATGGATATTGATGTTCAGCGTTTTTTCCCACATCGCCGCCGGAATTTCCCAGGTGAACCCCAGCGTTTCGATACCCGCGTTGTTCACCAGCAGACGAATATCGCCATAGCTGGCGGATGCCGCCTGCGCCAGGTGATCCAGCGCGGCGGGATCGGACACGTCGGTGGTGACGGGCAGCGCTTCGGCTCCCTGCGCGCGCAGCTCCTGCGCCAGGGCTTGGATACGCGCGCTGGCGATATCCGCCAGCACCACTTTCATGCCGAGCGCGGCGGCATGGCGCGCCAGGCCTTCGCCAATGCCCGAGCCCGCGCCGGTGATCACGGCCACGCCGCCTTCGAATACTGCTTTTGCTTTCGACATCGTTTTCTCTCACTGTCAGTGAATGGAATCATCCCTGATCATCGGATTCAGCCGCCTGGATGTTTCAAGCGAGGCGCGCACGCAACCACGCACTGGCATCGTCGATGGCGCGCTGCGCGCCATCGATCACGCCCAGCCAGGACACGAAACCGTGCGGCATGCCCTCATAACGGTGCAGCTCCACCGCCACGCCGGCGCGCCCCAGCAACTCGCCGTAGTGTTCGGCGGCATCGCGGGTCGGATCGATTTCCGCGCTGCCGATGAACGCCGGCGGCAGATTGGCATGATCGGCGGCGCGCGCGGGCGAGGCCCAGGGATGATGCTGGTCAACGGCGGGATTCGGCAGATACTGGTGCCAGAAGAATTCGATATCGTCCACCGACAACAAGGGCCCTTCGGCGAACTCCCGCATCGAGGGCGCGAGATCGCTCAGCTCGTAATTCATCGATGCGTAAAACAACACCTGTCCGCGCAGCGCGGGTCCACCCTCGTCGCGGGCCCGCAGGGTCACGCCGCCGGAGAGCAGGCCGCCCGCGCTGTCGCCGCCGACCGCGATGCGCGCGGCGTCGCCACCAATGTGCGAGGCGTTGGCCGCAACCCAACAGGTCGCCGCAAAGGCGTCGTCGATCGCGGCGGGGAACGGATGCTCCGGTGCCAGCCGATAGTCCACCGACACCACCACACAACCCGCGCCAAAACACAAACCACGGCAGATCATGTCCTGCGTATCGAGATCACCCACCACCCAGCCACCGCCATGAAAATACACCAGCACCGCGAACGGGCCCTCGCCCTGCGGGGTGTAGACACGCACGGGAATTTCGCCGGCCGGCCCAGGAATGCACCGGTCCTCGACCGAAGCCAGCGGAACATTCAGCGGCGGGAACGCCGTCGAATACTGCCTGACCGTGGCGCGCAGCTGCTCGACGCTGTAACTGCGGGCGGGCCCCATGCCCGAGCCCTGCCCGAGCATGGCTTGAATCTGTGGATCGAGTGGCATAAAAACCTCCAAAGCGGAAATGGCGAACGACAGCAGGTCATTCGGCGCGATGAACCTCAATGAAAACGACACCTGAAAAAACAGGCCCTACAGATAATTATCTTATTGATACGCTATCAATTACGAAAAATCCGGGCAACTTCTTTTGCCCCACCTTCGTCCGGCTTTACCCTTTGACTTCAATGCCTTATGCTTCGGCCACCTCGAATTGCACGGTTTTCCCCATGCCAGCGAAAAAAACATCGGCCAGCGGCGCCAAACCCAAGTCCGCAGTGACAAAGGCGCCCGCCAAACGCAAACCGGGCCGCCCCGCGCGCATCACCCGCGAAGCCATCATCGAAAAAACCATGGAGATGCTGGCCACCTGCGACGTCGATGACTTCATGATCAAATCCCTCGCCGACGAGCTGAAGACCGTATCGATGGCGATTTACAACTACTTCAGCAGCCGCGAGGAATTGCTGGAAGTGGTCGCCGACGAGGTTTGCCTCCTGTTCAAGCAACCGAAGGCCAAACCCGGCGATACCTGGCGCGATCGCCTGCTGGCCTGGCTCTGGGCGTTCAAGAAACACGCCGACCGTTATCCCGTCATCCACAATGTCATCAATATCGAGGGCCATACCGCCGCCGGCTGGTTCCGGGTGACGGCGCCGGTGACCCAGACCCTCTACGACGCCGGCCTGCGCGATAAAAAGCTGGCGCTGGCCTCTTATCTGTTCGTGTGCAACGCGGTATCGATGATCGGCATCGAATCCACCAGCGCCGTGCTGCGCAAACCCGCCGCGTTCACCCATTTCGAGCGTCTCGATCTGGAGGAGCAGCAGCTGATGATGTCGATCCGCCCACATATGGCCGGGCTCACGGAAAAAGACGTCTACAACGCGTTTTTCGAGCAACTGCTGCGCGGCGTGGAAATTTTTTTCTGAACGCACGCTGAGCGCGGAGGCATCAAGCCTCCGCGCAATCGCCCTCATTCAAACTGGAAGTCACCGAGTTTCGGCGCGCGCGTCATGCTCCAGTAGTCCACCAGCCGGTAGGGATTGGACAAGAACACCCGCCCTTTGCTGTTGCGGTAATAACTGCGCGCCTTGTGGTGCGTCCAGATCAGCTTCTGCAAATCCTTGTCCACCTGCTCGTTGAAAACGGTGAACGCCTCCTGCGTCGGCTCCATCACGCGCGCCTGACGCGCCACCAGCGCGTCCAGGCACTCGACGATGTAGTGGATCTGCGTTTCCGAAACGATGTTCTGGCCGCCCGCATGGTTCGGGGCGCTGTTGGGGCCGGTCGTCAGGAAGAAATTCGGATAACCCGGCACCGTCACGCCCAGATACGCGCGCGGGTCCTCAGCGCCCCACTCCTCGCCCAGATCGCGGCCGTCGCGGCCGATGACCCGCAGCGATCCGATCATGCGCGCCACATCGAAGCCGGTGGCGAACACGATCACATCCACCGGCACGGTCTTGCCGTCGCGGGTGACGATCGCATTCGGCGTGATGCGTTCGATGCCGCCCACCTCCAGCGACACGTTGTCGCGTTTCATCATCGCCAGCCAGCCGATGTCCATGACGATGCGCTTGGCGAAAACCGGATAGTCCGGCGTGAGTTTTTCCAGCAGGTCGGGCCGGTCGCCGAGCTGATGGCGCAGGTTGGCCAGACAATATTCGCGGATGCCGTCGTTGTGCGCCGATACCGAGCGGTCCTGATGCGGCCAGTCCGGGTCGATCTGCACATTGGTGAACAGGCCGTCGGCGGCGAACCAATAGGCACGAAAGCGGAACCATGGAGCGTAGTGCGGAATATGGCGCAACGCCCACTTCACGCCATCGGTCACCGGCACGCGCACATTGGGCATCACCCAGTGTTTCGAGCGCTGAAACACGGTCAGATGCGCCACTTCCGGCGCGATGGCGGGCCCCACCTGGGCGCCGCTGGCGCCGGTGCCGATCAGAGCCACCCGTTTTCCCTTGAGATCGACCGCGGGATTCCAGTTCGCCGTGTGCATGGCGACGCCCCGGAACGCGTCCAGCCCGGGAATGTTCGGCAAGGTCCAACGGTTGACCGGGCCGTGGGCATTGATCACCGCGTTGGCCTCCAGCACGCGCTGGCCATCGGCATCCTCCACCATGATCCGCCAGAGCTTGCTGCGCTCGCTGTACTCACAGGCCACCACCCTGGTATTGAAAATGATGTGGCGGCGCAAATCGTATTTTTCAGCCACGCGCAGCAGGTAATGCTGCATTTCGGAACCGACGGGCACGTAGTGGCTCCAGTCGGGATTGAGTTCGAAGGAATACGAATAGAAATGGCTCGGCGTATCGACACCCACGCCCGGATAGATATTTTCCAGCCAGGTGCCGCCGATATCGTGGTTCTTTTCGATGGTCTGATACGAGTAACCGGCCTCGCCCAGCTTGATGCCGGCCAGCAGGCCGGTCAGGCCGGCGCCGATCACGATGACCTTGAAGTCGGCGGGCGGCGGCGAACGATGCGGCAACTGCCGGCGCGGCACCGGCTTTTCGAAACCCATCTGTTCCATCAACAGTGGAATGAATTCATCGGTGACCGGCTCGCCGACATCGACGCTCATCATCTTCTTCATGAGCTCCGCCGATACCACGTCGGTGGCGGGCGGGGTCTGCGTCAGCACCGCGAACAGGCGCTCGCGCAGCTGGTCGGCCAGCTCGCTGGGCAATTGGCCGAGGCGGCCGTCATAGGGCGAACCGATAAAGGGCGCAAACTGGTTCAGAAACGCTTCATCACCGGTGAACTGGATCAGCACCATCAACAGCGTGGGAATATCGCCCTCTGCCAGCGCGCGCCTGAGCGCGGCGTGATCGGTGATGGGCAAGGTTGGGGTTTCGCTGGCGGAAACGGAAGACGAGTGGGTCACGGTCTACTCCCCGGTAATCGGCGGCGGCGCCGCCTTTGAAAAACCCGAAACATGCGACAGCTTTCGGGAAAGCTAGTTATATTGATAAATATCTTATCAATAAGTATATTGCGCCACAAGCCGGGCGACAACTCAAATCCACACCGCGCCTGACATAAGACATTGCAGAGAAAAAAGACTATGGCCGGGCCATTGCAGGGAGTTCGTATCATCGACATGACGTCGGTGCTGATGGGGCCGTTCGCGGCGCAACTGCTCGGCGACTTCGGCGCCGACATCATCAAGGTGGAAGCGCCCCAGGGCGATATCACCCGTTTCATCGGTCCGCAGCCGGGCGCGAGTCTCGGGCCGATTTTCCTCCACATCAATCGCAACAAGCGCAGCGTCGTGCTCGATCTCAAGCAGGACGCGGGCCGCGAGGCGCTGTTGAAACTGGTCGCGGATGCGGATGTTCTGATGTACAACGTGCGCCCCCAGGCCATGCGCCGCCTGCAACTCGATTACGAGCGGGTGGCGCGCGTCAATCCGCGCATCATTTACGTGGGCGCCTTCGGCTTCGACCAGCGCGGCCCCTATGCGGCCAAACCGGCCTATGACGATCTGATCCAGGGCGCGGTCGGCGTGCCCGCCCTCGCGCAGCGCGCGGGCACGGAGGTACCGCGCTATACGCCGGCCAACATCGCCGACCGCACCGTCGGCCTGAGGATGGCCACCTCCATTTGCGCCGCGCTGTATTTTCGCGAACGCAGCGGCAAGGGCCAGTCGATCGAAGTACCGATGTTCGAAACCATGGTGGAGTACGTGACCGGTGACCACATGGCCGGCCTCACCTACGAGCCCCCGGCCGGCCCTTCGGGTTACGCGCGCCTGCTGGCGCGTGAACGGCGCCCCTACGCCACCAGCGACGGCCATATCTGCGCCGTCGTTTACAACGACAACCACTGGCGAAGTTTCCTGCAATTGATCGGACGCACGGATATCTGGGAAAACGATGCGCGTTTTCACAACATCGCCAACCGCACCCGCCATATCGACGAGGTGTACGGCTTTCTCGCCGGGATCATCCGCACCCGCCGCAGCGTCGAGTGGCTGGAGCTGCTGGAGCGGGCGGATATTCCGGTCATGCCCATGCACGATATGGATACGCTGTTGCAGGACCCCCATCTCGAGGCCATCGGTTTTTTCAGCACGGTGGAACATCCCAGCGCCGGCAAGATCCGCTCCATGGCGATTCCGGGACGCTGGTCCGAATCGGAGCCCGCCATCACCCGGCACGCACCCGAGCTGGGAGAACACAGCACCGAAATTCTGCGTGAAGCCGGCTACGACGATGCGGCGATAGAGCAAATGCTCAACAGCGGCGTGACGCGCCAGCACCGGACACCTGCGCCATGACCCGCCGGCTTTTCATTTTCATCGGGATCACAAACCATGCTTGAAACGCTTGAACTCGCCGCCCTGCCCGCCGAGGCGGAGGCGTTGCGCGCCCCGGTGCGCGCTTTTTTGCGCCAGTCGCTCGCCGATGTGCCGGCCGACGTGCGCGCCCGCTCCTGGATGGGCTTCGACGCCGGTTTCAGCCGGGCCCTGGCCGCGCGCGGCTGGGTCGGAATCACCCTGCCCGGACACTACGGCGGCGCCGGCCTCGACGCCTACGCGCGTTTCGTCGTCGCCGAGGAGCTGCTGGCCGTGGGCGCGCCGGTTTCGGCGCACTGGATCGCCGACCGCCAGAGCGGTCCCTTGATTCTCAAATACGGGACCGATGCGCAACGCGAATTTTATTTGCCGCGCATTTGTCGCGCCGAAGCCTTTTTCTGCATCGGCATGAGCGAGCCGAATTCCGGTTCGGACCTGGCCAGCGTCGCCAGCCGGGCCGTGCGCAACGAGCGCGGCTGGCTGCTGAACGGCCAGAAAATCTGGACCACCAATGCCTATCGCTCGCATTACATGATCGCGCTGGTCCGCACCTCCGGCGAAAGCGCCGACCGGCATCGCGGCCTGTCGCAGGTGATCATCGATCTGTCGCTGCCGGGAATCACCATCCGCCCCATTCGCGACCTGACCGGTGATGAACATTTCTGCGAAGTGTTTTTCGACAATGTGCAACTGGCCGACGATGCGCTGATCGGCGCCGAAGGCGGCGGCTGGGAGCAGGTCACCGCGGAGCTGGCGTTCGAGCGCAGCGGGCCGGAGCGCGTTTATTCGAGCCTGGTGCTGCTGGATGAGTGGCTCGCTTATCTGCAATCCCGCACTCAAACGGACGGCCCCGGCATCACCCTGCTCGGACAACTGATTTCGCAGCTGTGCGTGCTGCGCGCCATGACGTTATCGATCACGCAGAAGCTGGCCGAAGGCGGCAGCCCCGCCGTCGAGGCCGCGCTGGTCAAAGACCTCGGAACGTCGTTCGAGCAGCAGCTGCCGGTGCTGATCGCCGACGCCCTCGCCGCCGACGGCGCCCGCGGCGCGCGAGCGCAGCTCATCAAGACACTGGCCTACATCACGCAGATGTCGCCCTCGTTCTCGCTGCGCGGCGGCACCCGCGAAATCCTGCGCGGCATGATCGCGCGCGGCCTCGGACTACGCTGAAGGAGCGTTTCATGACCCAGGATTTATTTGGCGACGCCATGCAACAGCTGCTCGCCCAGCACAGCGCCCCCGCGCGGGTGCGCGACATCGAACGCGGCGCCGATGCCCATGCCTTGTGGACGGCGCTGGAGGAGGCCGGTTTTCTCGATGCCCTGGCCAGCGAAGCGCAGGGCGGCGCCGGCCTGCTGCTGCCGGAAGTGTTTTCCATCGTGTTCATCGCCGGCCGCCATGCCGCGCCCGTACCGCTGGCGCAAACCCTGCTGTTGCGCGCTGCCCTCGGCGCCGCGGCGCCACGGGGCCCGCTCAGCATCGCGCCCGGCTGCCTGATCGATGCCGACGGCGCCATCGACTGCGCGCAGGTGCCGTTTGGTCGCATGGCGCAGTGGGTACTGGTGGAAGTGGAAAACCAGGCCCGGCTGCTGCCCACGGCAACGGCGCGGGTGAGCGCGGCCGGCGGCTACGGCAGCCTCGATGCGGATTTGCGCTGGAACCATTGGCCGGACACTTCGATAACGCTGGCCGCAGCCTCCGATTGGACAACGCAGGCCGCCGCCATGACCGCCGCGCTGATGGCCGGGGCGATGGAGCGCGTGTTGGAGATGACGACAAGCTATGCCAACGAACGCAGACAGTTCGGCAAGGCGATCGGCAAACAGCAGGCCATCCAGCAGCAGTTGAGCGTTTTGGCCGAACAGGTGTTCGCGGCGCGTCTGGCCGCACGGATCGGCTTCGACAGCACATCGACGATGGCGGCGCCGCAACGCGCCGCGATTGCCAAGGAGCGGACCAGTGCGGTCGCGCCCGAGGTCTGCGCCATCGCCCACGCGGTGCACGGCGCCATGGGCTTCACCGAGGAATACGATCTGCAACTGTTCACGCGCCGCCTGCACGAATGGCGCATGGCCTATGGCGCGGAGAGCGAATGGCGGCGGCGGCTGGGCGTTGCCGCGCTGCGGTCCGGTCACTCCCGCGCCCTCGATATCGTGCGCGAACAGATCATGGCGTGCTGACGACAATCATCAAGCGAGGACCATCATGGATAAATTCCTGAACATCGAACGGCGCGGCGCCGTAGTCACCCTGACCATGAACGCGCCTGAGAAACGCAACGTGTTGACCGGCAACAGCGCCGTCGATGAATTCGTCGCGGCCTGCGCCGACATCGCCGCCGACGACAGCGTGCGTGTCGTCATCGTCACCGGCAATGGTCCGGTGTTCAGCGCCGGCGGCAATCTCAAGGACATGCAGCGCTACTCGCGCGAGAACATCGAAGTGGATGTGATCCGCGAGGAATACCGGCGCGGCATCCAGCGCCTGCCGCTGGCGCTGTACAACCTGGACGTGCCGACCATCGCCGCGGTCAATGGCCCGGCCATCGGCGCCGGCTGCGATCTGGCCTGCATGTGCGATATCCGCATCGCCACCGACACCGCCACCTTCGCCGAATCGTTCATCAAGCTCGGGCTGATCCCCGGCGACGGCGGCGCCTGGCTGCTGCCGCGCGCCGTGGGCATGTCACGCGCCGCCGAGATGTCCTTCACCGGGGAAAACCTGTCCGCCGCCGAGGCGCTGCAATGCGGCCTCATTTCCCGCATCGTGGCTTCGAACCAGTTGCTGGCCGAAGCCAATGCGCTGGCGGACCGCATCGCCGCCAACCCCGGGCCGGCGCTGCGCATGACCAAACGCCTGCTGCGCGAGGGCCAGCAGACCCGGCTGGACAGCCTGCTGGAATTGTCCGCCGGCTTTCAGGCGCTGGCGCATAAAACGCCGCATCATGTGGAGGCGGTGGCCGCCTTCGTGGAAAAACGCGCCCCGGTTTTTCCGAAGTGAACCATTGACTCAGGCGCGCTCAACGGGCGCGCCTGTAAGCCACGGATCGAGGTCATTCAGGAAAACTGCTGCGCCTGCCGGCGCGGCGCCAAAGGCGGGCTCGAAACCCTCATTCGTTCGCACATGAACCGCGGATTCTGCCGCGATCGACTTCGCCCGCCCCGCGGGCGTGGTCTTTTGCCTCACGCCCAGAGAATTGTCGCGCCCGACGGCTACCCGGGCGCTA
>Ga0164243_10008838_pt1 | contig 14793 bp, 14 predicted proteins | sample OricompcompostOP_FD_108781 | JGI IMG/M metagenome (GOLD analysis project Ga0164243, IMG submission 108781) | Organic Plus compost microbial communities from Emeryville, California, USA - Original compost - Organic plus compost (OP) | ecosystem: Engineered > Solid waste > Mixed feedstock >... | reverse complement strand
CGGTCGCGATCGGCCAGCCGAACTGGTACGTCGCACCGAGGTACCCCAGGCTGAGGCCGACCCCGAGGAGGAACCGTCCCCAGCGGACCGGGTCGACGTCCGGACCGGTCCCCACCGGAGCGGTGGTCGGCGCGCGCAGCTGCTGGACCACGATCACCCCGAGCCCGACGGCCAGCAGCGCCAGCACCACGCGGGGGAAGAAGGCGGGGCCGGGTCCCCCGGCCTCGGAGGTCAGCCCGCCGGTCCGGGCGAACAGCACCGCGCACAGGGCGAGGCCGGCCAGCTCCGGAGCCGTGGCGAGCAGCCGCCGGGCAGGGCTCGCGGCCGGCGTCGCCGCCTCTGGAGCGGTGGCCCGAACGTCCGAGATCGTTGCCATGCTCGTCATAGTAGAGTGAATCAGTCGAAATACTCAAAGAAGGGTTCTCGGATGAGCATCGAGCTCCACTGGTACGTCCCGAACGTCATCGAGCCCGGGCACCGCGGCGACACCAACGCCGAGGGCTGGGGCAGCCTCGACTTCTCGACGGAGATCGCCCGCGCCTGCGAGGAGGGCGGCTGGAGCGGCGCCCTGATCGGCGCCGGCTGGGGTCGGCCGGACGCCTTCACGGTGGCCACCGCGCTCGCCGCCCGCACCACGACGTTCCGCCCGCTGGTCGCGATCCGTCCCGGCTACTGGTCGCCCGCCCAGTTCGCCACGGCCGCCTCGACCCTGGACTCGCTCAGCCAGGGCCGGCTGCTGGTCAACGTCGTCACGGGACAGGACAACCCGCTCGCCTACGGCGACACCGAGGTCGACCAGCACACGCGGTACGCCCGGACCCGCGAGTTCATGCAGCTGGTGCGCCGGCTGTGGACCGAGGAGGACGTCACCTTCGAGGGCGAGCACTACCGGGTCGAGGGCGCGACCATCACGCCGCGGCCGTACGTCGACGGCGAGCGCACCCGCCCCACGCTGTACTTCGGCGGCGCGTCCGAGGCGGCCGAGCGCACCGGCGCCGCGGAGGCGGACGTGCAGCTGTTCTGGGGCGAGCCGCTGGACGGGATCGCCGAGCGCATCGAGCGCCTCGAGCGGCTCAGCTCCGAGGCGGACCGGGAGGAGCCGCTCGAGTACGGGCTGCGGATCACCACCGTCACCCGCGACACCACCGAGGAGGCCTGGGAGGCCGCCGAGCGCAAGCTCGAGCTGTTCGAGAAGTCCGGCAAGGACTGGATCGCCGCATGGCACACCGGCAAGGCCGTCGGCCAGCAGCGGCTGCTCGACCTGCAGGAGCGCGGCGACGTGCTCGACACCTGCCTGTTCACCAGGCCGGGCAAGGTCGGCGGCGGCGGCGCCGCGACCACCTGGCTGGTCGGCTCCCACGACGAGGTCGCCGAGGCGCTGGCGGCGTACCACCGGCTCGGCGTCACCCACTTCATCCTCTCCGACACGCCGTACCGCGACGAGGCGCTGCGCGTGGGTCGCGACCTGGTGCCCCGGTTGCGGGCCCTGACCGACGACGCCGCGCTGGTCGGCGCGGACCAGCAGTGACCGGCGAGGAGCGCCCGCTCCGGCTCTGGGTGTTCGGCGACGCCCACGTCGGCACCGACCTGCGGCACGGCCGGCGCAGCCTCGCCGAGGCCATCGAGCAGTCCCAGGAGGGCGGCGACGAGGGCGGGCCGCCGTTCGAGTGGGACCTGGCCATCGACGTCGGCGACATGTCGGGCGCGCACCACAGCACCCCGGACGACGCCGAGGGCGAGGAGGTGCGCCGCCAGCTCGGCGCGCTGCGCGGCCACCGCCGCGAGGACGTCTACAGCGTCTGCGGCAACCACGACCGCAGCGGGCTCGACGAGCCCGACGGGTGGTGGTGGCGGCGATGGGTCGACCCGCTCGGCGAGCACACCGAGTACTCCGGTGTCGACCCCGCCGCGCGGCCGTACCCCGTCAGCGGCACCTGGGAGCGGTACTCGTTCGAGGTCGGCAACCTGCTGTTCCTGATGATGAGCGACCGCAACGAGCCCTCGCAGTCGGTCGGACGCGGCCCCCTCGGTGGCAACCCGGGCGGCGTGGTCAGCCAGGAGACCTTCGACTGGTGGCGGCAGCAGGTCGAGGACCACCCCGACAAGCTGGTCGTGACCGTGCACCACTACGTCCTCAAGGACACGACCGTGGCGTCCGGCGAGTGGGAGGGCGTGCGGCGCAACGCCGCGGGCGAGTGGGTCGAGCACTACCACCGGCCGTTCGCAGAGGGCACGCCCAACGGCGCGTCGTACCTCTACTGGGTCGGCGGGAAGCCGGACTCGGGCGCCTTCGAGCGCCACCTCGAGGCGCACCCCGGACGGGTCGCGCTGTGGCTCGCCGGTCACACGCACACCCACCCGGACGACACCTACGGCGGCAAGTCGCACATCGAGCGGCGCTGGGGCACCTGGTTCATGAACGCCGCTGCCCTGACCCGGTTCCACATGCCGATCACCACGCTGCCGATGAGCAGGCTGCTCACGTTCACCCCGGGCAGCGCGACCGTGCGGGCGCAGTGCTACCTGCACACCAGCCAGCACGCGCCCCAGGGGTGGTACCCGCCGGCGGAGCGACACCTGGAGCTGCCGAAGGCCTTCCACTGGTGACCCCACTCCTGACCTTGTGCCCGGCGCGTCGGCGGTCGATCATCGAGGGGTGGACGGGGACCTGACGGCCAAGGTCGCGATCATCGTCGCGGTCCTCGTCTCGCTCTGGGTGTGGGCCGACTGGACGACGTACCGCCGGCGGGCCCAGCGGCTCGGCCGGCGCTGGCGGCTGGTCGCCGAGGAGGAGCCGAAGCCGTCCGGCCCGCCGATCGAGCGGATCGCCGCCGACGCTCGCCGGATCCGGGCACAGATCAGCACCGCGCCGGCCGGGATCCCGCGCGCCAGGCTGCGCGGCTGGCTCGAGGCGTACGACGACGTGCTGGTCGCCGCGTGCCGCTCGCTCGGGTTCGAGCAGCGGCTCGACGTGCTGCCCGAGGGCGGCGTGCACGACCTGGAGCGGCAGCGGGTGGAGCGGATGCTCGAGGAGGTGGGGCTGCTCACCCGGCTCTCGGCCTGACCGGTCAGGTCACCGGGACCAGGTCGATCCCGGCGCGCTCCAGCGCCTCGCGGGCCGCGGCGGCGATCGTCTGCGCTCCCTCGGTGTCGCTGTGCACGACGAGCGCGTCGACCGAGCCGTCGGCGGCCATCGCGACCGCTCGCTCCGCGGCGACCTGCGGGTCCGTGACCAGCGCACCGGGCTCCGACCTCGGGATGAGCAGCCCGTCGGGGGTGTAGCCGCGGTCGACGAACCCCTCGGCCAGCACCCGGAGGCCGGCCGCCTCGGCGACCCGCCACAGCTCGGTGCCGCGCATGCAGAGGACCGGCAGCGAGTCGTCGTACTCCTTGATCGCGTCCACGATCGCCGCGGCGTGCTCGGTGTCGCCGGCCGCGACGTTGTAGAGCGCGCCGTGCGCCCGGACGAACCCGACCCGGCCGCCCGCGACCCGGGCGAACGCCTCCAGCGCGCCGATCTGGTAGAGCAGGTCGTCGGTCAGCTCGCGCCGGGCGTAGGCGACGTACCGCCGGCCGAAGCCGTGCAGGTCGCGGTAGCTGACCTGGGCGCCGATGGTGATCCCGCGCCGGACGGCCGTGGCGCAGGTCACCCGCATGATGCCGGAGTCGCCGGCGTGGAACCCGCACGCGACGTTGGCGCCGGTGACCAGCTCCAGCAGCGCGTCGTCGTCGGCCAGCCGCCACCGGCCATAGCCCTCCCCGATGTCGGTGGTCAGTGCGACCTGGGCCATGTGCCGAGTATCCCTGGGCCCGTCGGCGGAGGTCCAACGACCCTGGGCGGGCCGTCCTCGGGGACCGACGCTGGAGCCAGGAGGCGAGAGCGATGAGCTACCTGGTCACCGAGCACCGAGAGCCCCCGCACCACCTGGTGGCGGTCCGGTTCGAGGCCACCCCGGCGGAGATCCCGGAGCGGATCGGCGGCGCGCTCGCGGAGGTCTTCGGCTACCTGGGCCGGCACGGCGTCACGCCGGCGGGCCCCCCGGTCGGTCACTACGAGATGGTCGGGCCCGAGCACTTCGTGGTCCGGGCCGGCTGCTTCGTGCCGGAGCCGGTCGCGACCGAGGACGGCGTGGTCGGCCACGAGCTGCCCGCCCGCCGCGAGCTGCGCACCGAGCACGTCGGCTCGTACGCCGACCTGCCGCGGGCCTACGACGCCCTCCAGAAGTACGCCGCCGAGCACGGCCGCGAGCTCGACCTCGGCGAGATGTGGGAGGAGTACGTCAGCGGGCCCGAGGTGCCTCCGACGTACCGGCGCACCATCGTGCACTGGCCGCTGGCCTGAGCGCTGCCCGCCGTACCCGGGCTCTGCCGGGGCGGCGGGACGGCGGGGCCGGGCAGGGCCGCGGGGGGAACGTCGAAAAGCAGAGGAGCCCCCAGCCGGTGTGGCTGGGGGCTCCTCGGGTGGATCAGTCGATCACTTGGTGATCTTGGTGACCCGGCCGGCGCCGACGGTGCGGCCGCCCTCGCGGATCGCGAAGCGCAGGCCCTCGTCCATGGCGATCGGCTGGATGAGCTCGACCGACATCTCGGTGTTGTCGCCCGGCATCACCATCTCGGTGCCCTCGGGCAGGGTCACGACACCCGTCACGTCCGTGGTCCGGAAGTAGAACTGCGGACGGTAGTTGTTGAAGAACGGCGTGTGGCGGCCGCCCTCCTCCTTGGACAGGATGTAGACCGAGGCCTCGAAGTTGGTGTGCGGGGTGGTCGTGCCCGGCTTGGTGACGACCATGCCGCGCTCGACGTCCTCGCGCTTCGTGCCGCGGAGCAGCAGACCGACGTTCTCACCGGCCTGGCCCTCGTCGAGCAGCTTGCGGAACATCTCGACACCGGTGACGGTGGTCTTCTGCGACTCGTCGCGGATGCCGACGATCTCGACCTCCTCGTTCACCTTGACCACACCGCGCTCGATGCGGCCGGTGACCACGGTGCCGCGGCCGGTGATGGTGAAGACGTCCTCGACCGGCATCAGGAACGGCTTGTCGATCTCGCGCTCCGGCTGCGGGATGTACTCGTCGACGGCGTCCATGAGCTCGGCGATGGAGTTCGCCCACTTCTCGTCGCCCTGCAGGGCCTGGTACGCCGAGACGCGGACCACGGGGATGTCGTCGCCCGGGAACTCGTACTCGGAGAGGAGCTCGCGCACCTCCATCTCGACGAGCTCGATGAGCTCCTCGTCGTCGACCATGTCGCACTTGTTGAGCGCGACCACCAGGGCGGGCACACCCACCTGGCGGGCCAGCAGCACGTGCTCGCGGGTCTGCGGCATCGGGCCGTCGGTCGCCGCCACCACCAGGATCGCGCCGTCCATCTGGGCCGCGCCGGTGATCATGTTCTTGATGTAGTCGGCGTGACCCGGGCAGTCGACGTGCGCGTAGTGGCGCTTCTCGGTCTGGTACTCGATGTGAGCGATCGAGATCGTGATGCCGCGCTGACGCTCCTCGGGAGCCTTGTCGATGGAGTCGAACGGGGACTCCTCGTTGAGGTCCGGGTACTTGTCGTGCAGCACCTTCGAGATCGCCGCGGTCAGCGTCGTCTTCCCGTGGTCGATGTGACCGATGGTGCCGATGTTCACGTGCGGCTTGGTCCGCTCGAACTTCGCCTTAGCCACTGTGGGCTCCTCCTGGTGTTTTTACTTACCTGACTCGTACTGGGTGGGTGTTGGCCGAGGGTCCGGGCGTTACTCCCCCCGCACCTTCTTGACGATCTCGTCGGCGATGTTCGCGGGAACCTCGGCGTACGAGTCGAACTCCATCGAGTACGAAGCCTGCCCAGAGGTCTTGGACCTCAGGTCGCCAACGTACCCGAACATCTCGGACAGCGGCACAAGGGCGTTGATGACCATGTCACCGTGACGCTCCTCCTGGCGCTGGATCTGGCCGCGTCGGCTGTTGATGTCGCCGATGACCGTGCCGAGGAAGCTCTCCGGCGTGGTCACCTCGACGGCGAACATCGGCTCGAGCAGGACCGGCTTGGCCTGCCGAGCGGCCTCCTTGAAGGCCTGGTTGCCGGCGATCTTGAACGCGAGCTCGGAGGAGTCGACGTCGTGGTAGGCGCCGTCCTCGAGCGTGACCTTGACGTCGACCATCGGGTAGCCGGCGAGCACGCCGAACTCCATGGCCTCCTGGGCGCCCTGGTCGACCGAGGGGATGTACTCCTTCGGCACCCGGCCGCCGGTGACGTTGTTGACGAACTCGTAGCCCGCACCGGTGCCCGTCTCCGGGTCGATGTTGGGCTCGATGCTCATCACGACCTTCGCGAACTGGCCGGAACCACCGGTCTGCTTCTTGTGCGTGTAGCTGTGGTTCTCGACCTTGCGGCGGATGGTCTCGCGGTAGGCGACCTGCGGCTTGCCGACGGTGGCCTCGACGCGGAACTCGCGCTTCATCCGGTCGACGAGGATCTCCAGGTGGAGCTCGCCCATGCCGGCGATGATCGTCTGGCCGGTCTCCTCGTCGGTCTTGACCGTGAACGTCGGGTCCTCGTCGGAGAGGCGCTGGATCGCGATGCCCAGCTTCTCCTGGTCGCTCTTGGTCTTGGGCTCGATCGCGACCTCGATCACCGGGTTCGGGAAGGTCATCGACTCGAGCACCACGGGGTGCTGCGGGTCGCAGAGGGTGTGACCGGTCTTGGTGTCCTTCAGGCCCATCACCGCGACGATCTGGCCCGCCCCGACCGACGAGATCTCCTCACGCTTGTTGGCGTGCATCTGGTAGACCTTGCCGATCCGCTCCTTCTTGCCGTTGACCGAGTTGACCACGGTCGAGCCGGCCTCGAGCTTGCCGGAGTAGACCCGGACGTAGATCAGCTTGCCGAGGTGCGGGTCGGAGGCGATCTTGTAGGCCAGGCCCGCGAACGGCTCGGAGTCGGAGGGCTTGCGGCTGATCGCCTCCTCCTCGTTGTTGGGCGCGTGGCCGACGATCGCGTCGATGTCGAGCGGCGACGGAAGGTACTTCACGACCGCGTCGAGCAGGGGCTGGACGCCCTTGTTCTTGAACGCGGTGCCGCACAGGACCGGGTTGACCTTGTCGGCCAGCGTGGCCCGGCGGATCGCGGCCTCGATCTCCTCGACCGAGAGCTCCTCGCCCTCGAGGTACTTCTCCATGACGTCGTCGTCGGCCTCGGCGAGCGTCTCGAGCAGCTTCTCGCGGTACTCGTCGGCCTGGGCCTGGAGCTCGGCCGGGATCTCCTCGACCTCGTAGTCCTCGCCCATCCGGGTCTCGCCGCGCCAGGTCAGCGCGCGCATGCCGACCAGGTCGACGACGCCCATGAAGTCGGACTCGGCGCCGATCGGCAGCTGCAGGACCAGCGGGGTGGAGTTCAGCCGGTCGACCATCATGTCGACGCAGTTGAAGAAGTCCGCACCGGTGCGGTCGAGCTTGTTGACGAAGCACATCCGGGGCACGGAGTACTTGTTGGCCTGGCGCCAGACCGTCATGGTCTGCGGCTCTACGCCGGCGACACCGTCGAACACCGCGACCGCGCCGTCGAGGACGCGCAGCGAGCGCTCGACCTCGGCGGTGAAGTCCACGTGGCCGGGGGTGTCGATGATGTTGATCTGGTGGTCCTTCCACCAGCAGGTGGTCGCGGCGGACGTGATGGTGATGCCGCGCTCCTGCTCCTGCTCCATCCAGTCCATCGTGGCGGCACCCTCGTGGACCTCACCGATCTTGTAGGTGATGCCGGTGTAGAAGAGGATGCGCTCGGTGGTGGTGGTCTTACCGGCATCGATGTGCGCCATGATGCCGATGTTGCGGACCTTGGTGAGGTCCGTGGTGATGTCGACAGCCACTGAAAGTCCAGTTCCTTAGAGATAGTGGGAGCCGGTGAGGGTGGGGCGCTTCGTGGGCGCCCCACCGCTGCTCACCAGCGGTAGTGGGCGAAGGCCTTGTTGGACTCAGCCATCTTGTGCGTGTCCTCGCGCTTCTTCACCGCGGCACCGAGGCCGTTGGAGGCGTCGAGGATCTCGTTCATGAGCCGCTCGGCCATGGTCTTCTCGCGGCGCTCCTGGGCGTAGCCCACGAGCCAGCGCAGCGCGAGCGTGGTGCCGCGCGTGCCCTTGACCTCGATCGGGACCTGGTACGTCGCACCGCCGACGCGGCGGGACTTCACCTCGATGGCCGGCTTCACGTTGTCGAGAGCGCGCTTCAGCGTGACGACCGGGTCGGTGCCGGTCTTCTCGCGGGTGCCCTCGAGGGCGCTGTAGACGATGCGCTGGGCGACCTGCTTCTTGCCGTCCTTCAGCACCTTGGAGACGAGCTGCGAGACCAGCTGCGACCCGTAGACGGGGTCGATGTCGATCGGCCGCTTCGGCGCGGGACCCTTGCGCGGCATGTCAGCTCTTCTCCTTCTTGGCGCCGTAGCGGCTGCGCGACTGCTTGCGGTTCTTGACCGCCTGCGTGTCGAGCGCGCCGCGGATGACCTTGTAGCGGACGCCGGGGAGGTCCTTCACCCGGCCGCCGCGGACGAGCACGATCGAGTGCTCCTGGAGGTTGTGGCCCTCCCCGGGGATGTACGCCGTGACCTCGACGCCGCTGGACAGGCGCACACGGCAGACCTTGCGCAGGGCGGAGTTCGGCTTCTTCGGGGTGGTGGTGTAGACGCGCGTGCAGACGCCGCGGCGCTGGGGCGAACCCTTGAGGGCAGGCGTCTTGTTCTTCGACACCTTGTCCTGCCGGCCCTTGCGGACCAGCTGCTGGATGGTGGGCACCTGGTGGTTCCCTTTCGTTCGAGTCTCACGGCCCGGCGACCTGCCGGGCACGGGGGTGTTGCCTGTCGAGCTTCGTGCCTCTTGGTGATGTGAGTGCCGCCGCGGGATGCGCTATTTCGGGCACACGCAACGTGCCTGGTCGGCCCAGACACGAGGAATGAGGCTACCGGCCGCCCAGAACAGGGTCAAAACGGAAGCGGTCTCCTCAGGCCGCCGCCGGGACCCCGCTCGGGGAGGGCTCGGCGAGCTCCCGGGTCTCGGCGAGCCGCACGCGCGTGGACCGCAGGTAGAGGAGCGCCGAGCCGGCCACGCCGACGACGGTGAGCAGGCCGCCCGCGAGGAGCGTCCAGCGGGCGCCGAACACCTCGCCGACCCAGCCGATGGCGGGCGCGCCCAGGGGCGTGCCGCCGATGAAGATCATCATGTACAACGCCATCACCCGGCCCCGCATTCCGGAGTCGGTGTGCAGCTGCATGAACGCGTTGGCGCTGGTGGCCATCGTCAGCGCGAACAGCCCCATCACCGGGCAGAGCAGCGCGAAGACCAGGTACGACGGCGCCAGTCCGGCCAGGATCTCCACCGAGCCGAAGATCAGCGCGGCACCGACCACCATCCGGTGCCGGACCCGGGTGCGCCGGGCGGCCAGCAGCGAGCCGGTCACCGAGCCCACCGCCAGGAAGGTGCCCAGCAGGCCGTACTCGGTGGAGCCCTTGCCGTAGACCTGGGTGGCCATCAGCGCCGACGTCATCTGGAAGTTGAGGCCGAACGTGCCGGTGAAGAACACGATGGCGAGGACCAGCATCAGGTCCGGCCGGCCCCGGACGTAGGCGACGCCGGCGCGGATCGCCCGTGGGCTGCGGGCCACCGGCTCGGGGGACATGAGCGCCCGCTGGTCCAGCAGGTGCAGGGTGAGGATCGGGGCGGCGTAGCTGAGGCCGTTGGCCAGGATCACCCAGCCGGTCGCGACCTGCCCGGACCCGAGCGCCGCGATCGACAGGCCGGCCACGGCCGGGCCGACGAGGCGGGCGACGTTGAAGCTCGCCGAGTTGAGGCCCACCGCGTTGGTGAGGTCGTCGGGTCCCACCAGCTCGGAGACGAACGACTGCCGGGCCGGGGCGTCGAACGCCGACGACACGCCGAGCACGAAGGCCAGGACGTAGACGTGCCACAGCTCGACCGCGCCGGTGACCGTGAGCACGCCGAGCAGGACCGCGGGCAGCGCCATGCCGACGTTGGTGATCTGCAGCAGCAGCCGCTTCGACATCCGGTCGGCGACCAGGCCGGCGACCGGGGAGAGCAGCAGGAACGGCAGGAACTGCAGGCCGGTGGTGATGCCGATCGCGGCCGCGCTGTTGGCGGCCAGCAGCAGGACCAGCCAGTCCTGGGCGACCCGCTGCATCCAGGTCCCGGTGTTCGAGACGAGGGAGCCGATGGCGTAGAGCCGGTAGTTGGGGTGGTGGAGCGAGCGGAACGTGGGAGACAACCTGGTGGTCTCAGTCCTTTCGGTGGAGCGTCAGAGGGAAAGTTCGTTCAGTCGGAGCGGGCCAGGCGCTCGAGGATCGGCGCCGCCTCGCGGAGCACCGCGCGCTCCTCGGGGCTGAGCCCGCGCAGCCGCTGGGCCAGCCACGCGTCCCGGCGGGCCCGGTCGGCGCGGAGCGTCTCGCGGCCCTTGTCGAGAAGGCTCACCACGACCTGCCGGCCGTCGGACTCGTGCGGGCGTCGGGCGACGTACCCGCCCTCCTCGAGGCAGTTGACCGTGCGGGTCATGCTCGGCGGCTGCACCCGCTCGTGGGCGGCGAGCTCGCCGATCGACATGTCCCCGTGGGTCAGCGCTCCGAGCACGGCCATCGCCGGCATGCCGAGCGGGTTGTCGGGGTGCCGCTCGGCGGCGAGCCGTCGGCGGAGCCGCATCACCGCGGTGCGCAGCTCGGACGCGAACGCGGTGTCCGTGCGGGCTGCCTTCTCGAGTGTAGGCACGTTCTTTAGCATAACTCATTACCCTTGCTAACCAAAATTCGAGAGCCAAATCGAAAGAGAGGACCGCCGGTGGTCCCGGCGGCCCTCTCCCTGCGTGTGGCTCTCCCCGTCAGGTCAGCCAGGCGGTGATCGGGTGGATGGCGAAGTAGAGGACGAACAGCACGGCGATCGTCCACATCAGCGGGTGGATCATCTCGCGCTTGCCGCGCACCACCTTGAGGATCACGAAGGCCAGGAAGCCGGCCCCGATCCCCGCGGTGATCGAGTAGGTGAACGGCATCAGCACGATCGTGAGGAACGCCGGGATCGCGATCTCGAGGTCGTCCCAGTCGATGCCCTTGACCTGCTGCATCATCAGGAAGCCCACGAGCACGAGGGCCGGGACCGCCGCCTCGTTGGGGATGATCTCCACCACAGGGGCGAAGAACATCGCCAGCAGGAACAGCACACCGGTGGTCACCGACGCCAGCCCGGTGCGGGCGCCATCGGCCACGCCCGAGGCGGACTCGATGTACGACGTGTTGCTCGAGACCGACGCGGCACCACCCGCCGCCGCGGCGATCGAGTCGACGATCAGGATCCGCTGGGTGTTGGGCGGCATGCCCTCCTCGTCGAGCAGCCCGGCCTCCGCGCCGATCGCGGTCATCGTGCCCATGGTGTCGAAGAAGTCCGCGAGCAGCAGCGTGAAGATGAACAGGCTGGTGACCACGATGCCCGCGCTGTCCCAGGAGCCGAGCAGGTCGAACTCACCGAGCAGCTGCAGGTCGGGCTTCTCGAAGACGTCGCTGGGCCACGCCGGGACGTTGAGGTTCCAGCCGACCGGGTTGGCGCCGTCGGGGGTGACGCTCGGCCCGATGTCGGCGATCTTCTCGACGATGATCGCGACGACGGTCATCGCGACGATGGTGATCAGGATGCCGCCGCGGACCTTGAGCGCGTGCAGCACGAACACCGTGATCAGGCCGAGCACGAAGACCGCCACCGGCCAGCCCTGCAGCTGGCCGCCGATGCCCAGCTCGACCGGCACCGGCGGCGCACCGGTCCGCCGTACGAAGCCGGCGTCGACGAGTCCGATGATCGTCAGGAAGAGACCGATGCCGACGGAGATCGCGATCTTCAGCTGCGCCGGCACGGCGCGGAAGACCGCCTCGCGGAAGCCGGTGAGCACCAGGACCAGGATGATCAGGCCCTCGATCACGACCAGGCCCATCGCGTCCGCCCAGGTCATCTCGCTGGCGATCGAGAACGTGACGAAGGCGTTGAGGCCGAGGCCCGTGGCGAGCGCCAGCGGGTAGTTCGCGACGACCCCCATGAGGATCGTGACCACACCGGCGACGAGCGCGGTCGCGGCCGCGATCGCGGCGAAGTCGCCGCCGGCGAGCAGGTTGCCGTCCTTGTCGGTCCCACCGAGCAGGATGATCGGGTTCAGGACGATGATGTAGGCCATCGTCAGGAAGGTGACGAGACCGCCGCGCAGCTCGCGCCCGACCGTCGACCCTCTTTCTGTGATCCGGAAGAAGCCATCGATCCCGCCGGTCCGGGAGGGAGAGGTGGTAGTCACGGTCGGCAGCATGGCAGAGCGTGCGGGGCACGCCTACCATTTGCGCCGTGGAGCTCCGCGACGAACAGCCGACCCGGCACGAGATCGGCGACCGCACGTTCCTGGTGGCCCAGGTGGAGCCGCTGGACGTCGACGGCGTGCGCACCGTGCAGGTCGGGACCGCGGTGTTCTTCGTGGCGTTCCTGGCGCTGCTGCCGTTCTACGGGCGGCTCCAGGACGACGGCCGCACCTGGTGGCTGTGGATGTGCCTCGCGGGGGTCGGCCTCGGGCTGCTCGGCCAGGAGTACTGCCGGCGCCGGCGCGCCTACCGCGCCGCCCGGCGGGGTGGCGGCGGCCGCCGGGCCCGCACCGACTAGGGCCGAGCCGACGTCAGCCGAGCCGACGTCAGCCGAGCCGACGTCAGCCGAGCCGACGTCAGCCGAGCCGACGTCAGAGGGTGTCGAGCGTCTCGGTGTCGTAGACGTGCTCGGGCAGCGGCGGGGGCGTGTGCTTCTTGGCCAGCCGCACCTCCGAGTGCGCCCCGCACCCGTGGTTGAACGCGACCACGCGGCCGTCGTCGTTGGCGTCGCCGTTGGCGCACACGCCGAACATCTCCGAGAGCGGCCCGGCCAGCCGGACCAGGAAGCCGCAGGTGATGCACCGCTCGGGCGCCGACTTCGCGATCGGCGCGTCGGGGCCGCCCGGGCCGTCGTACCAGCGCTGCGCGGCGAGGTCGCGGCCCTCGGGCGAGAGCGTGCGCACCCGCCCCAGGCCGAGGTCCTTGGCGACGGTGCGGATCTGGGCCTTGGCGTCGGCGTCGAGCGGGTCGTCGCCGAAGGAGTACGTCGGCACCAGTCGCGGGTCGTCGTCCGACACCGGGAGCAGGTCGCCCGGGGAGAGGTCGCCGGGCTTGATCCGCTCGCGGTAGGGCACCCACTCCGGCGCGACGATCGCCTCGTCGCCGGGCAGCAGCACCACCTCGTCGACGGTGACCTTCTTCTGCCGCGGCGCCCGGGCGACGGTGACCGCCCAGCGCCACCCGACGTACCCCGCCCGGCGGCACTCGAAGAAGTGCGTGACCACGCGCTCGCCCTCGGTCTGGTGGCCGAGGTGGTCGCCGACGTCGGCGGCGTCCACCTCCTCCAGCAGGGCGGCGCGCGCCTCGTCGACGGCGGCCCGCACGACCGCGTCGGTCTTGGTGCGCGTCAGCGTGCTCACGGGCGAAAGCATGACTCATCGGGGCGCCCGGTGTCAGTTCGGGGCCGGTTCCCGGGTCGGTCCCGCCTCGGGGGGTTCGGGTGTCCGCGTCGGCGCGACCGGGCAGGATGGGCGCCATGAGTGCGGACCGACCCGAGCATCCCTCGGCGGACCGCCCCACCGAGCCGCTCGGCCCCGCCGCACCCGGCTCCGGCGACCGGGCCCGCGCCGTCGGACGCGGGCTGGGCACCACCGCCCGGGCCACCGGCCGAGGCGTGCGTGGGGTCGCCCGGGTGACCGGCCGGTTCAGCCGGTTCACCGTCCAGCAGGCGCAGCGGGCCGCCCGCGCCCAGGGCGCCGAGGCCTCCGGCCTCACCCGGCTGATCTACCTGCACGCCTCCAACGCCGCCGGCGACGCGGCGGTCGCGATCTCGCTGGCCACCACCGTCTTCTTCGCCGGCGCCACCAGCGAGGCCCGCGGCCAGGTCGCCCTCTTCCTCGGCCTGACGATGCTCCCGTTCGCGATCGTCGCCCCGCTGATCGGCCCGTTCCTGGACCGGTTCAGCCACGGCCGGCGCTGGGCGATCGGCGCCACCTTCGCGATCCGCGCGTTCCTCTGCTGGGTGCTCGCGGGCGCGGTGGCCGACGACTCCGCGCTCCTCTACCCCGCCGCGCTCGGCGTGCTCGTCGCGTCCAAGGCGTACGGCGTGACCCGCGCGGCCGCCGTGCCCCGGCTGCTCCCCGAGGGGTTCACGCTGGTCAAGGCGAACGGCCGGGTCTCGCTGGCCGGCATGGTCGGCGCCGCGGTGTCCGCGCCGCTCGCCGGTCTCACCGCCGCGATCGGGTCGGAGTGGACGCTGCGCTACGCGTTCCTGGTCTTCGTGATCGGCACGATCGCGGCGATCCGGCTCCCGGCGAAGGTCGACGACGCCGCCGGCGAGCAGCAGATGTCGATGCGCCAGGACCCGTCGGGCACCCGGCGCGGCACCCAGATCCCGGCCACGGTGGCGTTCGCGCTGCGCGCCAACTGCGGGCCGCGCTGGCTGTCGGGCTTCCTCATCCTGTTCCTGGCGTTCCTGCTCCGCGACCACCCCATCGACGGCTGGGAGGACCGCCGCGAGCTGCTGGTCGGCCTGGTGATCGGCGCCGCGGGCGCCGGCAACGGCCTCGCGGTCGTGCTGGCCGCGCTGGCCCGGAAGGTCAACCCCGCGGTCACCGTCGTCACGATGCTGGTGATCGACGCCGCGATGGTGATCCTGGCCGCGCTCTTCTACTCCCTCGTCACCCTGGTCGCGCTGGGGCTCACCGCCGG